>ERZ795055.2169-NODE-2169-length-15066-cov-8.094797_pt1 | contig 15066 bp, 13 predicted proteins | sample MGYA00375139_ERZ795055 | MGnify/ENA primary metagenome ERZ795055 (study PRJEB30184, sample SAMN05720283) | anaerobic digester metagenome | isolation source: active sludge of municipal wastewater-treating anaerobic digesters | place: USA | collected 2015-01-23 ...
CCTGGGCGCTCTTCGGGCCAATGTCGAAGATCATGTCGTCGTCGCTGACCGCGCCGGCGTCCTTGAGCACTGCCGGTTCAGCAGCATCGAACTTCTTGCCGCAGACCACGTCCACCGCGATGGGAATGTTCGCACCGCGCGCCTTCATTTTCTCCAGGAGCGCCTGCGAAGTCGGCACCAGATCATCTTCACACAGCGACTTGCCGACGTTCTTCCCAACCGCCTTGAGGAAGGTGTTGGCGATGCCGCCGCCGACCACCATCTGGTCGACCTTCTCGGACAGGCTTTCCAGCACGGTCAGCTTGGTCGAGACCTTGGAGCCGCCGACGATGGCGACCAGCGGGCGAGCCGGCTTGGCCAGCGCCTTGGTCAGCGCGTCGAGTTCCTCGGTCAGCAGGATGCCGGCGCAAGCCACCGGCGCGAACTTGGCGATGCCATGAGTCGAAGCTTCGGCGCGGTGGGCGGTGCCGAAGGCGTCCATGACGAAGATGTCGCACAGGGCGGCGTATTTCTTCGCCGTCTCTTCGACGTTCTTCTTTTCGCCCTTGTTGACGCGGCAGTTTTCCAGCAGCACCACTTCGCCGTTGGCGACGTCAAAGCCGCCGTTGACCCAGTCGCGGATCACGCGCACCGGCTTACCCAGCTTGGCGGCCATCACGTCGGCCACCGGCTGGAGCGAGTCTTCCGGGTTAAACTGGCCTTCGGTGGGGCGGCCCAGGTGGGATGTCACCATCACCTTGGCGCCCGCCTTCATCGCGTGCTCGATAGTGGGCATCGAGGCCGTGATGCGGGCGTCGGACGTCACTTTGCCGTTTTTGACCGGCACATTCAGGTCGGCGCGGATGAAGACTCGCTTGCCGGCCAGATCCAGATCGGTCATACGTTTGAAATTCATTACCTTCTCCTCCATACAAAACCCCCGTCCATCCGAGCGCGAAGCGCAAGGCGGCGGGGGCGGGTGGTTTCAGTTCAGCAAGGAACCGCCACGGCGTGGCGACCGCTTACTTGGCGATGACGCGGACCATCTCCAGAACCTTGCAGGAGTAGCCCCATTCGTTGTCGTACCAGGCGACCACCTTGACGAAGGTGTCGTCCAGCGCGATGCCGGCATCGGCGTCGAACGTGGAGGTGCAGGTCTCGCCACGGAAGTCGGTCGCGACGACCTTGTCTTCGGTGTAGCCCAGCACGCCCTTCATGGCGCCTTGCGAGGCGGCCTTCATCGCGGCGCAGATTTCCTTGTAGGTCGCAGGCTTGTTCAGCTCCACAGTCAGGTCCACCACCGACACGTCGGAGGTGGGGACGCGGAAGGCCATGCCGGTGAGCTTCTTGTTCAGTTCCGGGATGACCACGCCGACGGCCTTGGCGGCGCCGGTCGAGGACGGGATGATGTTCTCCAGGATGCCGCGACCGCCGCGCCAATCCTTGTTGGAGGGGCCGTCCACCGTCTTCTGGGTGGCGGTGGCGGCGTGGACGGTGGTCATCAGGCCGCGCTTGATGCCCCAGGTGTCGTTCAGCACCTTGGCGACCGGCGCCAGGCAGTTGGTGGTGCAAGAGGCGTTGGAGATGATGGTCTGGCCGGCGTAGGTCTTGTCGTTGACGCCGTACACGAACATCGGGGTGTCGTCCTTGCTGGGCGCGCTCTGGATGACCTTCTTGGCGCCGGCATTGATGTGCTTCTGGCAGGTGTCCTTGGTCAGGAACAGGCCGGTGGACTCGACGACGATGTCGGCGCCCACTTCGTTCCACTTCAGTTCGGCGGGATCCTTGACGGCGGTCAGGCGGATCTTCTTGCCGTTGACGATCAGGGTGTTGCCATCTACGGCGACAGTCCCCTGGAAGCGGCCATGCACCGAGTCATACATCAGCATGTAGGCCAGATAGTCGGGCTCAAGCAGGTCGTTGATGCCGACGATCTCGATATCGGGGAAATTCTTGACGGCAGCGCGGAATACCATGCGGCCAATGCGGCCAAACCCGTTAATGCCAACTTTGATAGCCATTTTTTTCCTCCAGTGGAGTGGTTTTTCATCGAAACACGGGCAGGCGTCGCCGCCCACCCAACACGATCAAGTTTACCCCTTATTGATTAAAAAGTGGCGCCGGACTCAAACAGCGCCTCCACGGCGGCGACCACCCGTTCGGTGGTGAAGCCGAAATGCTGGAAAATCACCTCCGGTGGACCGGATTCGCCGAAACGGTCAATTCCGACCACCGTACCGTGTGGGCCGGCATACTTGTACCAGGGCGCGGTTACGCCGGCTTCCACCACCACGCGCCGGGTTACCGCCGCCGGCAGCACCGACTCGCGGTAGGCCGCGTCTTGCGTATCGAATACGTCCACCGAGGGCATGGAGACCACGCGTACCCGCCGGCCCTGGCCGTTCAGTTGCCGGGCGGCGGTTACCGCCAGTTGCACCTCGGAACCGGTAGCGATCAGGATCGCTTCCGGCTCATCCCCGCAGTCGAGCAGTACGTAACCGCCCCGGGCGATGGCGCGCACCTGTTCGGGAGTCCGATCCTGATGTGGCAGCTTCTGACGGGTGAAAATCAGAGCGGTCGGGCCGTTGATCCGGTCGAGCGCCGCTTTCCAGGCCACAGCGGTTTCCGTGGTGTCGCAGGTCCGCCACACCGACAGATCGGGGATGATCCGCAGGCTGGCGACGTGCTCGACCGGCTGGTGCGTGGGGCCGTCGCCGCCCACGCCGATGGAGTCGTGGGTGAGTACGAATACGCAGCGCAACTTCATTAGGGCGGACATGCGGATGGCGCTGCGGCCGTAGTCGGCGAACATCAGGAAGGTGCCGCCGAAGGGCACGTAGCCGCCGTGCAGGGCCAGGCCGTTCATGATGGCGTTCATGGCGAATTCGCGGGCGCCGTAAAAGATCAGGTTGCCGTCCGGGTGTTCAAAATCAACCGGCCGGCAGCCTACCCAGGGGATGCCGGTGGATTCGGTGAGATCCGCCGAGCCGCCGACCAGGCTGAGGAAATGAGGGCCATAGGTCTCGAGCGCGCGTTGAGAGGCGACCCGGGTGGCGAGATCCTCGCACCGCTCCTGGGTGGCCTGGATGAAGTTCCAGGCCAGGTTCTCCCAGTCGGGCGGAAAGCCACAGGCCAGCCGCCGCTCGAATTCCGCCGCTACCTCCGGGTACCGGGTCCGGTAGCGGTCGAACAGCTCATTCCACTCCTGTTCCCACACTGCGCCCTTGGCCCGGGCATCGAAGGCGCGATAGTACTCGGGCGGAATGACGAAGGGTTCGTGTTTCCAGCCGATATTTTCGCGCGTTGCGGCAATTTCGGCGGCGCCCAGCGGCGCGCCATGCGATTTTTCGCTACCGCCTTTGCCCGGCGAACCCCAAGCGATGGTGGTTTTACAGCAGATCAGGGTCGGGCTTTCGTGAAAGGCCCGCGCCTGGTCAATGGCCTGGTGAACCGCTTCGGGGTCATGGCCGTCTACATGCGGGATTACATGCCAGCCCAGAGCAGCGAACCGCCCCGGAATATCATCGCCGAACCAGCCCCGCACCGGCCCATCAATGGAGATGCCGTTGTCGTCATACAGGCAGATCAGCTTGCCCAGCCCCCAGGTGCCGGCCAGCGAACACGCCTCGTAGGAAATCCCCTCCATCAGGCAGCCGTCGCCGAGAATCACATAGGTGTAATGGTCCACGATGGGGAAGCCGGGACGGTTGAAACGGGTGGCCAGCGCCCGTTCGGCCAGCGCCATACCGACGCCGTTCGCCAGTCCCTGGCCCAGTGGCCCGGTGGTGGTTTCTACTCCGGCGGTGCGGCCGTATTCGGGATGACCCGGCGTGCGGGAGCCTAACTGGCGGAAATCGCGCAGATCCTCGATGGTCAGATCGTGGCCGCTCAGGTGCAGCAGGGAGTACAGCAGCATCGAACCGTGACCATTGGACAGAATCAGACGGTCGCGGTTGAACCATTTGGGATTGGCGGGATTGTGCCGCAAAAAGTCATTCCACAGCACCATGCCGAAATCCGCCATCCCCATCGGTGCGCCAGGATGGCCGGATTCCGCCCGTTGTACGGCGTCCATGCTCAAAGCGCGGATGGCGTTGGCCAGTTCACGGCGCGAGGGGGTTACAGTTTCCTGAACGGCGCGGGTGGGAGCGACCGGTTCGACGATCATCGGGTCCACCAGACGACGGGCGGCCAATTCACTACGCGAGGGCATGAGCTCTCTCCTAAACGTCAGCATCAAAGTATCGGGGGGGAATACCAGAAATCACGCACGCTGCTTTAAGGCGCGCTGCGACCTGGCTGCGCGCGTCACTCTTGCTGGGACGTTCACCGGAGAGATCACAAGGGATGTCCAGTCGCGCCAAAACCCCTTTGGGGATCGGTGTCGGCCGAAAAATGGCGGCGATTATAGGAAAAAATCCCTGTATACGCCAAACGATTATTACCGTGGCGGTTGTTGGAAGCGCGGTCCATCGCGGCGCACGCGGTCGGAAGGCGCTGCCCGGGGTGGACCGGTCAGGACCCGATAACAGCGCGAGGATTCCGAATCTCCGGGGCGGACGCACAGCCGTGGCCACACCGCGCCATTCCCCCGATACGCGGCAACCATGCCATAATTGCCCGCCGTTTCGAACCACCGATCACACTCAACCGCTGCCTTGCATACCGCCCCGCCTTCATTCGCCACCCGGCTGCGCTGGCATTCCCGCCCGCAGCAGGCCTGGCGCGACCTGCCCCCTGAAATAGCCGACTGGCTGCTTGACAGCGGGTCGCTGACTCAGCGCCTGCGTCGGGTCAGCGCGGGCCGGTTTCGGGTTTGCGTGCTGCATGAGGGTTGGGCCCGCCCCGACCACGACGAGGCGCGCATCCTGGGGGTGCGGCTGGATGCCTGGGCCTGGACCCGCGAGGTGCAACTGCTGGGCGATGACCAACCCTGGGTGTTCGCCCGGACCCTGATTCCGGCCCGGACCCTGCGCGGCCGGGGCCGCCGGCTGACACGGCTGGGAACCCGCCCGCTGGGTCAGGCGCTCTTCGCTGATCCCGACGTGCGCCGTGGCCCGATTGAAATCACCCGCGTCGCCGCCGGCCAGCGTCTGCATCGGCGCGCTTTAACTCACCTTGTCGCGCCGCCGGATGTGATCTGGGGTCGCCGTTCCTTATTTCGCATCGAAGACCGCCCGCTGCTGGTCTGCGAGATTTTTCTACCTGATTTGCCGGTGTTTGCCTGTTACTAATCCGGACTGAGTTTCACTATGACGATCGAAACTTTTGAAAACCGTTTGCGCGAATATGCGCAACTGATGCGTCTGCATCGCCCGATTGGGATTTACCTGCTGCTTTGGCCGACGCTGTGGGCGCTGTGGCTGGCGGGCAACGGCCAGCCGCCGCGCGGCGTGACGCTGGTGTTCGTGCTGGGCGTGATCCTGATGCGCTCGGCCGGGTGCGTGATGAACGACATCGCCGACCGCGATTTCGATCCTCATGTCGCCCGCACCCGCGACCGGCCACTGGCGGCGGGCCGGGTGAGCCTGGGCGAGGCGGTGGGGCTGATGGCCGCGCTGTGCCTGCTCGCGTTCGGCCTGGTGCTGACCCAGAATGCCCTGACTGTCCAACTGGCCTTTATCGGCCTGGCGCTGGCGCTCAGCTATCCGTTCATGAAACGAATCCATTCTCTACCCCAGTTCCATCTGGGGGCGGCCTTCGGCTGGGCGATCCCGATGGCCTACGCAGCGGTGACTGGCGCGTTGCCCCCGGTCTGCTGGCTGCTGTTTTTCGGCAACGTGCTGTGGTCGGTGATCTACGATACCCAGTATGCGATGGTGGACCGGGAGGACGATCTCAAGATCGGGGTTAAATCCACCGCTATCCTGTTCGGCGCGCGCGACAAGCAGATTATCGGCTACCTGCAACTGGCGCTGTTGATCATCCTGATCGGGATCGGTCTGCTGACCGGCCGGGGCTGGATTTACTATCTCGGGCTGTTCGTAGCGGCCTGGCTGGCGCTGTACCAGCAGTTCCTGATCCGTGACCGCAAGTCGGAGGACTGCTTCAAGGCGTTTCTCAACAACAATGCGTTCGGGCTGGTCATCTTCTGCGGGCTGCTGTTGGACTATCTGCCGGCAAGCTCGCCCTGAACCATCGTTCAACCTGGAAAAAGGGGGACATCTCATGCTCGTCGTTCACGTATTCGTCCATGTCAAACCGGATTGCGTCGAAGCCTTCCAGGCCGCTTCGCTGGAAAATGCCCGTCACAGCGTTCAGGAGCCAGGCATCGCCCGGTTCGACGTGATCCAGCAGGCCGACGATCCGACCCGCTTCGTGCTGGTCGAGGTCTACCGCGACGCCGAGGCGCCCGCCCGGCATAAGGAAACCGCTCATTACGCCAACTGGCGGGACGCGGTAGCCGAGATGATGGCCGAACCGCGCTCCAGCGTGAAATACGTCAACCGGTTTCCAGCCGATCCGGGCTGGGATTATCCGGCGGGCGTCTGATCACGATTGGGTACTGGCGATTAACTCATGGTTGAAGAACTGGAACTGCGCACGCCTGATCTCCGTTTAGCCGCCCGGGCCTGGGGACCAGCGGACGGTATTCCGGTGTTGGCGGTGCATGGCTGGCTCGACAACGCCGCCAGTTTCGACGCCCTGGCGCCGCTACTGCCCGACATCCGGTTCGTGGCGCTGGACCTGACCGGCCACGGCTGGTCCGACCACCGGCCGCCGGGCGTGCATTATCACTTTGTGGATTTCATCCCCGATATTGTGGCGGCCGCTGACGCGCTGGGCTGGGAACGGTTCAGCCTGCTCGGGCATTCCCTGGGTGGCGGCATCGTCGCTTTCGTCGCCGCTATCCTGCCGGAGCGGGTTCGCCGGGTGGCGATGATCGAGGGACTGGGGCCGCCGACCAGCAACCCCGACGATGGCCCGGCCAACCTGCGCAAAGCTATCGAGCAGATGAACGCCCTGTCGCGCAAGCGCCTGCCGGTCTACCCGAACGTGGAGGCGGCGATTCACGCCCGCTGCGAGGCCAGCGGCCTGTCGTGGCTGGCGGCGGCGACCCTGGTCGAGCGTGGTCTCCAGCCGGTCGGCGACGGTTTCGGCTGGCGCACCGATCCCCGCCTGCGCTTTGTGTCGCCGCTGTATCTGAGCGAGCCGCAAATCCTCGCCTACATGGGGCGGATCGAAGCGCCGGCGCTGCTGATTTGCGGCGCGGATGGCTATCTGGTCAAGCGGGCTTATATGCAGGAGCGCTACGCCCGCATCGCCGGGCTGACCGTCAAAATCCTGCCCGGCGGCCACCATCCCCATCTGGAAGACCCCGAACCTAGCGCGCGGCTGTTGGGGCCGTTTTTTGCAGCCGGGCGCGGCGAACAAACCTCTGCTTGAATAGTTTTTAGCTATTGATATTTTTATTGAATCAATTAGATCAATCATAAATTCTTGCCTATTCTTAAACCATGCAATCCGGCGTAACCCTTAACTTGAGGAGATCAGCCATGACCATGCCCATTGATATTGGCATCAGCGACGAACGGCGTCAGCAAATCGGCGAAGGTCTGTCCCGCCTGCTCGCTGACACCTACACCGTGTATTTGAAGACCCACAACTTTCACTGGAACGTCACCGGACCGATGTTCAACACCCTGCACCTGATGTTCGAGACTCAGTACAACGAACTGGCGCTGGCGGTGGATTTGATCGCCGAGCGCATCCGGGCGCTGGGCCTGCCGGCACCGGGCAGCTACGCCCAGTTCACCAAACTGACGAGCATTCAGGAGGAAACCGGCGTGCCGTCGGCGGAAGAGATGATCCGGCAACTGGTCAAGGATCAGGAGGCGGTGGTGCGCACCGCCCGCTCGATCTTCCCGGTGGTGGAGAAGGCCAACGATCAGCCGACCGCCGATCTGCTGACCCAGCGGATGCAGATTCACGAGAAAACCGCCTGGATGTTGCGCAGTCTGCTGGGTTGAGAAGCTGTCTAAAAACTAACTTGTTGATTGTAGGAGCGAGCTTGCTCGCGATATGAAGGCCAGTAATCGCGGCCAAGGCCGCTCCCACACATAAGCCATTGATTTATTAATATTCGGTTTTTGGACAGCTTCTGAGCATCAAGTAGCGAGTAGCGAGCGGCGGGCAGCGAATAATAAAGGTCGCTAACCCCCGGCTCACTGGCTCGCTACTTCTCCATCTTGCTGCTCGTAGCTTTGGCCGGGGAACCGGCCAGCGCCACTTGCAGCATGTCGAGGAAAGCCCGCGTCTTCACCGGCATCAGGCGACGGCCGGGAAATACCGCCCAAGCCGGGTCAGAAGGTAAATGCCAGTCGGGCAGGACGCGGCGCAGTTCCCCGCTCCGCACGCTGGGCGCTGCAAAGCAGTCAGGAACCGCCGCGATCCCCACCCCGGCGCGCGCTAATCGAATCAGCAACTCCGGGGAATTGGCCATGGCGCGACCCGGCGGCTTCCCTTCCCAGCGCTGTTCGCTGCTGATCAGGGTCCAGGCCGCTACCTCGCCTCCGGGTTCAAGCAAGCGTAAGGCCTGATGGCGCGCGAGATCGTCCGGCAACGCAGGATCACCCCGCTCGGCCAGATAGCCCGGAGCGGCGTACAGGCCAATCGGCAACAGCGCGATGCGGCGCGCGGCCAGCAGCGCATCGTCGGGCAGCGCGCCCATGCGCAAGGCGATATCGAAACTTTCCCCCAGTAAATCCACTCGTCGCGGCGACAAATCCAGTTCCAGCGTCACTTCCGGATGGAGCGTGATAAACGCCGCCACCATGTCGGCCAGCAGCAGGTTGGCGAAATCGCTCGGCATGGACACCCGCAACCGCCCGCTTGGTCGCGCCTGGCGGTGCTCGGCCAGCGCCCGCGCTGCATCTACTTCCACCGCCACCTGGCGGGCGTGTTCCAGCAACTGTTCCCCGAAGTCGGTCAGGGTGAGGCGACGGGTGGTGCGCAGCATCAGGCGCTCACCCAGCCGCTCCTCCAACAGCGCAATGCGGCGCGATACCGTGGATTTGGGCAAACCGAGCCGGTCGGCGGCGCGGCTGAAACTGCCGACTTCCGCAACGCGGGCAAAGATCAACAGGTCATTAGGTTCAAATTGTTCCATGAGCGGGATAATGTTATCCGATTTAGCGGCTTTTATTTCTGTTTCGACATCAATAAAGTAGCCCTCAGGTTATCCATCACGCTGAGGACATCATAATGAACATCCTGCAAATCAACGCCAGCGCCCGCCGGGAAGGCGGCAACTCCACCCGCATCGCCGACGCCATCGTGGCTCGCCTGCAAGCAGCGAATCCGGACGCCAGGCTCACAGTACGCGATCTGGCGACTGATCCCCACCCGATGCTCGATGAGGCTACGCTCAGCGCCCTGTTCACACCGGCCGAGCAACGCACCCCGGCCCAGGCCGCGCGGGTGGCGCTCGACGACGCGCTGATCGCCGAGGTCCAGGCGACCGACGTGCTCGTGCTGGGTGTACCGATGTACAACTTCGGCATTCCGGCCCAGTTAAAGAACTGGTTTGACGCCATCACCCGCGCTGGCGTCACCTTCCGCTACACCGAAAGTGGACCAGAGGGGTTCCTCACGGGCAAGAAGGTCTACGTGGCGCTGGCGCGCGGCGGCCGCTACCGGGGCACGGAGAACGATACCCAGACGCCGTATTTGAAACTGATTCTCGGGTTTCTCGGCATGACCGACGTGCATTTTATCTATGCGGAAGGCTTGAACATGGGTCCGGAAGCGACCCGGCAGGGCTTTGCCGAAGCGGAAGCCGACATGGCGGCGGCGCTGGCCTGAGTTTCAATCCCCCGGGCGCGTCCTGCGCCCTGACTCCTGGAGTGAATCCAATGACGCAATCCACCTTGATCATCGGGCCGATTCACCATCCTCGCACTGTGGAGCGGCTGGTGGTCGGCAAGGCGACGTCCGACGGCGCCGGCGTGAAACTGACCCGCGTACTCGCGCAGTCGCTCCAGCGCCGGCTGGACCCTTTCCTGATGCTCGATGCCTTCGGCAGTCATAACCCCGAAGACTACATCGCCGGTTTTCCCGACCATCCCCACCGAGGGTTCGAGACCATTACCTACATGATTGCCGGACGCATGCGCCACCGCGACAGCGCAGGCCATGAAGGTCTGCTCGAGAACGGTGGCGTACAGTGGATGACGGCGGGTCGCGGGGTAATCCATTCCGAGATTCCGCAGCAGGAAGAGGGGGTGATGGAAGGCTTCCAGCTCTGGCTGAACCTGCCCGCCCGCGACAAGATGACCGCGCCCTGGTATCGCGATTTCGCCGCCGCCGAGTTGCCGCATTTCGTGACCGATGCCGGCGTGGCAGCGACGGTGATCGCTGGCGAGAGCCACGGCGTTACCGGCGCGGTGACGCGCGAGGCGACCGCGCCGCTGTATCTGGACCTGCATCTGCCCGCTGGCGCGTGCTTTGCCCAGCCGCTGCCGGCGGAGCATAACGCTTTCGTTTACGTCTATCGCGGCGAAATCGGCATTGCCGGCAGCCCGGTTCCGGCCCAGCATTTGGCGATTCTCGCCAATGACGCGCAGGCCGACGGCGTGGTGATCGAAGCTGCGACCGATGCGAAAGTGTTGCTGATCGCCGGGCGGCCGCTGAACGAGCCGATCGCGCAGTACGGCCCGTTTGTGATGAACACGGAGCAGGAAATCTATCAGACCCTGAATGACTTCCGCGATGGACGCCTGGCCTGATGCCTTCATGGCGAGGTTATTGCTCTCGGTGGCGCCGCTGGTCAAGATCGCCTTGTCCCGCTGGGGCGTGACCACGGCGGCCACCTGATCCCCAGCACGTGACGCCACGCCGGTTGGGTAAAAGGCGCGGCAAACGGTGCCCAGATGGCTATAATCGCTTCCAGCAGAGGCATCATCATCGGCGTGTCCTCATTTATGGGTTTGGCCACCCGCGAAGGATACTCCCTGGATGTTTTTGCCGACTTCCCCCTCGCGTCAAAACCTCAAGATGGCCAAAGTCGAGGTAAGGTACGTGCTCTTGTATTACCTTGATCTTACAGGTGTTGCAGTTTTTGCTGTGAGCGGAGTGCTTGCCGCACGTGATCGTCATTTAGACCTCTTCGGCGTCATCGTTGTCGCAGCGATCACCGCTGTTGGTGGAGGCACTCTTCGCGATCTCCTGTTGGATCGCCACCCGATTTTCTGGGTCACCGATAGCTGGTACCTGGCCGTCATCATCGTATCCGCCCTCGCCACGGTCGCATACGTCCGGGTACGGCCACCGCCAGACACCCTGCTCTTGGTAGCTGATGCTTTGGGACTGGCGCTTTTTGCGGTCTCTGGCGCTCAAATCGCGGAAGCAGCACAGTGCCCACCGCTCATCGTGGTGCTGATGGGGACGATGACCGGCGTTACCGGAGGCGCCCTGAGAGATGTCATTACGGCGCAGATACCGCTTATCTTGCGGCGGGAGATTTACGCTACGGCTGCCATCGCAGGGATCGTAGCGTATCTCGCCTTGCATGCGTTCGGGATGCCACGTACACCGGCATTTGTAATCGGAATGATTTTCGTGGTGGCGCTGCGGTTGCTTGCTATCCGGTGGAGTTTGCATCTGCCTGTGTTTCGCAAGTCTTAAGACTGTATAGAAATCAACTCTAAATTTGTATGACTGTGGATTCGGTCTCCAGCCGGGTTGATCGGTCGAAAGCCAGATGGAGACCGGACCCGCAGAAAATTTCGGCTCTTTGGGAATCCCGGAAGAAGGTAGTTGTTTAAAAACAACAAAATGAGTTGTTAATACCAGGAAGCACCAAAGAGCTGTAATTCACAGACGAACCCTTTGAGCGACCTATCGCCATGCCCCGAGGCGGCTATACCAAAGTTGCGCAGCAACACGCACAAACGACGCCGGGCTGGGTAGTCCCCGACAGCGCGCCGAAAGAGTGGATCGAGCGGGTGATCAAGCCACTGCTGGCGGAGGTCACGACGCCGCCGCCCCGGTTCGAACCGCACTATGAGCAGCGCCATCAGGTTCTCCCGTCCGCGGCGTCCAAGGACCGCCGGGTGCGGTTGATCGGCTGGATTCATCTGGCGGTTGCCGCCAACCCCGATGCCTACTCGGCGCGTTCGTATCCGCGCGCGCAGCGTTCGCTGATGGCGCCGCTGTATTGGGTCAGCGCGCCTGGCGTGGGCCAGCAGGTCGCCATCGCCCCGCAACTGATCGGCGCGTATAGCTATTACTATGACCACGCCAGCCTGGAAGACCTGCGCTATCTGGCGGGCCCGGAAGCCCTGCGGGCCTTGCTCGAGGCGCTGCTGGAACAGTTGCGGCAGCAGGCCTTTAATGACCAGAAAGTCAACAAGGTGCGGAATCTGCAAACCCAGGCGGTGCAGGCTCAACTCCGGCAGATCGCCAATGAAGAACGGTTTGCGTTCCATGTGACCACTACGGCGCGCCTGATTCGAATCGCGGTGCGGCTGGATGGCAACAACCAACTGACGATCTCGGTGCCTTTCAGCGAATTCGAGAACGCCCTGCCGCAATTGCGCGAGACGGTAATTCATCTGCGGGCGCTGTATCAGCGCCGGATTCACTTCAGGACGCATCAGTGCCCGTATGGATCCAGCCCGTGGATCGAACCGGATCCCGCGCCGCCCACCTCCCCGGAGGCAACCTGAGTGCCCATTCGTCTCGACGCCCACGAACTCGTGGCGGTGCTGAAACTGACCCCCGCGCACCAGAACATCATGGTGGTCGGCAAACACGGCATCGGCAAATCCGAGCTGATCCGCGACTTTTACACGCAACAGGGCTTGCCGGTCGAATCCTTCTTCCTCGGTCAGATGAGTGATCCTGGCGATCTGATCGGGTTGATGCACAAGGATGAAAAGACCGGACGCTCGGTATTTCTGCCGCCCTACTGGTGGCCGCTGAGTCAGGCGCCGATGGTCCTGTTTCTGGACGAACTCAACCGGGCGCGGCCCGAAATCCTCCAGGCGGTCTACGATTTGGCGCTGAACCGGCGGCTGGCGGGCAAATCCCTGCCGCCGGGCAGCCGGGTGGTGGCGGCGATCAATCATGGCGACGAATATCAACTGACCGAGCTGGACCCGGCCCTGGTGTCGCGCTTCAATCTGTACGAATTCACCCCGACCATCGAGGACTGGCTGCTGTGGGCCAGGGTGAAGGGGCTGGACAGCCGGGTGACCGATTTCATTCAGGAACAGCCCTTTCATCTGGATGGCGCCCGCACTGCCGAGGACCTGGCAGGATTTTCCGATCTCAGCAAAACGCCGGATCGGCGGGCCTGGGTCCGGGTCGCCGAGTTCATCCAGCCCCATCTGGCGCTGGAGGCGCTGCACGTCAAGGCCATCGCCGGCATGGTGGGCACAGCGGCGGCCATCGCGCTCCAGCAGTATCTGGGAGCGACGCAGCAGGTGGCCCCGGAACAGGTGCTGCGGCATTGGCGTGATCATCAGGCCCAGGTGAAAAAGCTCGCGCTGCACGAACTGATCCAGTTGAACGAGCGCCTGCTGCTCTGGTTGCACGGCCTGGCGCAACCCATCCCCGCCGCGGACGCCAAGACCTTTCTGGCCAATCTGCTCGCCTATCTCAAAATGCTGAAAGCCGCGCGCCACAATGAGGCCCTCGCTCATTTCGCCTCGCTGCTGGAAAATCCCAAGTTCGCCCGCGCCATGGCCATCTGTTCGGGATCGGTCGAGATTCTGACGCTGCTGACCGATTACATCGCCGGAATCAAGGGGTGAGGCCATGGCTGCCTCGCCGCTGGCGCGGGAACGCATCGGGCGGATTCTGGAACGCTGGTTCCTGACCGAACCGCTGCTGTTCAGCATCTGGAACGATCATCGTGTGACCAGCGCCGCCATCGCCACCATTCAGGTCGGCGCTGGCGTCATTGCCTACAACCCGGAGTTTATTGATGGACTGACGCCGGTGGAACTGGAAGCGGTGATGCGGTGCGAGGCGGTGCGCATTCTGCTGAAGCATCCCTATTCGCGCCGGTTGCTGCCTCCCCAGATTGCCTGGCAGGCCAGCAACCTGACCCTGCGCGAGCACCTGGGCGCGCTGCCGCTGCCGTTCCCGTGCGCCATGGACGTGTTCGGCCATCACGACTACGACCAGCAGTTCTACGAGTTCTATCATCATCGTCTGCTGGAACAGGCGGCCAAGCACCCGGCCGCCGAGGCGCTTGAAGCGGCCGGCGCCGCCAGCGGGTCCAAAATCTCTTCTGGCCTTCCTTCTTCAGGAGGGGAGACTGAAACGCCTTCTGTTCCGGTGGGGGAACCGGGGAGTGGGCAGACTGAGACTCCCTCCCTCCCGGCGGAGGCGGAGAGTGGGAAGGCTGAAGCAGCGCCCGCCCCGCTGCACGATTACGCCTGGTCGCCACGGGTAGGTCTCGAAAACACCCGCGAGTGGGACGAGGACGAACTGTTCAGCGAGCGCATTGATGAGCGGGTTAGCGACGCGGAACTGAATCGGAACTGGGGAACCCTGCCGGGCGGGATCCGGCTGCAGGTGTTGGCCAATCGCCAGCCCCGGCTCGATTATCGCAGTGTGCTGCGCCTGTTCCACCGCTCGGTATTGTCGCAGCGGCGACGCCTGACGCGGATGAAGCCCAGCCGGCGTTATGGATTTCTGTACATGGGCAGCCGCTACGACTTCACCACCCGGCTGCTCGTGGCGGTGGATGTCAGCGGCTCGATGAGCAACGAGGATATTCGGCTGGGATTCTCGCTGGTCAACCGCTTTTTCAAATACGGCATCGAACATGTTGACGCCCTTGCTTTTGATACCCAGGTTCAGGGTGAGGCGCTGACGCTCAAGCGCGCGCGCCGCGAGGTCGTGGTCACGGGGCGCGGCGGCACTAATTTCAATGCGGTCATGGATTATGTTGACTCCCATCCCGGCTATGACGGCGTCATCATCTTCACTGACGGCATCGCACCGGCGCCGCGCCCACCCCGCGTGCAGCGTATTCCCTTGCTCTGGGTCTTCATCAACGAGAAGACCTACCGGGCTGGTGCGGCACCGCTGCGTTCGCTGGGGCGGGTGGTGTTTCTCAAGAGCGCGACTGCT
>ERZ795055.2170-NODE-2170-length-15065-cov-5.530913_pt1 | contig 15065 bp, 13 predicted proteins | sample MGYA00375139_ERZ795055 | MGnify/ENA primary metagenome ERZ795055 (study PRJEB30184, sample SAMN05720283) | anaerobic digester metagenome | isolation source: active sludge of municipal wastewater-treating anaerobic digesters | place: USA | collected 2015-01-23 ...
AATCTTCCTGTTCTTCCATTTCCATCCAGAAAAGGGTGGATTGTTTCAAACTGATAATGGATTAAAGCTGCTTTTAAAAGCTCAGGAAGGAATATCTCCTGATTATGAACAAAATTTTCCAGGTCGCCCATTAATTCAGGGATAGTATTATGTACAGGAGGTATGAATGTCGCATCATTAATTGTCGCACCTCCAATCCAGTTCTGACTGCGCCTGAATTCACCCGGCTGCTTTTTCTCTCCCCTGACTCCCTGCAACAATGATTTATGGGTGTTCCTGATAAGTCTGGATGAGAATGGAAGTTTCTCCAATTGCTTTATTGCTGATTCCATAGCTTGTATATAATTCTGAACCTCCTCCCAGTCACCCCGTTTATCAGGTGGAACATCTTCTTTTTCGCGTAATGCTTCTTCAATGTTCGTTTGTGTCCCTTCTATTCTGCTACTCTGTGTTGCCTCTTTCAGAACATGCATGCTGATGAATAAATCTATATCAGGGATGTAATTTGAATACATATCCAATCTCCCAAGGTCTCTGTCTGCTCTACTAAGCAGTTGAATCACCTCCATATTGTCCAGATACCATTGCCTGTTAACAGGTGTTGGCTGGAAGCTTTTATAATAGCCCTGACTTACCCAGGTTCCGGCTTTGAAATCTTTCATGAGTTGAATTTATAAACAAAGATAACTGTTGTTTAAGAATATTGCAAATAAATTAAATAAAAAAATACTTAATTAAATAATGTGCAATATAGTTAAATAAAACAGTTTTTTGTTAAGGTTTTGAATGCTCCTGCTTCTCACTCCCCCGTACAGTGCCTTGTCATCCCAGACGCAGCGAGTGATCCCAGAGATGATCAGTTAAGTAAACCGGACATTCATTATTGCAAGAAATACTAAGAAATTAGTTGCATAACTCACTGATTCTTCATAATTTTAATAGTGTAATTTACTCCAATACCAATGTCTGAATCTGCATTTTTCAGGATGATCTGCCGGAATGTATTGCTGTTAAGATACAGACGTGGGGGGTATCGCACTAATAATCAACTGATTAAAGTAATATCAATATTGCTGTTGGTTCTTTTATTATTTTGTTCAGACTGCTATTCGCAGATGAATAGTCAGTCTTTTGCTGCCATCCCTGATTCTTCTGTAATTATCGAAAAAGTTTATCTTCTGACCGACCGCGATTACTATTCCCGGGGTGATAATATCTGGTTCAAAGCCTGGCTTGTTGAAGATCCTGACCTGTACCTTTCATCAAACAGCATGAACCTTCATGTTGAACTGATTAATGATAATTCGGAGCTTATTGCCTCAAGGATAATAAGAATGGAAAACGGACTGGGGAAAGGTGATTTTTCCCTGTCTGATTCAATTAAATCAGGAACATACATTATCAGGGCGTATACAAACTATATGCGCAATTATTCTGATATACAGGTCTTTGAAAAAATTGTAAAGATATTTGGTGTTACTGGTCAGGACCGCAGCGATAGTGATAAATCAGTTATATCTGAATCTGCGTATGATGTAAGATTCTTTCCTGAAGGGGGATCTCTTGTTAATAATATTACCTGTAATGTAGCCTTTAAAGCCACCGACGCCAGAGGAAGAGGCTGTGAAGTTTCAGGTGATATATATAGTTCAGAAAATGTGCATGTTACGTCATTCAAAACAGTAAATAAGGGAATTGGAAAATTCTTCCTGAGACCTGCCGGTAGTGTTCAGTATCATGCCATAGTAAAAACTCCGGAGGGTAAGGAAATACGAAAAGATCTGCCCCGTTGCTTTGAACATGGACTCACAATGAACTTAACCGATTTTCAGAAAGAGGGACCTCTGATCACAATCCGCACAAACCAGCTTACACTTGATTCTCTTGCCGATCCTGTTCATTTTATTTCAGTATCAGCACATAAAAGAGAGTTCTTTAAACTTGGATTCAGCATTTCATCAATCTCAACAAGCTTCAGGCTGCCGGTTGATGAGCTGCCTGAGGGGATCATACAGTTGACTCTGAAAAACTCTGACGGTTTGCCTCTGTGTGAACGCCTGTTCTTTAATAACAGCAATAAGGTCAGCTTGAAAGTAGCTGCTGATAAACCGGCTTACAACAAGCGTTCAGGTGTAAGTATAAATCTTTCTTTAACAGGTGATTCTGTTAATCCTGAAACTGCCTTCCTTGCCCTGTCAGCTGCAGAGAACGGATTCCTTCATGCCGGGAACAAGGTCAGCTCATCAATTTCATCATGGTTCCTGCTGGAATCCGATATCCGTGGTGTTATTGAAGATCCTGCATCTTATTTTGATCCGGAGAATCCAGAAATGAAAGAGAATCTGGATCTGCTTCTTTGCACACACGGGTGGAGGGATTTTATGTGGAAATATGAACAACCTGTTTTTCAGCCTGAATATGGTTTTACAATTTCAGGTGAAGTGAGAAAGCTGTCTGATGACTTACCCATCAGGGATGCAGTAATAAATGCTATCCTGAGAAAGGACAAGAGCCAGCTGCTCATGACTGCATTTGCCGACTCTTCAGGAAAATTCAGCTTTGAAGAACTTGATTTTTCAGGATACGCCAGACTTGTAGCTTCCGCCTTAAGCAGTGAGAATGCATCAGCACAGCTCAGGATCGATTCATCCCATTATTCTTCAATAAAACCTGACCAGGAACTGTCACGTACAAATATGTTATATGGTGAGCGCCTTAATCCGGACAACAGGGGATTAATTGCTGAAAATGAGTTTATTATCAGAAGAAATATTAGCAAGAAATTTTTGTTATCCGATACAATTCTTCTGGGTGAGGTGACAATTGTTGGCAGGAAGAAAAGAGAATTTGAAGGCACTCCATCAGTAAAGACTGCATATGTAGTGCAAAAGGTAGCTGTCGGAATTCCCGATGCGGTTGTCAAAATAACAGCAGCTGATGAACGCTATTCCAGTTTCAGGGACATAATCCGCAGAGGGGTGTCAGGTGTCAGAGTGGAGGCGCCAAACGACGATTCAGAATCAGGTATACGGATACGGGGATCATCCCTCGAGCCTCTGTTTATGCTAGATGGGATACCAGTGCCATATTCAATTGTTGAGAGTTTTCCTGTGAAATGGATAGAAAGGATAGATATTATGAAATCAGGAGGAGTAGCCACATCTTTCTCTCAAGGAGGGAACTCTAAAAGCTTAATGGAGTCAGAACCAAAATATAATGGTGTGATATCGATAATAAGCAGGCCGGAGGAAAAAAGAAAAACTGCCGGTTTATAACTCAGTAAACAGGACAGTTAAAGGATTTGATGCTCCCAGGATATTTTACTCTCCCGATTATTCGGTTTTATCGGAGCAGACCTATCTCCCTGATCTGAGGACAACACTTAAATGGGATCCGGATGTGGTTGTATCGCCAGGTAAAGAAACAGTTATAAGGTTTTATAACAATGATAAACAGGGTGTTGTGAAGGTAGTTGTGGAGGGTGTTACAACAGGAGGTGTTCCGGTTACGGGCAGTGTGGAGTATGAAGTAAGGTAAAAGATAAAAGGCAAAAGGTAATTTTAGGCTCCCCTCCTTGGAGGGGCCGGGGGTGGGTTAGAAAGATGCAAGACAAAAGACAAAAGACAAAAGGCGACATGCTACAGGCGACAGGCAAAAGGTGATTTTAGGCTCCCCTCCCGGGAGGGGCGGGGGGTGGGTTTGAAAGGAGTAAGACAAAAGACAAAAGTCAAAAGGCGACATGCTACAGGCGACAGGCAAAAGGTGATTTTAGGCTCCCCTCCTTGGAGGGGCCGGGGGTGGGTTCATAAGATGTACGGCAGAAGGTAAAAGAAAGGAAATAAAACAATATAGAAATGAAAAGAATTCTTTTTGCTATTATTTTTATCATTGCCAGTCTCCAGGTTAACGGACAGATAATCAGGGGGACTGTAATAAATAAGGAGACTAAAGAAAAGGTCGTTTTCGCGACAATTTATTTCAATGGCACCTTTGTCGGAACACATTCTGACCAGGAGGGCAATTTTACACTGAATATTACTAATTATGCTTCAAGGCCTCTTTCTGTAAGCGCACTGGGATATTATTCCGAGACAGTTTCTGACTATCAGGCAGGGAAGCCGCTTATTATTTCACTAAAACCAAAAGTGTTTGAACTTAAAGAGGTTGTAATAAATGCAAAGGCAAGAGAGAAAAACCTTCGTATGTTCAAAGAGAATTTCCTTGGCACTTCAGATAATGCAGTTCGCTGTGAGATTGTTAATGAGAAGGACATTACAATTACTTATGAGAACGATACTCTCAGGGCTTATGCATCTAAACCTATACAGATCATTAACAGGGGATTAGGCTATAAAGAAACCTATTATCTCGATGCTTTCTGGTTTCATCCAAAGAGAAAGGCCTTTTTTATTAGTGGCAGTATGGCGTTAAACGAAGACCTGGGCAGGGATAAAACAAAGAAAGAGTTATACAGGATTAACCGGGAACAGACGTACAACGGATCGAAGATGCATTTTTTCAGGGCATTGTGGGAGGATGACCTTGCTGATCAGGGTTATACACTTAAGAACTTAGGTGAGGCAGAGCCCCGGTACAGTGATCTGGTTATTTTTCCTGATAGTCTTAATAAATACCTTAAATTCAAAGGGATGCTCGGGATTAAAGATAATCTCAGGATGACAACAACCTGGATTACTTTTCTCAGGGAACAGGTCTTCTTCGATCAGAAAGGATATTACGATCCTTTCGCAATCAGCTGGGATGGAGCAATGGCAAAGCAGCGTGTTGGTGACCTGCTGCCTTATGAATATAAGCCCGGAGAATGAATTTCAACTAAGATAACAGTCAGAAAATGAAAAGAATACCTGTTCTGATCCTGGTAGTTACAGGATTTTTCAACAGCAGTGCACAGATAATAACCGGCTATGTTTCTGATCAGAATACCGGAATGGCAATAGCTGATGCGCTTGTCTGCTTCGATGGTACAATGCATGGCACCCGGACAAACCGAAACGGTTATTTCAATCTGGATATTTCTTTTTATAAATCCAGGCCCCTCAGTGTCTGCTCTGCAGGATACTATACTGTTTCATTTGATATTGAGACTCCCGGCAGGCCTGTTCAGATTTTTTTGAAACAAAAGAGATTTACCTTCAATGCCGCTGACAGTATTATCACAAATGAAGAGGCCAGGCTGGAATGCATTAAGCAATTCAGGGGAACATTCATAGGGAAGACGCCCAATGCCCGGGATTGTGAAATAAGAAATGAAGCAGATTTAAAATTTGTAATCAGGGATTCAGTTATGCTTATCGCCTTTATTGATGAACCACTGGAGATAATTAATAAATCCCTTGGATATCAGATTCTTTATTTTCTTGACGATTTTAAACTTGCACTGAAACAGGAGGTTTTTTCTTTTTCGGGGACGTTATTTTTCTCGGACGACCTGTCAGCAAAAGACAATACCGGCAAAGGATTCACAAAGAAGCGGGAGCAGGCATATCTGGCTTCCAGGATGTATTTTTTCAGGACACTATGGGAGAACAGACTTGACGAGGAGGGAATTATTTTAAAAAATTACAAGGATGATGAGCTATCTTATAACAAGGTAGTCATGAATAAAGGTAATGCCGGAAAATATCTGAAACATTATGGAAATGAAAAGCAATACAATGTAGCAGACTCATCCGCAATTATCTATATAGTCTATCGCTACCGGATTAGGTTTTATAATTCCTGGGGAAGAATTGACAGTCACAATTTAACTCAAATCGTTATACATAATGAAACTTATTTCGACGAGTCCGGCTATTTTGATCCGACAGGAATTACATGGCGGGGGAATCTTGCCGAACAGAGAATTGCTGACCTGTTACCGCTGGAGTATGAGTAGATTAAAAGGCGCAGGATGTGCGGTGCAGGGTGTATTCCTTTTTCGAAGAATTACTCATATAAGAACTCCCTCTTGTTTACTATCTTATATCTTTCTAAGTAATCTCGTCCATATTACTAATTGTAGTATAGCAGACAAATTATTAAGAATGAATCTAAATAACGGGGGGTAATAATTCATAAATTAATTGTGAAAATAAGTTAAATATTTTATTAATTTTGTTTAAAGCATTGTCTGTCAATAGTGAGGATTGATCGGAATAGTCTGAAACAGAACAGTTTATTTATGAACAATTGACAGAGGCGATACATTATTATTGTTCTTCATATTCTTAATTTATAGTGTTATGGATCATAATAATAAACTGCTTCCTGAGGTAATTGAAGTAAAAACAACCAATGGCACCATTCTAATAAAGCCAGGTAAAATTTTATATATAAAGGCAGAAAGAAAATTTTCCGTAATTGTTTTTGATGACAAATCAAGTATAATCGTTTTTCACATGTTAAAGTGGTTTGAAAAATTTCTTCATCCTCCATGTTTTTGTAGAAGTCATAACTCCTACTTAGTCAATTGTTGTCATGTTCATTCTATAGATCACAGCAGTATAATCCTTATTGGTAAAATACCTGTACCTGTATCCAGAAAAAAAATAGATCAATTCAAAGAAACTCTTAAATACTACCATAAGGTAACTAGTTAGACGCATCTACAATTCGTAAATCACTCTGATCTGACATAATCCATGTAATCTGTTCCATTTTCCTGCCACTTATTCCATTTTCCTGCCAGCTGTTCCATCCTCTGTTGACTTTATGAAGTACTTTCTTTATTTTAGAAGATGATCATTCAATTTTCTGAAATCTTGTGCTGTTAATTTAGTAACAATAATATGCCGGTATTATCAACAATCAGGAATTCAATATATGGTATTCTGTTAGTTTCGATTATTATAACTTCTTTTATTTTTTCTGATTCTCTGTTTAATGGCATTATTACAGCTAAACAGTTATGGTTCTCCGGTATTTCAGCTCTAAGCATATTTATTTTCGGGACCGATCTGTTATTATCCGGGAAGAAGTTTCAATTCAGGATAACTAACACGGATATTTTTCTGTTTTTGTTTTATCTATATATTCTTCTACGGTCAGTTTTTACTCCATATACACCTTTAGTATATAATACAAAATTTCTGAACTATACATTATTGTTCTTTATTTACATTATTATCAGGTATTTAATGGCGGAAGCCTGTGCTTCACAAACCAGACGATCTGATTCAGAGATTGTTACAGACTCAAAAACAGCAGAAATTACTCTTTATGATACTCTTATCATTTTTCTGATTCTGACAGGATTAGTACAGGCAATATGGGGTTTGCTTCAATTGTATGGATTTGCGCGCAGCTTTCATTCGGGTTTTAAAATTACCGGAACATTCTTCAATCCGGCCCCTTATGCACTTTACCTGGCTGTCATCTTTCCATTGGCGCTTGGCAATATTATTGGCAGTGATAATAAAGGATATATGAAGTTCAGATATTACATTTCATTGCTGACAGTACTGGCAATAATCCTTGTTTTGCCTGCAACTATGAACAGGGCTTCCTGGTTAGGGACAGCAGCTGGTTCAGTAATCATTTTATCATATAAATACCATCTTTGGGACAGAACAGTAGAAATACTAAATACAAGATATAAGAGACTTGCAGGAGCTGTGTTTCTTTTGTTATTTATTACACTATCCGGAGCAGGATTGTATAATTTTAAGAGAGGATCATCCGAAGGCCGCTTGCTTATCTGGGAAATTACACTGTGTAAAATTGTTGAGAAACCTCTGTTTGGTTATGGTACTGGAAGGTTTGAGGCTGAGTACAACAACTGGCAGGCTTGTTATTTCAGATCTAATCCCTGTGAGATGGATAGTACAAAAGGTATTGTTGCAGGAAACACTAAATACTGCTTTAATGAATACATAGAGATGACCTCGGAGTTGGGCTTCACAGGATTATTATTATTTCTCGGGGTGCTCATTGCTTTAATAAATGGGAGTTTTAAAAGATTGAATTCAGAACTGATCGTGCAAAAGGCTGATACTGGTAATCGTATATCTTTATTGCCTCCTGGCTCAGAGAAATCTGACTCGCAAGATGATTCAGTGATACTTCTGGCTGGATCATTAATTTCCTTAATGGTCTGTGCTTTTATCTCCTTCCCGTTTTACTCTTTACCAACATTGGTTGTAATGTTTATTATTATGGGAATGCTCTCGGGTAAAATTTATATAATTGATGTAAACCTGAACAGGAAAGAAACAGTTCTTCATTTAGTAGCAAAGTTTCCCGGAAAGTTTTTTTCATTCGCCCTTAATATTGTTATTATAATTCTTATAGCATTTTCAGTTTTCATTTTTGAAAGAAACATTTTGCTGTATAAAGGATACAAAGCATGGAGTGAAGCTGAAATGCTTTACCGGTCAGGAATTTATGGTGAAGCCTGTAAATCTTTCTCAGAGGCTTATCCAGACATGAAGTATAATGGAGGTTATTTACAATATTACGGGAAGTCTTTATACATGAATGAAGAGTATGATCAAAGTGTAAAGATACTTGAGAGGGCAAGGTTATTTACCTCAGATGAAATATTATACTCTTCACTGGGTGACGGATATAAAGCCCTGAACAGAACTAAGGAAGCAAAAGCTGCTTATAATCAGGCTATAGCTATGGTCCCACATAAGCTTTATCCGCGTTATCTTCTTGCGAGATTATACAAAGACACCGGACAAAAAGACGATGCCCTCAGAACGGCACAAAGTATACTCGGCATGAGAATAAAAGTTGAGTCAACCGCAACAAATGAGATAAGAAAAGAAATGCAAGAAATGATTACGATACTAACAACCAATGACAACCAATGACAACATAATGACGCGAAGCTAATGATTATCGAATGACATCTCTTAGAACCATACGACCTTTCAATTTCACTACCAACTATTCCATTTTCCTGTCAGTTGTTCCATTTTCCTGCCAACTGTTCCTGAGGGTATTGTTATTGCCGAAAGTACATTTTAATTTCGAATAATATATAAACTAATTCATGTAAAGAAGAAGGGTAGGAAGCATATAAGGTCAATAACTTCAGCTTCCAACTCTAGTATCTTTCCTTAAAAAGAAAGGAAGAATGAAAGTTCATATGCTTATTGATGCAGTTCAATCGGTTGGACGGTTTATCAGAATGACGATAGCAAAAGTCCATGATCAAGAGTTCTCAAAGAGCCTTGATCTGATATCTAACAGCATGAAAGTCTTTGATAAAGCCAATAACCATTATCACCAGTTTGCTCTATGGACGCATAAGCGCGTATATTTTGTTGCCCGGATGAAAAAAAATGTTGTGTATACGGTTATTGAGGTTAAAAAAGAGCATTATCACGAGAAGGGACAGGCAAAGGTTCTTTAGTATGAGATCATTGAATTTGAATACCATCCCGATAGAGAAGATGGCAAACAAGATATTAAAACCAAACTCAAAATGAGATTGAGAAAGGTCAGTTACCAGGATGAACAGAACCGCTATTATGATTTCCTGACAAACAACTTTGACATATCAGCTGAAGATGTCGCGTTACTCTACAGGAAAAGATGGGGTATAGAGATATTGTCTAAGAAGATGAAACAGAACTTCCAGTTACATTACTTTTATGGAGATAACGAAAATGCCATAAATACCCAGGTCTGGTGTACATTAATAGCTCAGCTGCTGTTTACAGTGACACGAAAAATCGTGCGGATTAAGAAAGCCTTCTTGGTTGTAGCTTTATTGGTACGAATACATCTTATCGGTAATCTGGATGTTAATGAACTATTACGCAGGTTCCTTTTTGATACAGTTTATTTGATCTATCGACAACCTGTGCCGAAGAGTTCCCCGATTAGATTTTGATTATAACTTGTCAACAAACTGGGTACAACATGATAGACTTACTGTTATAAAATGATTATATTAAAAAAGAGATTTTTATTAAGCTTATTGTTGATTACTATTTTCTTTGCCTGTACGCATGAAAATAATAACAACTATGGAGAAGTAAAGAAAATAGTAGGCGAGTGGACAGGGAAAGAAATTCTGATCCCAGAAAAAATTTCGTGTTATTTGGCTGATAAAGATACGTTACTGGGATTTTGCAATGAATTGTTTGATAAAGAATATAAAATTCTCATGTATGTCGATTCTGCAGGATGTAGTGATTGTAGATTGAAATTGTTTGAGTGGAAACAGTTGATGAAAGAAGCGGATAGTTTATTTCAAGGGGAAGTAGGATTTCTACTCTTTTTTCAACCCAAAAGAAAGATGAAAATGACAAATCTGTTTAAAATAGATAAATTTGATTATCCCGTGTTTGTGGATGTCAAAGGTGAAATCGACCGATTGAATCATTTTCCACAAGCGATGGAATACCAATGTTTTTTGTTAAATAAAGAGAACAGAGTACTGGTGATTGGTAATCCTGTTTTGAACCCGAAGATATTGGATCTGTATAAATCGCAAATTACAGGCGGAAAGAAAGCAAAGCAGGAAGCCTTTACTACTATTATGGTAGATAAGAGGGTTATAGAATATGGGAATATCAAAAAAGGCAGTCTCAACCCTGCCATTTTCATAATTACTAATACAGGTAGCCATCCTTTGATAACTTATCGCGTTTCCACCTCTTGCGGATGCACAAATGTAGAATGGGAGAGTCGACCTGTTGAACAAGGGCAGGTGGCTACTATTAGTGTCAAGATGACACCGGACGAAGCGGGTTATTTTAGCAAAACAATAGATGTATATTGTAACATTAAAGAGTCTCCTCTCAGATTAATGGTAAATGGAAACGCTAGTGAATAACTTATCCAAAATGAAAATATGGACATTAGGCAAAAATAACTTCATTTGAGTTAGCGTTTGCCATTATCCCTTGTTGGTAAGTGCAGTAAATCAAGGCAATTATATAAAAGGGAATTTTAAATAGAAATAAAAGGACTCTTAATAAATTAAATTTAGAAAAATGAAGAAAAAATTTTTTGGAGGAATTGCCGTTTTAATAATTGGAACAGCAATGATATTAAATGTAGCCTTAACAAAAAGGAATAGTAATATACCTAATATTTCTTTGAAAAATATAGAGGCGTTATGCCAAAGTTCATATGAGTGTATTGCACCATGGGAACCTATTTGTAATACAGATTTTGGTATGACGTTTTATGGTACAAGACGTTAATGTCTGTATGAAAATGATATTTTATTTTATTAAATATCTATTATCGTGGTGTTTGTGTTGTCTCTTGTTCGCGGGGTGTAGCACTGATAATGAAAAATCTCTTTCTGCTATCTTTAAAGGACTTCAAGTTGAGGCAAAGGCTGAAGTGACAAAAATTCATTCGAGAGACATCACGACACCACTTTATACAGAATGCTACAAGAATCTGCTGATATGTGCAAATTTTCATGGAGAGAAAAAAATACGCATATATGATCTGACTACCGGAGAAATAGTAAATGAATTTCTCAACATAGGGAAAGGCCCCGACGAAATTCTTAATGTTTCCTCTATGCACATCTTCAGAGATTCATTAATTATTTATTGCCAAAATTCACGTAAGATTGTATCTACTCCGCTAGAAGGCCTCTTTACTACTCCTGTTAAATTAACCGTTACGTCAAGTTATGGTAATTATTCGCGTTTTTTGCCATTAGATAAAGGTTTTTTCGCAACTATGACATTATCTGACAGATTCGGATATTTACATTTGAATAATAAAAAGGGGAATGTACAGGTATTAGAATATTTTCCGGATGACAGAATATCCAGTTTCGAAGAAAAAAGCATTGCTTATCAGGGAGTCTTGTGTGGAAATCCTACAGGAAAAGAATTTGTCTATGGATCTTCATTTGGATTAATATTTAGATTCATGGAATTAAAGGAGAAATCGGCGAAAAAGAATAAAGAATATATTTTTAAGATGCCCAGCTATATTTCTGATTCCAAACCCCAAAAACAGAATTTTGCCGTTCGATGGGCCAATGACGCTTTGAGGGGGGTATTATCAATGACGGGAAGCGATAAACATTGTTTTATTTTATGTGAAGAAAATAAAAAAGTGTTGGATAAGAATTGGCGCGCATCTTCTGTATATGTTTTCACTTGGGAGGGGACTCCCGTTCAAAAAATCTATCTTGAAAGAGCTGTGGAAAATATTGCATACCATGCTTCTTCGAAAAGCTTGATTGCTTTGACTAGCAATGATAATGATGAACCCGAATTTGTTTTTTATCGAATAAGAATGGATTAGCATGTTTTTATTAATCGGCAAATGTGGCATTTAAGTAGCTTTAAAGATTAAGAAATTCAATTTTGAATTGATATTCATGAAAAAAGCAATTATTATCATGATTGTTGTTTTAGCCGGTATTCATACAAGTGCGCAGATATTAACCGGCATAGTTTACGATAAAGCTACAAAACTACCCGTCCCCGGAGTGTATGTGTACCTCAACGGAACATCATTCACAGACGCTACAACGAATTCAGGAAGATACACATTGTCGGTTAAGCAAGCGATAAACACAAGATTGGTGTTCAGTCACCTGGCGTATGAGACTATAATAATTGAAGACCCGTTTATGAAACTGCCGGATACAATCTATATAGAAGAAAGATTGAATCTGTTGAGTGAGGTAACTGTCCAATCAGATCCGTTTTCCCGAAAACAAAAAATGAAGGCATTTAGAGAGCAGTTCCTGGGGCAGACGCCTGCCGGTAAATCGTGTAAAATATTGAATGAAGACGATATTCATGTATGCTTTAATATAGCTTTAAAAACTCTTTCTGCTTCATCCGATCAGCCCATTGAGATCATTAATGAATACTTAGGTTATCGGATAACGTTTATGCTTGCTGATTTTTCCGCAGAGTATTTGAATGTAACATTGAATCCAAACAGAATATGGAAAGCCTATTACCTGGGGACATCATCGTATGAAGATTTGGCGCCTGACGATAAAAAGATAACAAGACGCAGGGATAATACTTATGAAGTATCATCCCAGAATTTTTTCAAAAACCTTGCATATGATCCGTTGTTTGATGTTGATTCATTGAAAAAACACACTTTCAGAATTTACAACAGATATGACAGGGAAACCAGCGTCAGCTCTGTTTTTTTAATAAAAGATACGCTTTCGTTAAAAATAATTCACATAGCCGGCGATAATGAAAACACAAATCCCGACAATCCTTTGTTATGGATTACAGTTTCGAATCGCAATAGCGAATATCCTGCATCGTTGTTTTATTCGAGAATAAGTTTCTTTACGGATGCTTTATTAGTTGACAAGTACGGGAATATCGATCAGATAGATAAAGTTGTTTTTTCGGGACAAATGGGATTCTCGCGAGCAGGAGATATGTTGCCGTTAAATTATGAGCCGGGAAATTTAAAGTTTTAACATGATGTGTTTTGTTTCTTCAAGTTAAGAATAAGAAATAGTGTTCTACAAAGGAAAAAAGTCTGAATTTAAACTCTGATCCAAAAAGAATACGTATTGTATGTTGTAATAATCGCGATACTACTAATGTAGAAATTTTTACAAAAACATATCAAAAATAGGCAATGGATTTGTTCTTAAGTAGGACAATAAAAATAATATGAAAATTCATTCATTGCTAATATGATAATTCTCGTGGATATTTCTTTATATGAGACGAATAGAAATTATAAAAAAAATATTTAAATATTTTTTCGTGCTGTCATTGACTTTTTTTGTTATTTATCAAATAATTCTCATTTGCAGAATATTTTTTTATGTATCATGCATAATACCCTCAGATTCTATGCAGCCTACCTTGATAAGAAATGATTATATCTATGTTTCCCAGAGAGTACCAGGTCCTAGAATTTTAAAGTATGATCCAAGTGATTCTTTGCACTATATTGTTACCCGTAAAAAAGGGAAAAGAGAAATACTACATAACGACATTTTACTGTTTAATTCACCATGGGGTGAATATAGCGATACATTATTCATTGAAAAGGTTGTGTATTTTATAAAGCGTTGCATAGCGGTTCCTGGAGATACTATTTACATAGATAATGGCATCTATAGGATAAAACATTGTGAAGATACTTTAGGATATTACCCTTATCAATTAGAATTATCATTAATGGACAATTGTCGATTTTCAGAACAGATTTATAATTGTTTCCCTCATGATAGCGTGTTTAACTGGAATATTAAAAACTTTGGAGTTTTGTACGTTCCAAAACATGGTGACAGAATAACTATTGATAGTAGAACTATGAAAATGTATAAAAATTTGATTGAATTTGAGACAGGTAAGAACATTTCGATACGTAATGATTCTGTTTTTTTAAATTACTCATTTTTAAATGAATATTTATTTATAAAAAACTACTATTTTATGGCGGGAGATTACTTATTCAATTCAATAGATTCTCGTTATTGGGGTCTTTTACCAGAAGATCATATAATAGGGAAAGCGTTATTTATATGGAAGTCAATAGATCCGTCGACAGATAAATATCGGTTCAAGAGATTTTTTAAGAAAATAATATAACAATATACGTGCTATGTAGATAAATATATCCAATGTGCATTGAGAGCTTGTTTAAAAATTAAATTGAATGTTAACAACAGAGAGTTAAGATTTAAAGGGGGTATCGGAAATTGTGAGCGCATAATGGATAAGAAACTGAACTACCTGCTTAATAATAATGATATTCCCCGATGGATAGTTGATGCTTCAGTGTTAATTGATCAGGATAACAAAATAAGAATGATTGGGAAACCATGGTCTAACGCGGAGATGATGCGTTCATTTTTCAGTATATGTCAATGAACTCCATTCGAATTAAAAGTAGTTGATTATTATCGGGTTATTAATTACCTTTCAATACATGAATGATTTTAAGGCTGAAAAGATACAACTCAGAAAGGATTCAGGGCAAAATAAACCAGGTGAAAATTTTTAAATGAAAAGCAATTCTAATTCTTTCTCAACTTTAATAATATTTATTTTGCTTACTATCAGTGGGTTTGCTTTAATTCGTTTTTTGAATATTAAACTGAATCCAAATGTAAAATCATCTTTAGTAACTTT
>ERZ795055.2176-NODE-2176-length-15047-cov-54.394010_pt1 | contig 15047 bp, 16 predicted proteins | sample MGYA00375139_ERZ795055 | MGnify/ENA primary metagenome ERZ795055 (study PRJEB30184, sample SAMN05720283) | anaerobic digester metagenome | isolation source: active sludge of municipal wastewater-treating anaerobic digesters | place: USA | collected 2015-01-23 ...
GTCGTCGGTATGAACTCGGATAAAACAGCACATCTTGGTCGTTGATGAGGTTTTCTAAATCATTCAAATAGTAAGCCGCTTCTTCTTTATCATTAAAAAGCAACAAAAATGGCAATTCTGTTTTTTGAAATAAAGATTGAATGACAAACGACAACGAAGAACCAATTAATCCTTTAATTTGAATTTTTTTCTCGGGAATAGAAATGCTTTCCGCTAACTGAACCAGTTTTACGGAAGAATTATAAACAGAATAGATGTTTTTTAAATCCAATTAATTTAAATTTTTCGGAACATTTTTAACCGCACGGGATGTGTCAAGCATTCGAATCATATCGGCTTCACCTTGCTCTGTTGGGATTTGATTTTTTCGAACTAATTCATTCATTTGTAATTCAATAGCCGCTAATTGTAGGTTAATATCTGTTATAAGGCTGATGATCTTTTGGTCAGGAATGGCATCCAAATGAAGATACATTTCTAGCGAACGAAACTTGGTTAACATTACTGTAAATCGACTTTTAAATTCAGGACTTAATAATTGACCGGGAATTGATTGTAAAACTTCTTCTGTTTTTTTAGAAAGGGTTTTTGATTTTTTTTGAAAGGCTCCTATTGAACTGGTTGGTTTTTGTTGTAATTCAGTTAAAAATAAACGCCATTGAGCCCAATCTTTTACTAATTCTTGGGAGGAAGGTTGAAGATTCATTGTTCTGAAATTCCAAGCACTGCTAATTTTTTTAAAAATAACTTCGTTTTTAACAAGTTCTTTTTGATGTTGAATCAATCGTTTCTCATTATCCTGCTGACAGGAAAAAAATATAAAAACAATCAAAAAAGGGAAAAACACTCGAATTTTCATTATCAGCAAATTAGATTTCAAAAATACAAAGGTAAATTGAATCTTGGTTATTCGCGTTAAAGCTTTCCAAAAAATAAAAGTGATTTCTTAACTGATTTCTCAATAACGAAAACGTTATATTTGTACTTTAAATCTACGACTAATGAGCACAAAAATTCTGATAATTGGAGCCTGCGGACAAATAGGCACCGAGTTAACACATCAATTAAGAAACTTATACGGCAATGAAAATGTAATTGCTACCGATATTCGAAAGTTAAATAATGAAGTAGTTAATGATGGAATTTTTGAAGTATTGAATGCCTTAGATTTTAATCAAATTGAACACATTATTGAAAAATATCATGTAGAGGAAGTATATTTAATGGCTGCTTTACTCTCTGCTACAGCCGAAAAAAATCCGGCATTTGCATGGGATTTAAATATGAATTCACTTTTTCACGTATTAAATTTAGCGAAAGCAAAAAAAATAAAAAAAGTGTTTTGGCCTTCAAGCATTGCTGTTTTTGGACCAACTACACCAAGAGAAAACACGCCTCAATTTACCATTATGGAGCCAACAACTGTTTATGGGATTTCAAAACAATCCGGTGAACGATGGTGTGAATATTACCATAATATATTTGGTGTCGATGTTCGGAGTGTACGTTATCCCGGATTGATCAGCTGGTCAACGCCACCCGGTGGAGGAACTACTGATTATGCAGTAGACATTTATCATAAAGCTTTAAGTGATGGAAAGTTCGAATGTTTTTTGTCGGAAGAAACGCGTTTGCCAATGATGTATATGGATGATGCGATACGGGCAACAATAGAAATAATGCAAGCTCCGGCTGAAAAAATTAAAATTCGTTCTTCTTATAATTTGTCCGGAGTGAGTTTTACACCCAAAGAGATTGCGGCTGAAATTCAAAAACACATTCCGAATTTCACAATTTCATACAAACCGGACTTTCGTCAAAAGATTGCAGATAGTTGGCCTGGTTCAATTGATGATTCATCTGCTAGAGAAGATTGGAATTGGAAACATGAATTCAACATGGATTTAATGACCGTTGAGATGTTGGAAAACCTGAAAAAATCAATTTAAGAATTACTTTTTAGTTTGTTTTAAATCCATTATTAGAGCACTTTCGAGGGAATCTTTTATAGCAACGACTTGATTAGATTTGTCATTTGGGATAGTCATGGACAATACATAATGTTTAACTTTCCATTCTCCATTAACATTTTCTACAATTCCTGAGCCTCTGCAAATTTTAAAGGAAGAATCTAATAGTTCGTCAAACCAAGCAAATTTACTTTTATTATCTAGATAAATATTTCTTTGGATAGGATGAAAAGTCCACGCTTTTCCTTTATCAAAATAAGGTTTTGAGAAATTTTCAAAGTCTTTTCGATTCCAGTTTTCGGTTGCGTCTGTTCCAATAAAAACAGCATCTTCTGTCATCAGGTTAAAATAATTTTCAAAATTTGCCTCTGCTGCTGCCTGATGCCAAAGATTGAGCATTTTATCAATATCCTCTTTGTTTTCAATTGGATTTGATTTTGAACAAGAAATTAGACTTATTGAAATAAAAAGAAGGGATATAATTTTTTTCATTGGTTTTCAATTTGAAATAAAGATACAAAAAAAGAGCACTAAAACCAAAAGTGCTCTTTTCTGAGTTATTACTGATGGCAATAAAAGTAATAACGAACTTAACTAAAGTCTAAAACAAATAAGCAAAACCAACTTAAGCTTATCAATTAAAATCGGTAACTTACCCCGGAATACAACCCAATAATATAAGGTCTGAACCCACCATCATTGCTGCTAAAGGTGTTGATTTGGTATTTAAAGGTTGGTTCAAAACTTGCTTGAAATGATCTCCAAAAACGGTATTTAAAACCAACGCCTACATTTGTACTAAAATGAACGGTATTTAGATTATTTGCTTTTCCAAGTTCTGCAGAAAAATTTTCTGAAACAACCATGAGTTCATTGTTGTTAAGAAAAAGAGTGCTAAAACCAGAGATAAATTGAATCCCAAATTTTTTATCTAAAACTTTATAAGAAAGTTCAAAAGGAATCTCCAAATAGTTCATTTGTTGTGTAATCGCACCATTTTGAACGGTTTGAATTCCGTTTGTTGCGGTAATGTCTTGCACGTTTATGGTAGCTCCTTGGGAACTGTAATTTAGGGTGCTTAAATTTTTTGTATTAATATCAGGGTAAAAAGACACATCGTTGGTGTTATAACTTAATGAAAGATTGCTGATACCTGTACGTAACGAAAATTTTGAATTTAAATCATAATTTATACCTAATCCATAACTCACGGTATTATTATATTCTTTTGGATTATTTGCAAATTCTGAATCAATTGGTGAACCGTTGGAAGATGAACCTAAATACACAGGTGCAATGGCAGTTGAAACTTGCCACCTGTTTAATTTAGGTTCAATCTTTGGTTTTTGTTCTTTTTCTTTTAGCAATTCTTCCAACGCATTAGGGTCAACTTTGTTTTCTGCTACAGCAGAAATGGCAGTTGAATCTAAATTATTTTTAATTTGTTCAGACGGATATTCTGTAAGAACAAATTGTTTTTCTATAGTACTTGATATTGAATTAACTTCTACTTTTTCAATTTCATTTGATTTAGCATTGTGGGCTAGTTTATACTTTTCTTCAATTAAATTCACTGAATTTGAAAGAGGTAATTTACTTTTTCTATGAATAGTAGAATTTTGAGATTTATTTTGAACTGTTTTTTGATTTTCTACATTGTCATTAACAATTGCAACACTAATTTTTGATTTTTCAATTTGATCAACTTTTTCTCCTTGTTTTTTCTGATTTTCAATGGGTGAAATGGGGTTTGTTTCAGACTTTTTTAAATCCATTTCGTCCAATACAATTTCATTTTTAATTTCTTTACCGGAAGAATTCATTACATATTGAATGCCTAAAGTTCCAAAAACTAACAATGCGGCTACACCGGATAATTTCCACCAAATCGGAATTACTCTTCTTTTTTTCTCTTTTTCATTGAGTTTTTCCTCAATGTTTTTCCAAACAATTTCCGGCGGATTTTCCTCAAAATCCTTGAAATTTTCTTGAAATAATCGTTCTAAATTTTTTTTATCTTTCATTTGGCTTCATACATATTGTTGGACGCCTGATTTTCTATTTTGTCTTTCAATATCATTTTAGCTCTCGCTAAATTAGACTTGGAAGTGCCGGAAGATATTCCCATCATTTCTGCTATTTCATTATGTGAATAACCATCTAAAACATATAGGTTAAACACCATTCGGTACCTATCAGGCAATTCTTGAATTATTTTTAACAAATAACCCATGTTTATATTTTCTTCTTCAATTTCAACTTCAATTGTTTCCGGAAAATTCTCCGTAACAATTTCAAAAACAGTATGAGACCTATATTTTTGAAGTATAAAATTTATCATTACTCTTTTTAACCATCCTTCAAAAGAACCTTTGTGTTCAAACTGATTTATTTTTTCAAAAATCAATAAAAAACCGTCTTGTAAATTATCTTGAGCTTCTGCATAATTTCTCGAATACTTGAGACATACGTTAAACAATTTAGATGAAAATAATCTATATAATTGTTCTTGTGCTTTAGTATTTTTCTTTTTACATTCTTGTATGAGTAGTTCTAAACCCAAAAGTTATTTTCTCTTAAAAATTAATTTGTTACAGGAATTTCAATAATATCATAAGTTGCATTTCCTTCTTCATCATTGCCTTTATAAAATTTAAACAAATATGTTTGATAACTTTTTACTGTAAAATAAAAAGTAGCTTCTTGTAAATTATCTTCTAATGGCAAACAGTTATCAGTATGTGAAATTATACTTTGAACAGCAACAGTTCTTTCATTTCCTGAGGAGTCAAAATAAAATCCCTGAAAAGCATGACATGTTGTTGGTTTTTTATAAAACACTTTTATTGCATGTGTTTCATTAAAAATGAATGTTTCAGGTACAATATAACTATCTACTGCTAAAATTTCATAATGAAATTTTGGTTCTTCATCAACACTACAGGAATTAAATAAAACGGCAATAACAATTAGCCAAAAAAACTTTTTCATTTATTCTTTCTAAATTCTATAATTTACAGATGCAAAATTGCTCAAAAGGTTGCGTTGAAAATAAAAAAACCCGAATAATTCGGGTTTTAATTTTTATTCAGTTTCTTTTATTCGGTCTTTAATTTTAATTTCAAGTTCGTCCGCTAATTCCGGGTTGTCTTTAATTAGGGCTTTAACTCCATCACGACCTTGTCCCAATTTTGTTTCACCATAGCTAAACCAAGAACCTGATTTTTTTATAATTTCAAATTCAACGGCTAAGTCTAATATTTCACCTGTTTTAGAAATTCCTTCTCCATACATTATGTCAAATTCAGCAGTTCTGAAAGGTGGAGCAACTTTGTTTTTAACCACTTTTACTTTGGTTCTGTTACCAACCACATTTTCACCGTCTTTTATTTGAGAAGATCTTCTAATGTCTAAACGAATGGAAGCATAAAATTTTAAAGCATTACCACCGGTTGTAGTTTCGGGATTTCCGAACATCACGCCAATTTTTTCACGTAATTGGTTGATAAAAAATACAGTACAATGTGTTTTGCTAATAGTTGCCGTTAATTTTCTCAACGCTTGTGACATTAAACGCGCATGCAATCCCATTTTAGAATCACCCATTTCACCTTCAATTTCACTTTTTGGAGTTAATGCTGCAACCGAGTCAATCACTACAATGTCAATAGCTCCTGAACGAATTAGGTTTTCGGCAATTTCTAAAGCTTGTTCTCCGTTATCCGGTTGAGATATGATTAAATTTTCGATGTCAACACCTAATTTTTGAGCATAATTTCTATCAAATGCGTGTTCTGCATCAATAAATGCAGCAATTCCTCCAGCTTTTTGAGCTTCAGCAATCGCGTGAAGTGTCAACGTTGTCTTACCGGAAGATTCCGGACCATATATTTCAATAATTCTTCCTTTCGGATAACCATTCACACCTAAGGCTAAATCGAGACCTAACGAACCGGAAGAAATTGTTTCTACTTCTTCAACAGCTTTGTCTCCCATTTTCATTACGGTGCCTTTACCGTAAGTTTTGTCTAATTTGTCTAACGTTAATTGCAGGGCTTTTAATTTGGCTTCTTTCTCTGAACTCATAATATTTGGCTTTAAATTTATATACAATTGTTTTTGTAAAAATACTTTTTTTTTTAATGTATAAATAAATTATTTTTCCACAAAAGGGAATAACCTATGTAAATTCGATTCCGTACTTTTGCCTTCATTACATATTGTTATGCATAAACTTATTTCCTATCCAATTTCATTTCTTTATTATATCACGTTTGTGTTGATATTGTCTGTTTTTGATCCAATTCAAAGGATATGTTATTATTTTTTTGGTTACGAAGCTCATAAACGAAGTGTTTCTATTTTAAATTTTTTTTTAGTTCGAAACACTCATTTGTTAGGGACAACTTATGATTTTCAAAATCGTGAGAAACTTCCAAATGGAGTGCCTTTGATTATTGTTGCTAACCACCAAAGTTTGTATGATATTTTGCCAATTATTTGGTTTATGCGAAAATGGCACCCTAAATTTGTCAGTAAAAAAGAATTAGGAAAAGGGATTCCCAGTGTTTCATTTAATTTGAAATACGGAGGGTCTGTTTTAATTGACAGAAAAGATCCGAAGCAAGCTCTTCCACTGATTAAGAAAATGGGAGAGTACATTGAGAAGCACAATCGTTCAACAGTCATTTTTCCCGAAGGGACAAGAAGTAAAACAGGTGTGCCCAAAAAGTTTTCAGAAAGCGGATTAAAGATATTATGCAAATATGCACCCTCGGCTTATATTGTGCCAATTTCAATTAATAATTCATGGAAAATGGTTCGATTTGGTCAATTTCCATTGGGATTAGGAAACAAAATCACACACACTATTCATGATCCTTTCCCGATAAAAGGAATTCCATTTGAAGAAATAATGCTACGAACAGAAAATGCCGTTGTAAACGGAATTAAAAATTAAAATATGTCTATAAAAAACATTCGATTAGAAGTAATGCAACTTTTGGAAAAGAACATTGACAATTTTGTGAATGATTACCTTATTCCTGTTGAAAAAATATGGCAACCTACCGATTTATTACCCGATTCTGAAAAAGAAACTTTTTTCGAAGAAGTTAAAGAATTACGTGAAATTGCTAAAGATTTACCATATGATTTTTGGGTTGTTTTAGTTGGTGATACTATTACAGAAGAAGCATTGCCAACCTATGAATCTTGGTTAATAGAAGTTGAAGGGGTTGATAATGAAGGAAGAAACGGTTGGTCTCGCTGGGTTAAAAATTGGACTGGTGAAGAAAATCGACATGGTGATGTGTTGAATAAATATTTGTATTTATCCGGAAGAGTGAATATGCGTGAAATTGAAATGACCACCCAGCATTTAATTAATGATGGATTTGATATTGGAACCGGTAGAGATCCATATAAGAACTTTGTGTACACTAGTTTTCAGGAATTAGCAACATATATTTCGCATAACCGAGTTGCACAAATGGCCAAAAAGTATGGAGATAACAAGTTATCAAAAATGTGCAAATTGATAGCCGGCGATGAAATGAGACACCACATGGCCTATAGTGAATTCATCAATCAAATTTTTAAAGTAGATCCAAGTGAAATGATGTTGGCATTTCAATATATGATGAAACAAAAAGTTGTGATGCCTGCCCATTTTTTACGAGAATCCGGACAGAAAATAAGTTCTGCATTTGAACATTTTTCAGACTCAGCTCAGCGAATTGGTGTATATACCGCACATGATTACGTAGATATTATGCAAAAACTTATTGAAAAATGGGAAATCGACAAAATCAACGGACTTACTGATGAAGCGGAAAAGGCCAGAGATTTTTTAATGAAATTACCTGCTCGAATGGCAAGAGTTTCAGAACGATTAGTCGTGCCACAAGAAAGTCACATTTTTAAGTGGGTACAACCGGCTTTAGTAAAATAAACCAACTTTATGTCAATAATTGACAAGACGATTTTATTTGTAAAAGATAAACTTCAAAATGCTGAAGGAGGCCATGATTGGTTTCATATTGAACGCGTTTATAAAAATGCAATTTCAATTGCTGAAACCGAAACATGTGATTTGACGGTTGTAAAATTAGGGGCTTTGTTACACGATATCGCCGATTCAAAATTCCATGATGGCGATGAAGAAATCGGGCCCCAAAAAGCCCGTAATTATTTAGAAAGTCAAAAAGTTTCAGAAGAAATTATTAAGCATGTAATTCAAATTATCGAAAATATTTCTTTTAAAGGAGGAAATTTTGAAAAACAATTTACATCAAAGGAACTTGAAATTGTTCAAGATGCAGACCGATTAGATGCTATGGGAGCCATTGGAATTGCAAGAACATTTAACTATGGAGGATTTAAGAATAGGTCGATTTATAATCCAACTATTGCTCCGAAATTAAATATGAGCAAAGAAGAATACAAAAAAAGTGATGCTCCAACTTTGAATCATTTTTACGAAAAATTATTGCTTTTAAAAGACAAAATGAATACAGAAACCGGAAAAAAATTGGCTCAAGAACGTCATCGTTTTATGGAGTTGTATTTGAGCCAGTTTTATGCAGAATGGGAAGGGGAGAAGTAGTTTTGTTTTTATTTTCCTGGAAACTCCGCTTTTCTTTTTTCTAAAAATGCGGTTGTTCCTTCTTTAAAATCTTCTGTTCCAAATGATTTTCCAAAGTTTCTGATTTCAACTTCATATCCATTAATTCCGTCCTTGAAGTTGGCATTTACTGCTTCAATGGCATTTGAAATTGCCACTGATGAATTTTTTGTAATTTTAGAAGCGATACTTTTTGCAAAAGTTAGCAATTCCACTTGTGGAACTACGTGGTTTACTAAACCATAATTTTTGGCCGTTTCAGCATCAATCATCGTTGCAGTCATAATCATCTCCATCGCTCTGCCTTTTCCAACTAATTGAGGTAAACGTTGCGTTCCGCCATATCCCGGAATTACCCCTAAAGTTACTTCGGGCAAACCCATTTTAGCGTTATCGGAAGCAATTCGGAAATGAGCAGACATCGCTAATTCTAAACCTCCACCTAAAGCAAATCCATTTACGGCAGCAATTACCGGAGTAGATAAGTTTTCCACAAAATCAAACAATAATTCTTGTCCTTTTGCTGCTAATTTTCTTCCATCCTCTACAGAAAAATGTGCAAATTCAGAAATATCTGCTCCCGCCACAAAGGCTTTTTCTCCACTTCCGGTGATGATAATCACTTTGGTTGAATGGTCTTTATTTTCAGCATCAAAAGCTTGATGAAGTTCGTCTATTGTAGCTTTGTTTAAAGCATTTAATTTGGTTGGCCGGTTAATGGTAATTACTGTAATTCCATTGTCTTTTTCTATTAATAGGTTTTCAAAATTCATGATTTAAATCGTTTTAACGTTGGTAATAATTGGAAAAGAAACAATAAATTTTGTTCCCACATTTGGTTGGGATTCAAAAGTAATGGTTCCGTTATAATTCTCTATAATTTTTTTGATAATTCCTAGGCCAAGTCCCATTCCACTGGTTTTAGTGGTAAATTTTGGTTCAAAAACATAAGGTTTATTTTCTTCAGAAATTCCAATACCGTTGTCTTTTACAGTAATTATAGCATTTGAATTTTCTTTGTAAACCGTTACAATAATGCTTGGATTTATAGTATTATCTTGAATGGACTGGGTGGCATTTTTAACTAAATTGGTAATAACCCGAATGAGTTGAGTTCTGTCCATATTAGTGAAAATTTCATTCTCATTAGTTTCAAATCGAATGTAATTCTCATTAAAAATTTCAAGAGCCAATCGAACAACATTAATCAAATTAATCTGTTCATTTTGCTGTGCCGGCATAGAGGCAAAATTTGAAAAAGCACTGGCTACGGAGTTCATTGTGTCAATTTGTTGCAATAATGTTTTGCTGTAGTCATCTAACTTTTGAGTAATATTTGAATCATTTATATCAAATTTTCGCTGAAAACTTTGCACAGTTAATCGCATGGGGGTCAAAGGGTTTTTAATTTCATGAGCCACTTGCTTTGCCATTTCTCGCCAAGCTTGTTCGCGTTCACTTTGTGCTAATTTTACAGCACTTTCTTCTAATTTATCTACCATACTATTGTATGCTTCAATCAACAATTCAATTTCTTGGCTGCTGGCTTCTAGTTCAATTTTTTCATTATTTTTTGTAAGTTGTGTTTTGATAAGTTTATCAGAAATAGTTTTTAGCGATTTGGTAATATAACTTGACAAAAAATAAGCTAATAATCCCGAAAGAATTAACATAAAGAAATATACTTGTCCAAAGCGTATCATGAATTTTTTTAATTCCCGCTCATAATATCCATCATCCTCAATATAGGGTAAGTTTAAGATTGCTAAGGGTTTAAACTGTGTGTCTTTTATTTCACTGAAGGAGGAAAGGTTTTTTACACCATCAATTTCTTTGACTTCCACATATCGTTTGTCCATACTCGATTGTACAAGTCTTACAATATAAATATCGATGGATTTTGGTTCTTCATCTACAGCAAAGGAAGATTTAGAAGATTTTAATAACTTTCCTTCTAGATCAAAGAAATTTATTTCCATCCCGTGGATATCAGAAAGTTCATGAATTTTATCTCTTTCAGAAAAAATTAAAGGAATATTTTCGGTAGTTAAGGGATAAGTTGTGGTGTTTAAGATATAATTAATGTGTTCTTTAATGGCATTTTCTTTTCTTTCTAGTCGTTCTCGATGATAATCTTTTGCTTCATTTCGAAATTGATATATGGAAACAGAAGCTATCAAAATAGAAGAAATAACGGTTAATAGAATCATCGAAAAGAAAATTCTAACCCGAAAAGAGAGTTTGCTTATTTTTTTTGACAGTATCACGTGTTTCGTTCCCGAATTTTTTTATAAAATTTAAACCCAAGCATAATCAGAATTGAAAAGACAAAAATTCCGACGACTCCGTAAATCCAATTAATGGCACTTTTTAAAATAACCAAAAAAACAACAGCAAATAAAATTAATGTGGCTCCTTCATTCCATAATCTGAAAAAATTGGAACTGTTTTTAACTTCATTTTTTTGAAGTTGATTAAAAATAAGGTGACATTTCCAATGGTATAAATACAATAAAATGACAAAACCTAATTTGACAATCATCCATTCTTGTTGCAACCATTGTGGCATAATCAGCAACAGCCAAAAGGCAAAAACACTAGCTAAAATTGCACTAGGCCAAGTGATAATATACCATAATCGGTATTGCATAAGTTGGTATTGTTTGATTAGGATTCCTTGTTCAGGTTCCGATTTGTCTTTTGCTTCCGCATGATAAACGAATAAACGAACAATGTAAAACAATCCCGCAAACCAAGTGATGACAAAAATGAGGTGCAATGATTTGATGTAGTTATAATATTCCATCTGTTTTTTCTATCAGTTTAGTAGTCATTTCTCTTCTCAAAAAGTAGGCCGTTACTATTGTTGATAATACATCGGCAATCGGAAAGGCAACCCATACTCCAAAAATACCAAAATAATTTGGCAAAATTAGCACTAGCGGAATTAGAAAAAAACCTTGTTTGCTCAACGTTAGTAATAATGCAGGGATTGCTTTGCCGGCAGCTTGAAAATACGCAGCTCCAATTAATTGTAAAGCAATTATGGGTGTCGCGGCAAATACCCATCGCAAAGTATTGGGGGTTGCTTCAATCACTACCACATCTGTTGTAAAAACAGAAACAATAGGTTTGGCAAAAATTAAAATTAACAGAAAAATAAAGGTAGCCAGTAATGCCGAATATTTAATGGAAATGGCTATTGTTTCTTTTACCCGATTATACTTTTCTGCACCATAATTATATCCGGCAATGGGAAGAAAACCGTGGGTAATTCCCAAAATCGGAAAAAGGGCAAACATCAACATTCTACTAATAATTCCATAAACCACTACGGAATGTTCGCCACCATACGTAAACAAAGTATGATTGATTATAATTGCCAAAACACTCACCACACCTTGTCTGGAAAAGGTAACCAAACCAAGAGACGAAATTTCTCTAACAATTGTTGAAACAAATTTAAAGTGATGTAAACCGGGTTTTAATTCACTTTTTTTAATAAAAAACCAAAGAATAAAAACAAAACACATGAAGTAAGAAATGGTTGTGGCCAATGCCGCACCAAACATACCCATGTTTAAAAATTTTATGAAAATAATGTCCAGAAATATATTTCCAAAAGCTGGAATAATCATAGCCATCATGGCAAATTTTGCTTTTCCTTCTGCCCGAATCACGTTGTTTCCCATCATACATAATGCCAAAAAAGGAACACCAAATAAAACAGGAATAAAAAATTCCTTAGCAGGTTTCATGATTTCGCCATTCGCTCCAAAAAGCAATAGAATTTCATCACAATAAACAAATCCTACAATGACAAACAGCAAAGCCAAACTCAAGGTCATCATAATTTGATTGCCAAAAGTTTGCATTGCTTTTTCTTTTTCTCGGGCTCCTAAGGCTCTGGAAATGATAGAACTTCCACCAATACCAATTGCCATCCCAAGTGAAGAAATTAAAAAGGTAATAGGTAAAACAACTGTAACAGCTGCAATGGCTAAGGAACCAATCCATTGACCTACAAAAATAGTATCCACCAAAATATTGATAGACATAAAAAGGATTCCAATAGAAGCCGGAACAGCTTGTTTTATCAACAATTGTTTGATGTCTTCCGAGCCTAATGCACCTGAAGAATGAGCCATTTAAGCGTTGGTTTGAGTTTCAGCAAAAGCCCATTGGTCAATCCATCGACTAAGGGTTTTACACCATTCATCGTCGTCATTAAGGCAAGGGATTGCTTTAAATTCTTCGCCTCCATGCTCTTTAAATTCATGATTCGCTTCCATTGCAATTTCTTCCAAAGTTTCCAAACAATCGGATACAAAAGCCGGAGTAACAACCGCTAATTTTTTAATCCCTTTTTCAGGCATTTTATTGATTTCAACATCGGTATAAGGAGTTAACCATTTGTCACCGGCTAAACGCGATTGAAAAGTCTGGCTGTATTTGCTTTCGGGAATTCCTAAAAATTCAACTACTTGTTTTGTGGTTTCATAACATTGATGGCGGTAACAAAATTCATGAGCAGGTGAAGGGGTGTTGCAACACGAACCATCAATTTTACAATGACTTTTGGTAATATCTGTTTTGCGAATATGTCGCTCCGGAATACCGTGATAGGAAAACAATAAGTGATCATAATCAAACCCTTCCAAATGCTTTTTGATAGAATTGGATAAATCTCGGATATAATCTTTTTGGTTATAAAATGCCGGAAGAATGGTGAAATTCATGTTTGGGAATTTCTTCTTGCGAATTTCCTCAGCTAAAACTAGAATCGTAACCGTTGAAGCCATTGCATGTTGCGGATACAAAGGGAAAAGCATCACTTCGGTCACGCCTTGATCATGCAATTCCTGCAAACCTGATTCAATGCTTGGTTTGCCGTATCGCATGGCTAAACTCACCGGAATACTTGTGTTGGCTTGCACTTTTTTGTGCATTCGTTTGGATAAAATAATGAGTGGTGAACCCTCGTCCCACCAGATTTTAGCATAAGCAGCTGCCGATTTTTTTGGTCGAGTTTGTAAAATAATTCCACGCACTAATAAAGCACGTAATAAAAATGGCACATCGATTACGTATTTATCCATTAAAAATTCGTCTAAATACGGCTTGACATCTTTTGGTGTTGGACTTTCAGGGGAACCTAAGTTGACTAATAATACTCCTTTTTTCATTTTTTATTGTAGCAATTTAATTTGATAATGACATTAAATATTTTTTCGGCGTAGTTCCAAATTTCTTTTTAAAAGCGGAGATAAAATGCGATGATGTGCTGTAACCTATTAAAACCCCCACTTCATTCACATTATATGTTCCACTATCTAATAATTTTCGGGCATATTCCAATTTGTAATCAAATAAAAAACTATACACGCTGTCGCCATACACTTGTTTGAAACCGGTTTTTAACTTTTTTAAAGTTAAACCAATCATATCTGCTAATTCCTGAAGTCCGGGAGGTTCAGCCATATTGTTGATGACAATCTCTTTCGCTTTTTTGATTTTGGCGATATTTTCTTCATCGATTAAAAAAGGACAATGTTCTGTGTTTGGATCTTCACTGCGGTTAAAGTACAAACTTAACAACTCATAACCTTTACCTTTATAATAGAGATTTTTGATAGAACTATTAAGATTGTAATGAAACAATTGATTCAATACGATGGCCATTGATGGTGTAATATCTTCCTCAGTGTAATATTTTTTCTCCTTGTTTTCGGCACTTAAAAAAGGAATGTGTTCGGCTTCGTTAGAAAATAAAGTGTGTAATTTTTTAATGGAAATTAATACCGAAATCATCCATGAGTTCGGACCAATTTCTAAATGTACCGGAAGTTCTTTTTGAGGATTGTATAATAAAAGCGATTTTTCTTCTACTAAATCCAAGGCATAATTACCCTGGTTGAAAACAAATTTTGCTTTGCCTTTTAAGCCATAATGAAACTGAATCAAATCGGTATGTACCGGACGTTGAAAAAGTTGAGTTTCATTAGTATCATTCTGAAAACGAATTAAATAGAAATCATTTTCAATTTTTATTTCTTCTTGAGAACCCATAGCGATGTTTTTTGTTATAAAAAAATAAAATAAACGTATTGTTATTTAGAATGATTCTACATAAAAGTCGTTTTAAGCCCAATAAATGCTACTATCTTAGAATCATTATAAACAATGACAAAAATAATTCTTTAAACGATACAAAAAGAACTTTGAGCGTTATTTTTTTGAAAAGAATAACTATAATTTTGTTTAACTTTTTAGGAAAGAGTAAATTATGGATCACTTAAAATTGTCGAAACACCAAACTTTTTACGCGGTTGGATTGAGTTACAAGAAGGCGGATGCTGAAGTTAGAGGCAAATTCAGTTTAGACGATAAAGCAAAGGCAAACGTTTTATTTCAAGCAAAACAAGAAGGATTAGACAGTTTATTTATTATCT
>ERZ795055.2177-NODE-2177-length-15044-cov-6.125425_pt1 | contig 15044 bp, 18 predicted proteins | sample MGYA00375139_ERZ795055 | MGnify/ENA primary metagenome ERZ795055 (study PRJEB30184, sample SAMN05720283) | anaerobic digester metagenome | isolation source: active sludge of municipal wastewater-treating anaerobic digesters | place: USA | collected 2015-01-23 ...
TAGGGGAATAAAATAACCCCCCGCCCTCTGACGAACTCCTTTTGGAGCGAGTCCGATGGAAAAAGAAAAACCTAAAAACCAAGTTAAACAAAGAAATCAGACTTTTCTTTGGGGAATAAAATAAACCCCCGCCCTAATTTGGGACGGGGGATAGAAAGGAGAGAGTACTGTGAATATACTAATACAAATCGTTAGAACTGTCAAATCCAAAAATGACCACCACATCCGATCTATCCACTTCATTTTCGATATAAACACCTGCCTGATCCTTAGGTACAATGTTGTCAATTTTAAAAACCCTGGATAGAAATCCGGTTGTCTGAGAATTAATATCATCGGTTATAATGACACTTTTGTCATATGTTCTCGCGGTACTGTTGGTGGCCACTACCCTACCTCCGTAGTTTTCTATTACTCTAGCGCCAAAGGAGGCAAGCCCATCGTAATTAGTACCATTAAGAACTGAAATATTTTTCTTTTCCCCTGCTACTGCAGAGTCAAAAGTAATTTCTCTTATAGAATCATCAAAAATACCAGTATTTTTAAAAGATTCGGGAAAATTTTTATCATCCACCACTCTATCCGAAGGTAATGAATTTATAAATGACATAAGGTCATAGAACTCTCTTATATCAATATCGGTTTTAAAAGAGCCGTCTAAACCAGCAACATCACGTAGACTTTTTATACTTAGTACGTCTCCATTACGCCAAAGGGTGTCAAAAAAATCTTCGTGGCTTTCATCAGTCAGTAAAAATTTATCCACTTTAAAACCAAAGAGTTTTAAAATAGACCTGTTCACATAATTAGCTCCTGATAAGAATTTATCATCTGAATTCAACGAACTTAAGGCAAAAACTCTGCTTAAAATTTCATTGCCAAACTTCCCAGGTAATGAGTAATCCTTATCTACCGGTAAGTCATATATAGACAGCTTTTTATTACTTTTATTAAAAATCATGAAATGTACTTTTTTTACAACCACTGGATCACTATCTAAATCCTCCACAACAATGTAAGAAACTGTAGGAATTAAATCATCTGATATTGAATAACTGGTTGAAGATGAAGCTGAAGCAAATTTTTGATTTAAATATTTATAAAAAGAATATGAAAATAACAAACCTAAGGAGAATACGAACACCAACAACACCAAACCAATCCTAAATATTCTTTTTCGGACAGAGCGGTTAATAGATGTCTTGGAACCTGACTTATATTTCCTTTGGGCAGGAGAATTTTTCATAGATATATCTGATATATCATATTATATTTTGAATTCGTTTGGCAAGGGGGATTTAAAACGGTGAAATTTTTGATTTTCGGGGTCAATAAAACCTAATATTTCGGCATGTAACATTAGCCTACTAAAAACAATATCATCGTTTTCGAGTAAATTAGATGCGCAATATATTTTATCACCTGCTACAGGATGTCCGATAGATGACAGATGGATTCTTATCTGATGTGTCCTGCCCGTTTTAGGAAAAACCCTTACTAAAGTGTAAGTATTACCATCAATATTTTTGGAATACATTTTCTCAATTTTAGTAAAAGCAGGTTTTCCCCCTGATACAACAGCTATCCGTAACGGGGCTTTAGGATTTCTAGCTAAAGGTGCGTCAATTTCAATAATTTCATCCTCTATCTCCCCATGAACAACAGCAACATATTCTTTTAAGGTTTTCCTTTGTTTAAACTGGTGTAAAAGATAATGAAAAGTATCTGTATTTTTGGCAACTGCTACAATACCTGAGGTATCTTTGTCTAGTCTGTGTACTAATCCCGATCTGCTCAAGTACTCTTGATCGGATACATTCAAATAAAGCTCGGGGTATGTTTTTTCTAAAATATCTTGCAACGTAGTCTCTTTGTAAGTATTTGACCTGTTTACAACCAATCCGGACCACTTGTCCAATATTAAAATATTTCTATCTTCAAATATTATTTTTATTTCTTTTTCCATATTCCAATAACAACTAAGATTATACCTGTCGAAATCAAGAAATCAGCTACATTAAACTTAAACAAATTTAAAAAATTTAGATAATCTCTAACACAACCGTATCTTGCCCATTCATAAATATTACTTAGCCCGCCTATAGATATCAACAACCATCCAATATCGACATAAATATTTTCTTTAAAGCTTCTTTTTACAAATACAATAAAAGATAAAAGCAATATTAACGAAGAAAAAATGAACAATCCTAAGGATATTTGATTAAATAACAAATAATTACAATTGTAGGTTGCTTCAAACACTATAAATTTTTCTCTAACATCTCATCTTCCTTAACCTCTTCAATCTGGGAATGATCAGTAGCACAATCTATACAAGTTGTAGCCTCGGGATAAACCTCGAGCCTGGCTTTATCTATCGGTTTTCCACAAACCTCACATTTTCCATATTTACCAATGTTAATTCTTGCTAGAGCTTTTCTGACCTGGACTCTTACACTCTTCACATTGTGCAACACTGCGTCTGTAACATTTTTACTTGTATCCTCAAGAACGTCATCCAAGGTCTCTGCATTGTCCGTTGCTCTACCCTGTTGAAGATAGGGATCGTTCTGTATCAAAGACTTCTGCTGTTGTGAGAGTCTTTTATCTTTATTTATTAATTTATTTTTTAGTTTTTCTAAGAAATGTTCCGGCAATATATTTTTTGACATATTTTGTTTACCTCTAAAATACAAATTTACAACTCCTATTGTAAACAGAATTGAGGCGAATAGTAAAGAGCCACCCTTTCTTAAAAAGGTGATAAGGGAAACACTTATAAACAAACAAAAGACAGAAAATACCATACCTGAAACAAATCTGTATCCCCTTCTTCTTATAAGTAGCAAATATAAGACAGAGAGAATAAAAAACAAAATTGCATACTCTCGTTGCCCCGATATTAAGTACCTACCGATACTCACAATGAGTAGAAGTATTGAAAATCCCAAAGAATAAATGTCTAGGATTCTAAAAACAGACCAATTATATTTTTTTCTGTAATAATAAATCGGAAACAGCGAAATAATGAAGACGGACATACTGTATAACAGTTCTTCATCTACACTCAAAATGATGTGGTAGGGATGATAAATTTTTGTCCATGAAACTACTCTGAATATAATATATGTTAATAAACCGGAAATTATTAGGGAGATAAAAGACAAATCGAAAAACCTCTGGGTGTTAAAACCATCTTTTTTTGACTCACCCCAAAGTATAAAAACCCAGCAAATAAAACCTATAACAGCGAATATTAAAATAGTACTGATATTTCCAAATCCTTGGTTTATACTTTCAGGAATCATTTTTAATTTTTAAGCCTTAGATACATACTCACCGCTTCTGGTATCTACTTTTATTTTATCCCCTATTTTGATGAATGTCGGCACCTTTACTTTTGTACCATTCTCGATTTCTGCATCCTTATAGACATTTGTAACTGTATTTCCCTTAAAGCCGGGTTCAGTGTATTTAATTTCAAAAACCATAGTTATAGGGAGATCAACAATTATTGGAGTTCCTTCAAAATATTTGACCATTACTTTCTCACCTTCTTTTAAGAATGCAGCGGAATCACCAATTATATCTTCGCTAATCGTAAATTGATCATAGGTGTCAGGATCCATGAAAACATAACCACTATCTTTATACAAATATTGAACATTTTTTGTTTCTACATAGGTATCTTCGACGTGTGCTGTTGATTGCCATGATTTTTCTAGAACCTGACCTGTTATCAGGTCTTTCATCTTTATTCTAACTTGGGCGCTACCTCGACTAATTTTAACGTGCTGGTATTTAACAACCACAAACGGGTGGCCGTTTTCTTTAAATATTGTTCCGTTTTTTAAATCTGTAACTACCATACGTTGGATATTCTACCACTTTTTTGTTTTATTTTGATATAATCTTATCCCAAAAACTAAAAAGGGTAAAAATCATACCAAAAAAGGAGAGAAAAATGACAATACTGCAAAGTTTTGACCTGGAGAAATTCAGGGATTTAGAGGGAAAGTTGCTCTATGTAACCCAAATGGCGGCTGTAAGTGCAGCCAGAGCCGCAGGACATGGTGATAAAAACACAGCCGATGAGGCCGCGGTAAATGCTATGAGAAAAAATTTGGGGGAAATAAAAGGAACAAAGACAACTGTAAAAATTGGCGAAGGTGAGCGTGATGAAGCTCCGATGTTATTCATAGGTGAGGAGATAGGTGACGGTCCTTTTCATATTGATTTAGCTGTAGATCCTCTTGAAAACACCAATGCCACCGCGAAGCTAGGACCAAATGCAATATGTGTTCTGGCTGCTTCTAACCCAGGAGGTTTGATTTCTGCAAGTGATGGGTATATGGACAAACTTGTTGTTGGTCCGAAAGTGGCAGGAAAAATTAACATATTAAATTCCGTTGAGGCAAATATTTCTATCATTGCAGCAACTCTAAACCGAGATGTAGATGACCTAACAATCACAGTTTTGGACCGGGATAGAAACCACGAATTAATTAACAGGATCAGGGCAACTGGAGCGAGAGCTCAAGTAATAGCTGACGGTGATTTAATTCCCGGAATTTTAACTTGTATCTCGGGAGCAAGCACTCACGCCTTGATGGGAATTGGTGCATCTCCCGAAGGAGTAATAACTGCAACAGCAGTAAAAATGCTGGGTGGGGAAATGCAGGCAAAGTTCTGGACTCGAGATGATAAAGATAAAGAAAGATTAATCTCTATGGGAGTTGATTTAAACAAGGTCTACACCCAAAACGATCTTGCTCGGGGAGATCATTTAATCTTCTGTGTCACAGCTGTCACATCTCTATCAACTGCCACCAAGCACATCTTGGACGGAGTAAGTTTCTTTGGTGGAGGTGCAAAAACCAACAGCTTACTTATCACAAAAGGTGGGATTGAATTTATTTCAAAAACCCATATTTTGAATCAAACTGAGTTTGATAAATCAAGATCAGAGTACAGACTATAAAAATTTTGGGAAATAGAAGAAGATAGTTTTACTCAACAAGGTAGAAAGAATTTATTTTTTCTACCTTTTTTTATTTTAGAATAATGTAGGTTTCTTACAATATTCTTAATTTTATTTTAGGATTATTCTTATCTATCTAAATAAGTAATGGTGCCGTGGGTGGGAGACCGATTACCGGTTTCTGCTTGCTAGCAGAACCGTCGACCCCGCCTCGGCGCCGTCGCGCCTGTGGCATTCTCCTCCCACTATAACTTTATCTGGATAAATCTTAAATCTAAAAGATTAGTAATCGATTAGCTTTAATAATGGTGCCGTGGGTGGGAGTCGAACCCACACGGGATTAGATCCCAGTGGTTTTTGAGACCACCGCGTATGCCATTCCGCCACCACGGCCGACACATTTATTTTAACACAAGAACAAACCATTATTGGAAATTTTTACTCCGGTTAAAGAAAAGTAATAAAAGGGACAAAGCTGTTGATTTTATAGGAAACTACCCTACTCCGTTTTCTGCTCCACCTCATAAAATTTCGTAAATTCAGTTCTGAAGAACAAATCTAATTCGCCGGTAGGACCGTTTCTATGTTTTGAAATCAAAAGTTTTGCATTTGACCTATCTTCTTCATCAGGACGATACAAAAACATAACTATATCAGCATCCTGTTCAATAGAACCAGAATCTCTAAGGTCGGATAACTGTGGTTTTTTATCTCCACCTCTTTGCTCAACAGCACGGGAAAGCTGGGAAACCGCCAATACAGGTACTTTTAGCTCTCTTGCTAAATTCTTTAAACCTTGTGAAATCTTTGAAACCTCTTGTACTCTGCTTTCAGCTTGAGGAGCCTTAACCAACTGCATGTAGTCAACAATAATTAAATCAATTTTGTTTTCTAATAAAAGTCTTCTAGCCTTGGTTCTCATTTCCATAACGCCAATTCCTGCCGTATCATCAATAAAAATGGAAGCTTCAGCAAGTTCTCCTGCTGCAACTCCATACTTTTCAAAGTCTTCTTCGTCCAAGTTACCTGTGGATATTTTCCAGTTATCAATACCAGCTTGAGATGAAATCATCCTATCAACAAGCATTTCCCTACCCATTTCAAGTGAAAAAATTGCCACTCCAAAATTTCCTTCTACGGCGGCGTGCTGGGCTATATTTAAAGCTAAAGAAGTTTTACCAACGGAAGGACGGGCAGCCAAAACAATTAAATTTTCTTTTTGAAGACCTGATAACATTTTATCCAAACCTTTAAGACCGGTAGGAACACCTCTTAGCGCACCTTTTTTCTTGCTAAGTTCGTCTAATCTTTCAAATGTAATTTCTAAAGTATCTTTTATCGGAACAAAATCTTGATACGTTAAATCTTGTGATAATGAGTAAATTAGTTGCTCAGATTTATCTAAAAGATTATCAACTTCATCATCTTCAAAAACTAATTCCCCTATTTCCGAAGCTGCAGTAATCAAAGATCTTTTGATAGAATCGTTTTTTATAAGGTTTGCATATGCCTCAATATTGGCCGAAGTAGGTACTGAGTTAACTAATTCTGTTAAATAAGAAACTCCCCCGACATTATCAATCTCTTTCATTTTTTTAAGTTGATTTGGAACTGTAATCAAATCTGCAGGTTCTCTTTTTTCATATAGCGTAAGGATTGCTTCAAAAATTTTTTCATGTGCTGGTTTGTAAAAATGTTTGGGCTTTAAAAATTCTACAACTTTTACAATGGCATCTTTATCAATTAAAAGAGCTCCGAGAACTGATTTTTCAGCCTCAACGTCATGAGGTGGTACGTGAGCAACATCATTTTCATTTTTATTTTTCATATATTGTGCAGGCATGAAATATTAGTGAGCAGGCTTTAAAACCACTACTTGAGTATCTCCATCAAGATCTGTTTTCGAATTTAAAACCAATTTATCTAAATCTTTTTTAACGTCGTCCCCAACCCCCATCTCCTCAAGAAACTCCTCTACCCCACTTAAACCTTCTACACCAGTAAGATCATCGGTTTTATAATGCATTGGTATAACATAAGAAGGCTCCAAAGCCGATATTACTTTAACAGCGGCCTTTTCATCAATAGTGTATTTATTTCCTACAGGTATCATTAAAACATCAACATTAGGAATTCTCTCCATTTCTTCTTGGGTCAACTCTCTTCCCAAATCGCCTAAATGTAAAATGTTAAAATCATCGATGGTAATTAGATACATTGTAACTTTACCTCTTTCTTCACCATTTTTTTCATCATGATCTACTGATTTTCCATATATGAAACATCCTCCGACTTCATATTCTCCTGGACCATCAACCAAAAGTCTGTAGTCACTAACACCTTCTATGTAATTGTGATCGAAGTGGTCGTGAGTAACTAAAACTACATCAGATGAAAGTTTAGGAAGTTTGTATCCGATTTTTGGATTATAAGGATCTATAACCAAAGATATGGTTTTATCCTTTATTTTAAAACAAGAGTGCCCTATGTACGTAATTTCCATGGGACTATATTATCAGAGAGTTTAAGTTTTTAAAAGGATGAAGTTTAGGAAAATTCGTAGTACAACAAAACTTGATTTATTGGTAAAATACAGGAGAATTCTGTGATAAGAATTTTTAAATTGCGGTGGTTGTAGCTCAGTTGGTTAGAGCGCCTCTCTGTGGAAGAGGAGGTCGCGGGTTCGAGACCCGTCAACCACCCCAAATGCTCATTTGACTCGCTAGACTCCCTTAAAACATTGAAAAGACAAGATAAAGTGGCGGTTCGAAATCCAGGAAAGTCATAAATCACCCCCTCTGGAAATATTATCTCCTGAAGCCTTTGTTTAGTATCTAAATCAGCGGTTCGCCATGTCTGTGAAATATTGTTGATAAAATGATTCGCAAATGTGCAAACAGTATCAATATTAATCTTGTCTATGGAGCTTTCACTTATCCGAGTCTGTTTTATAACTATCTCGTCTTTTATCTCCTCATTCCTTTCCATAAAAAGCTCATCGTCATAAATACCTTTTAGATTCTTCTTAACAAGGATTCTCTGTTCATTCTTTAGCTCCTCTAACTGCCTATTTAAAGTAGATACGTCTTTTGTGAGTTCCCTATACTTATCGTTATACTTAGCTTTTAATACCTCTGTGAAGCGCTCTACAGTCTCCTTAGACGGCTTAATAGACTCAAGTAACTCTACGAACTCACATTCAAATGTCTCGACCGGAATGGAGGGGGCGTGGTCTAAACACCTATAATAAGCATATCTATTATTTCTCCCCTTTGACCAATTACCTGATATTGGTTTCCCACACTTACCACACACAGTAAAATGTCTAAGAGGAAAATCGGGATTATTTCTTTTTCTCGGCTGTGCTAATAAATGATTTCCTTTAGATATCTGCTGTATTTTGTACCACTCCTCCTCTGTAAACATCTTCTCATAACTACCTATATAGTCCTGATTTCTAACTTTAGAATAAATAACACCTTTGTAGAACTTATTTGCAAAGAAGTCTGATATAAACTGTGAACAAACAGACTTGTTTTTCTTAGTAGTAAAACCTCTCTTATTTAAAATATCAGCAATCTGAACCTTGTTATAAATCCCCGTCATATAGTCATATCCAGCCTGCTGTAAAAGCGAAAACTTCGGATCATCTCTAACAGGGTGGTTTTTCCCGTCTTCACCAAGTTGATATTTATAACCAACTGGAAGGGGGTTAGTAGGTAACCCCGCCTCTAATCTCTTTGTCATACCTTCTTTAGTTCTTTCACTTTTTAATGCGTTATCAAACCTTGCTTGTGCTGCCATCATGGTTTCCATAAACTCACCGGTTGGAGAATCATCAGTAGGTTCTGTGATGGAGACAACCGCAACACCACACGATGCTAATCTTCTTTTTATCTCTAGAAAATCATATGTATTACGAGATAATCTATCTATCTTATAAATCACACACGCATCAACCTTTCCCTTGTTTTTTCTACAATATTCAAGAAGATTTATTAGTTCAGGTCTATTTAAAGTGGTAGCAGATTTACCTTCCTCACGAAATATACTCAGTAACTCATATCCATTAGATTTACAAAAATCTTTACATTTATCTTCCTGGTTACTCAAAGAATAGTTAGTTATTTGTTCTTCTGAGGATACACGAATGTACCCTATTGCATATTTGCTCATAATAATAAAGACCGCCCTAGGTGTTGCCAACAAAAGATTGCTCTTAGTTGTCCTAAGACGGTCGTTAAAAAGAACAATCCTATTATGTTGGCAACAAGATAATTATACATCATTTTTTGTTTGTATTTGTTATCTGAGCCGTTTGAAATTTCATTAATTTTAAAAGTGCAATTTCTGAAAGAATATCGATAGCAATATTAACATCGTATACATCGCTTTTATTTATAGTAATGGGTTTTTTTAAACACCTCGAAGATCTATTCATAGATTCCAATATCCTTTAAAACAGATATTAGACTCTAATTATTTTTTCTTAAGGTTATTTTTTGGTACAAATATTGAGTCATTTAAGAACCCGGTTTTGAATCTTTCGTAGACATTTTTTCTAACGTTATCTCCTGATGAAAAGGTTTTAAGTAATCTCTTTTTCTCTGTTGGGTTAATATTTTCTGTATTCGAAACATAATCGAACATTTCTGTGGCAATCTCTTCAAAACTTTTTCTTTTAAAGTCCCTCATACCAATTACATCTATGGCGTGGAGGGTCTTGCTTGTTCTAATAGGCGGGTCTTTAGGAAGATTAAGAGTTTTTTGTAGGCCAGATAAAAACTCCCAGTGGGTATTAATAAAGTCAATGAAATCTTTTTTTGTCACGTTTCTAGATACAACGATGTTATATTTCTTTTCGCTATTCTTCTTTTCTGTTTTTAATAGATACTTCTTATCAGTACCCATGTTCTTCTCTATTGTTACTACCTCATCACCTACCTCGATATGAATTCCATCATAGATAGGGACTATACAGGCGGGGTTCCAGATAGTGGAGCATATTGGCTCTTGCCAAGATAATGGGATACCTTTCTTTTTTAAAAGGGTGTTTAAGTCTTGTCTAGCTTTATCTTTAAATGCACCTACCTCTTTCTTATCTCTTTTATTAATAGATTTGTAAGCTTTATCTTTTGAAGTAATAAACTTAAATATATCTTTGTCAAAAAATATATTAATATATTTATTAAAATTATTGCTCGATTGGGAAGACCTCATACAGTTGCATTATACTAAATCTTATAGCTAATAATCCTCAGCATACGACCTACAACCTTCAATGAATGATTCTGATTTACCCCCGCAGTCTGACGGATCAGTAATACCTTTTTCACGTGCCCATTCCCAGCCAGCATTGTGTCCCGAGCAATCTTGGGTACAGCCATACTCCTTGTAACCAGAACTCTCCTCATATGTATTAGGTGTATAGCTAGTGCAAGCAGTAAGTAATGAGGGTAATAAAATTAATAAAAATATGGTAATTAATCTCTTGTGTACTTTATTATTAATCAAAATGGTTTTTCCTCTATTTTTCTTATAACTCTATAACCCTCTACAAGCCTTTATAGCATCAGCACCTAGTTGCTGAACCCCTCTGGCACACATATCTGCAGCGCTTGTTCCCCCATATTTTATATAACACCCGTCAATCTGAGACTTTGTATCCTCTCTTGCCCTCTCCTCACACTTCTTTATCTCTTCTTCATTATTCTCCTCAGGAACATCTATCAAATAATCAGGAATTGTTAGATCTATGGGGGGTAGAGGTTCTAATGGCGGTAACTCCGGAATATCAATTGTATAATCATCGTCTTCGTCATCGTCTTTGTACTTATCTTCATAATATTCTTCCCAATAATCTGTTTGGTCTTCATCACATTTGGTAGCTGAATCATAAAAATACCAATTACCACCTATTTCGCAGCATATAGTTTTTTCACAATCGCTTTCCCTCATAAGTTTTGTACCGCCACCACAGTTTTCATGTATTCCACAGTTAACCATTGGGTCAGCTTCTAATATTGGGGTCGGTGTGTTAATAACTGGCTGAGTTTCAGAAGTTGTTTTGGTATCTATTGATTTATCGTGATTTATTTCTTCAACTTGACGTAAAGATACCACTCCTTCTTGTTTTGTTTCCTTTATAAAAGGTTTTTTGATAAGACCGTAAAAACCAAGTAAAAGTAACGATGCCGGGATTAGTAAATATCCTAACTCCTTTAAATATAATTTAGATTTCCAATATAATTTTTTATCAAACCCCTTAAGACTTATTTCGTAGAAAATCAGAAAAAGTAAAAAAGACAAACCCCCAAAAAGTATTGTTATTACTAATACCGTCCCCATCAGTACACTAAATTCATCTTTAATATATCCTTCAAAAATTATTGTTGTTGAAAATATAAGGATGCATATATTCCAAAGAACAAAAAATGTGTTCCTTATAATCTTGAACATAAACCCATTATACATTTAATCTACATTTAATCTAAATTTAATCTTTATTTAATATCCGAATGGTATAATCCTTAACTTTAAATTGTTAATGTTTGTTAATCTTAAAACTTCTCAAATAATGAGTAACCAACGCCCTATTCTACCCGGCATCACGCCCAAAGGTATCTTAACTTAACTTTAATAATAACGTGCCTTAAAACCGATTTTAGACAAAATTCCCATTACTTTATAACCCCCCTATACGTTGTAATAAAAACCAATACCCCCTTTTACCTAAAATATAATAGTAAGGTATTTTCGGGGGTACGGTACAACTCAAACTAAAACAATCTTCCGTCTAACAACTCGGCATACTCAGTAACATACACAGGATCATTTTCAATTCGTAAGTTATCTTCGTTCAAATAAAGATAACCAACGCCTGTTAGACTATTCCTATTTTTCAATACCTCAACCCTTGTCTTTGATCTCTTTTCTTTTGTTCCACCCTCGTAGGCTCTGACAACTGATAAGACTTGCATTGATTTATTTATAATCTTTGAAGATCCCTCAAAATCATCTTTTTCGGGTATCCTATACAACCTTGCTTCCTTATCATCTACGTCGGCAACATATCTACTGTTCGTTGTTCCAGGCTTTCGTAGGTGGTGACATATGAGGATATTAATACTCAACTTTTGTGCAAGGTTCTTCAATGCTTTAATGATATGCCCCTGTTCGTTATATGTCTTTGTGCTTTCGGTCTCACTTTCCAAATCTTGCAACGGATCTATGATTACCAACTGTGGCTTTGTGTCTTTGTTTGCACTTCTGCTTATGACGTATTTGATGATAGTCTTCCAGGAATTTTCACTAAACCCTGATAGGTTTTCAAGTGAGAAATGATCCCAATACTCGATCTTTTCTGATAACTCGTGATTTATTCCGTAGGCATTTTCAATATGCTCTTTGTTGTTCCACTTCTTAAACTCTACGCCAGACCATATTGATAACAACCTTTTAATGCCTGTCCTTTCGCCATTTTCAAGATCAAGGTATAAAACTTTTTTACCTTGTTTGGCTACGTTTACCGCTATGTTTGACGCTACAAGGCTTTTTCCAACCCCACTTTCCCCGCCTAAAAGTATTGTGTCGCCAGGCTCTACAACCCCCAATATGTCATCTATTTTTGGGTATCCGGTAAATGACTGATTTCCATCTAAACTAAATACTCTATCAATAACTTCGTTCCTTTCTTGTATCTCTTGCTTTGATAGTTTCATATAAACTCTACCTTTCTTCTCTGTTGTTCCGGTGTCAAATCACCTAAAACATACGGAATAAATGAATAACTTTTCTTACCCTTAAAAGATTTACTATTATTTGTATTTATATTCTTGTTAGTGTCCCATTTGTTACTTTTAGGGTAGTCCCTTTTTTGTAACGAGTTCCCCGCCGTTGTACTAACAACAACCTTTTCTATCGGTGGTGGGTAGTCCCTTTTCTCATCTTTAGGGTAGTCCACACAGCAGTCCATTTTTATTAACCCACCATAGTTTTTTATTGTTGCTATCGTACCTTTTCGGGTTGGTAGGTAGTCCACTACCTTGTACTCATTTTGTAGTTTTTCAAGGTGTCTTTTGATTGTTTTTCTATCCACCGCAAAAAATCTACCCAACTCTGACAGACCGCATACGGCTTGTCCCTTATTAAGAGTTACCGGTGTGTACCAATAGTTAGTAGCAACCCCGCTTTCGTTCCGGGATCTTATGAGTAACCTTTCAAATATAAGTTGTGATAGGTAATCACTTCCAAATATCTTATTTAAGTCTGGTGGTATTGGTGTTTTCCACGTCATATTTTAATTCCTTTCCTTGTAACAGGTCGTTAAAAAAGCTATTCGTGTCATACCCTAATTCTGCAAACTTACATATGTCGTTTCCATAGGCTTTGTGTATAAAATCAGCTCTTTTTCTTCCTATAAAATCTTTGTACTCCGTAATGTATTTCTGCATTACATATTCAGATACTTTTCTACCTTGCATAATACTTTCTCCTTTTTAATTTGTTAAAATACAAAAAAACCTCTACCCGTTGTGGTCGGGTAGAAGTTAGCGAACACGTTCCCACAATGAACGATTATTATTGTCAACAAGCCGTATTGTGCCTGTTATTGTTTCATTATTTTATATATAACACTCTTAGGTTTTTTCTGCAACCCGCGTGGTTACAACATAAATCGGTTGCTATTTCGGGTTTTTTTCGTTACTTATTAAACTACTATAAAAAGAGTTTTTGAAAAGCAAATGAGAGTTAAAAAGTGCCAAATATCTACCAAATTCCATCTCATAGTTACTCTTCCAAGTTATACTCTGCTCTCATAAGTTCAATTGTTTTAAATGCTTCTGTCTTTAAGTCTTCATCTTTTTGTTGCTCTTTTTCCCTTTCAATTCGAAGCAACTTTCCCAACTTATCGAGGTATTTTAATCTCGTTTGATGGTCCGGATACATCTCACCTGTATATTGGTCCCTCTTTTCTGCTTCTAATCCAGCCTGTAACATCTCGTAATACTTCTGATGATTTAATCCGTAACAATCGGCAATAAGGTTAATATCTATGGTACTTAATAAGTTTGAAGCCAATACCCTCGCACTACTTTCTTTGACTTCCGGGTGTAATTCCATATATGCCCTCGTTCCGTTTCTATTATGTTTCAACCAAGTAAGGTAAAATAATGTCTTTTCCTTTGATCCAATAATATGTTCTATATCTTCAAGTGTGATGTTGTATTCATTTTCCATAACATATACATAGCATTTATAAAAATTTTTCGCCAATTTAACCCCTGATTATTTGTTGTTGTTAAGAGATAAAAGGTATGTATAAAAACTTAACCCTGCTAAATTATAAGAAATTTTGTAGGAGGTAGACTTTTTAATTGGTTTTAACTAACTATATTAGGTATAATTTGTTCAACAAATGAAGGATAAGTTTTTAATAGTCATACTTTCAATATCTGCTCTCATGTTAGCTAGTTCTTTCTTCTTCTACCTGGTAATTTACTCCCCAAGAAAAGCAGAGGAAAAAAAGCAAGAGTTATTACTTAAAGAAAAGGAAAATAAAAAAGAAGAAGCAACTAGATACTGCCTATCAAAGTATGATAAAAAGCAAAAAGAAATGCTCGATATCATAAGTAAAATGATTAAAGGTTGCCCTTACACGGGGATATGTAATACACAACAAGCAATCACGTTCAGTTACGACGGAGTGTATGACGAATCAAACGATCCAACTACAGCAGCATTTAAAACTAAATTTATGACTAACTGTATTAACACATACCCAATAAAATAAACATCAGTTAAAAATTAATGGCATTATCTAAAAAGAGTAAATAATATACGCGGAATACTTTTCTGTCTCTCCAATGTAACCCAAAATAAGTAGTTAGATATATGAAATTAACTCAGTTAGAACCTTGAAATCTCTGAATAAGTGGTTCAAGTTAGCATCCATTAGCGACCCCAGGAAGTCGGATAATCACCTTGTGTGGTTAACGGACTTTCTTGTTGACGGGGCGAGAATATCGGACTGAGCGAATGAAATGAGCGAAGGAGATGG
>ERZ795055.2178-NODE-2178-length-15040-cov-6.272339_pt1 | contig 15040 bp, 15 predicted proteins | sample MGYA00375139_ERZ795055 | MGnify/ENA primary metagenome ERZ795055 (study PRJEB30184, sample SAMN05720283) | anaerobic digester metagenome | isolation source: active sludge of municipal wastewater-treating anaerobic digesters | place: USA | collected 2015-01-23 ...
CCTCCCGGCCTTCGAACCCGCGGGTGACCCTGCGGTCATCAATAACGATCAGAAAAACGATGGACTCGACGGGATTCGAACCCGTGGCCTTCACGTTGCAAACGTGACGATCTACCCCTGATCTACGAGCCCTCTGTTGTGGCATACTATTTTTTCGCGGATGCCATATAGTTGTTGCTGATCCGCAGGAAGAAAAGAAGATGTGGGGAAAACGACCAGTACTGGTGCTGAGTTATGGCGCAACTGATCATTGAACCAAAGAAAGGAAAAGACGGGATTGAATTTGTCGTCAACTATCATGACAAGAAGAGCGACAACTCGTTCACCATTACGACGACGAACGACCTTGAAGAGGCGGTCGGAAAACTGAAAGCGACGCTCGAGAGCGAAGTGGCTGCAATGCAGCAGAAAAAGTAATCTCATCCTTTTTATACGCCGGTCTTCCTGGAAGACGGGATTGTTTCTGTCGGGAAGAAAAGAACGGATGGACCCGGCGGGATTTGAACCCGCGGCCTTTACGTTGCGAACGTAACGATCTACCCCTGATCTACGAGCCCGGAGGTTTGGATTATAATGTTTTGGCGCGGGGGATATAGTTGTTGCTGTCCGGGTTCTTCCCCCCCCCGTCGCCTTAAAAAACGATTACTCTTTCTTGCCCTTGTGCGTGTAGATCGTGGCGTATGCCCCGATACCTGCCGTGATGATACCGATCCCTGCCGCGATGACCGTCGGGTTAGCAAGAGGATCGGAGGAAGATGCGGTCGTTTCCGTAACAACGGTTGTCGGGACCAGGGTCGCAACGGTTGTTGCTTCGGTCGGGGCGGTTGTCTCCGGGGCTTCCTGGAGGGACCCGAAGACGGTCTCGGTCTCGCCTTTACTGATGGTGGTCCCGCTGTCGAAGTCATAGTACCCGTCAAGGGTCATCCGGATGGCATGGTACCCTGCAGGGACATCCTCGAGCTGGAGCGGGGTCTTCCCCAGATATCTCCCGTCCACGTACACCCTGGCACCAAGCGGGCTGGACTGGATGATGACTGAACCTGTCGTAGCCGCAACGGTGGTCGCTGTTGTTGTCGGCACCGTTGTTGCAACCGTTGTTTCTGAAGACGTCCCCCGGATATCTTCGAGGAGGGCTTCGATCACCCGGTAGTTGACGGTGTCCGCGTTCGAGTCACCGAGGTAGGACTGCGGAGCGGGGATTAACCACTCGACCACGTACCCGTTGCCGTACTGGCGGTAGGCAAGGGCGGGATAGCTGTCGTTGAAACTCATGAGCGAGATGGACCCCGGTTTTAAGGTGCCGGTCAGCCGGGTCACATTTTCCGATGCAGAGAATGTCTTGGCAAGGCCGGAGAAAACAGACCGTGCAATTCCGTTGCTGAGGCTCGTTACCAGGAGGGGATTGCGGTTTTCAACGACGCTCCCCGCGGTAACCGGCAGGCTGTCGTCAAATTTTTCTGTCGCCGGGTAGCTGATGACGAGCACCTTCCCGTCATAGACCGCGTTTTCAATGGCAAGGGCGGTCCCGCTGCTGAAATCGGCATCATTCCCGATAAAAATGACAGCAATGGACGGATCGGTAAAACCGTCCACGGTCTGGTCGAGAAGGCTTCCGGAATTTCCGGGGATCTCGTATTCGGCGGTAATATCCTTATGCGATTCAGGAAGAAATCCTGATGAACTGCCATAAATGGCTACCGATGTAGCGGATGCCGTGCCCCCAAGAAATACAATTGCGATTGCGAAGAGAAACACACCCTTCGCAACAGATTCCCATTCCATATCTGTACACCCCTGTTTTTTAAAAACCTGGATTGTTGCGGATCAAATCTCACTGCCAAACGTATAAAATATAGTAATGGGAGGAGCTCTGCCATCAGAGAATAATCTCGATGTCGAGTTTCTCCGCCAGCTCCTTGTACCGGTTCCGTATCGTGACTTCGGTCACGCCGGCGACTTCTGCAACCTCGCGCTGGGTACGCCGCTCCCCGCCAAGGATCGAAGAGATGTAGATCGCGGCAGCCGCGACACCGGTCGGACCCCTGCCGCTCGTCAGCTCGCGCTCGCCGGCCTGGCGGAGGATCTCCACCGCCCTGCTCTGGACCTCTCCTTTCAGGGTTAGCCCGGAACAGAACCGGGGCACATAATCGATGGGGGATGTCGGGAGGAGTTTGAGACCGAGTTCGCGGGAGATGAAACGGTAGGTCCGCCCGATCTCTTTCCTTGAGACCCGCGAGACTTCAGCTATCTCGTCAAGGGTACGCGGGACACTGCACTGCCGGCAGGCTGCATAGAGCGCTGCTGCGGCGACGCCTTCGATGCTCCGTCCGCGGATAAGGTTCTTGTCGACCGCATCCCGGTAGACGACTGCAGCCGTCTCACGGACGTTTCTCGGGAGACCGAGTGCCGAGGCCATACGGTCAAGTTCCGAGAGCGCGAAGGCAAGATTACGCTCCGTCGCATTGGAGACCCGGATCCTGCGCTGCCACTTGCGGAGGCGGTAGAGCTGGGCCCGGTTCTTCGATGAGATGGCCCGCCCGTAGCTGTCACGGTTCCGCCAGTCGATCATCGTCGAGAGACCCTTGTCATGGATGGTAAAGGTCATCGGCGCCCCGACCCGCGATCTCTTCATACGCTGGTCGTGGTCGAACGCCCGCCACTCGGGGCCGCGGTCGATGAAATCGTCGTCAATGACAAGCCCGCAGCTCTGGCAGACGAGCTCTGCACGCTCGTAATCGTGGACAAGCTGCCTGCTGCCGCACTCCGGGCAGACGGTCTCGGTATGGTCTTCGGCTTTCTTCTCGGTCTCTTTCACGCGCTCTTTCGTCCGGGACTTGAGCGCTTCGCGCTCGTTCTGGAGGAGTTTTAATTTTTCAATTTCCTGCATCCAACGTCACCCTGATTATTTTTTGTACTGGTTATGGTGCATCTTCTGTTTCCTGTGCATCCCGCGGTCTTTCCCTGGTGTTGCCTGGACCTTCGCATAGAGTCTCTCTTCGGGCCGGACGGAACAGCACCCGCGGCAGACAACCGCGGCATACGGGGCCTTCACGTTCCCGAACAGGTCCACGATCATGCCAACCGGGTTCATGTTCCGGTCGAGGACTTCACTGTACAGTCCCGGGAGCTGGGCGGCGTCGCACCGGATGACAAGCATCCGTTTGCCAAAGGTGCTGACCGCTCGACCAACCACGTTCATGGAACAACCTCGGGGAGACACGGCTCTGCCGGATCAAATTAGCAATCTATATATCAATGTTGTTTGGGTATTTAAATGTTCTGTGAAAGTATATATAGAAAAATCAGCGGCAAAGGCTCTCCGGGACCCCGCCGAGGACGTTGCGACACTCCCGGTCCGTGAGACCGGCGCCTTTTGCAACAAGCAGCCGCGCATCTTTATCCAGCAGATCGTGCGGGGCATGCGCGTCAGAGTCGACGACCATCATGCACCCCGCCTTGCGTGCGATGGCAACGACATGGCCGTTTGTCCGGTTATGCCCGCCCCGTGAGGTGATCTCGAGAGCAATCCCGTTCCGTTTGGCAGACCGGGCATCTTTTTCCGAAATGAGCCCCGGATGCGCAAGGACATCGACAAACCTGCAGGCACAGGCCGCACGGTTGGTGCCCGGGGCGACCGGCTCAACCGGCGTCTCCCCGTGAACGACGACGATGTCCGCCCCGGCCTCTTTTGCACGTTGTGCGTGTGCCGCGATCTCTCTCGGCGGAACATGGGTGATCTCGACCCCGCACAGGAGGGTCACCCCGAATCGTTTTGCTGAATCCTTCACGGGGATCAGCTGGCGGATCACCTCGTCAATGTTCGACGCATCGACATGGTCGGTGATTGCGACCGTTGTGTACCCGAGCACCGCCATGCGCCGGATTAGTTCCACGGGCAGCATGTCGCCGTCTGACTGGAGGGTATGGGTATGGAGGTCGAACATCCCCGTCACCGTTTCCCCCGCATGTTTCGTGCGACGTTTTTGATGAGCGTTTCCTTCGATTTCTTCCATTCCACGATGACGCGTCCCTCCTTCCGCATCCAGTGGGCCGGGTGATGGTGTTCTTCGACCCGGAACTTCAGCCCGAGCTTTTTTACCGCCCGCTCGACATCGGAAAGCACCGGGCCCTTCATCCCCGCATTCAGCGGCACCCTCCTTCCCTGCCGCCGCGGAAGCGCGGCGTTGAAATAGCAGGGATAGAGTATGCGCTCATCAGCCATGGGAGGAGGGTTTGTGTGTCAAGGTATAAACACTGTACGCTCAAACCTATGGTTATGCATCATATCGACGTCAGGATCGAGAAGGATGTCTACGACGTCAACAACCATATCGCCGACCACAATGCGGAGCACCTGAAAGCCCATGGTGTCCGCGCATTCGATCTTCTCGGTGCAATCGGATCCGGCAAGACCGCGCTCATCGAACGGCTCGTCCCCCTCCTGAAACAGAAGGGGAAACGTCCCGGGGCAATTGCCGGGGATGTTTATGGCGACGACGATTTCCAGCGCATCCGGGCGACCGGCATCCCCGCCTACAATGCAAATACCGGCAAGGAATGCCATCTCGATGCCCGGCTCGTCGACCACGCGATCGACCACCTTCCGCTCGATGCAATCGATATCCTGTTCATCGAGAATGTCGGGAACATGGTCTGCCCCACCGATTTCCGGCTCGGTGCGGAGAAGAGGATCGTGATCGTCAGTTCCACGGAAGGGGATGATGTCGTCAACAAGCACCCGATGATGTTCCGGGACTGCACGATCGGCGTGATCAACAAGGTCGATCTCGCCCCGCTTGTTAACGCAAACCTCGACAGGATGGAGTCCGACATGCACCGGTACAACCCTTCCATGAGAGTCTTCCGGACCAACCTGAAGACCGGTGCCGGGATCGAGCCCCTCCTCGACGAGATCCTCCGGTAAGCGGAGCAGTTAAATAACTGGGAAGGGAATATATAGAGCACGCTTTCTGGTGGACCGTACGCCGGCATGTGCCGGCATTTCTGCGGGACTACCGGAAGATACCATACAACGGGGTTTTACACAATGCTCTGGCAGGGAGAATCCATCAGGAAAGTGACCGGGGGAAGACGCCGCCCGGCAGCGAAGAAGCGGAGATCAGAGATCGGCGGTGCGCCAACGGAAACCCACCTCGGCGAGTCGCGTACGCGGATCGTCCGGACCTACGGCGGCAACCACCTTATGATTGCGCTCCGGGCCAACTACGCCAATGTCACCAATCCGAAGAACGGCGAGACCCGGCGGGTAAAGATCGAGACCGTGGAGAAGAACACGGCAAACCCCAACTTCGTCCGGCGGAACCTCCTGAACAAGGGTGCCATTATCAAGACCGAGATCGGACGTGCCCGCATCCTCAGCAGGCCGGGCCAGGACGGCGTCATCAACGCGGTCCTCGTTGAATAAGCCGGTTCCCTCTCGCGGACCGACCATTACCCTTTTTTGGTAAACCCTCTCATATACGAGCTATGCGGAGGATCTACTACCGGTTTCCCCAGAGAGTCGATCTCTCGTTCACCCTCGGCCTCCCGTTTCCGGAGGCACTGAACTATATCGTCACCGAGCTCAACGGTGCCGAAAAGACGAAGACGACCGGAAAAGAACTCGTGCAGGTCAGGACAAAGGTCGAGGTCGCGGCCGATCGCACCACGTTTGGCGACCCGTCTCCGGACATGTTCCGGCCCGGCGCGGTTACCGAAGCGGTCGATCTCCGTGTCTCGATCCTTGCGCTTGCACTGCGGGGAGGCGGCAAGGTGCCTGTTGCAAACGACGTCTTCTATGTGAGGCTGACGGACCGGGGCCAGACTACCGACGTAGAGATCGCAAAAGAGGGCAGCACTCCCGGCGTCGATGCCCTGGATCTCAAAAACATCATCCTTGGGAAATCGTGACCCTCAAAACCGCCGTCGCGGCGCCCTTCCGCCACCTGCGAAAGGCATCTCTCAAAAAGAGCGAGCTCGTGTACTACTACGCGCTCGACCGGAAATGGATGAGTACCGAACAGGCATCGATCCTTTTGAAAAATGCCGAGGACGAGGGACTGCTCGTTCACGACGGGACCGTCTACACGCTCTCCTTTGATCCCGGCTCCGTGACGATCCCCCTGGGATATAAGCCGACATCAGCGGTTTTCGATAGAAAGGATGTCTTTTCCGAGGTTGTCAACCGGATCGCCCGCGCCCTGAAAAAAGAAGAGACCGAGGTCATCGCCGAGATGAACAGGGTGATCCGCGAGGGGTTTGACGGTAACCTTCTCCCCGAGGCTGCAATCGCGATCGTCGCACGGCGGCATAATGTCCCGGTCGACGACTGTTTTCCTGAACTGGAAAAGAGTATGAGAAAAGGAGACCGGTAACCGATCACTTCTTCTTCTTTGCCGCGGGGCGTGCCGCCGGGGCGGCTTCCTTCTTCTCCCCTTCGGCCTTCGGCGGGAAGATCTCTTCGAGTTTCTTCTCGCCGTACGCGGTCACCTTCGCATTGACCTGCACGAAATCCGCGGTGATCTCTTTCGAGCGCAGCATCTTGCGGCGGCGCTGTCCCTCCATCACGGGGTGGAACCCGGTGCCGCCGGCAACGAGGAGTTTCCTGCGCCCTGCCCCCGGAAGGCTGCCGTTTGCCGGCGTGCCGGTCCGGTCCGATCCACCGGTTATCCGGACCTTGTATCCTGCAAGGCCCAGGGGTCCTGCGTCAACTTCCTCACCGATCTTCTTCCCGACGAGTGCCCCGGCTGCCCCGCCGCTTGCATCGACGTTAAAGGCACGTCCTGACTTCGGGTCTGCTACAACGACCTTGAACTCTGCCATATTGTTGTGTCTCCTGTAATGTCCTGCACCCCTTTGGAGTGCATTTCCATCTCCCTGTTACCGGCGCTGCCGTTTACTATAAGAGAAGTACCCATTTTATTCGCGGAGATGGCTATTAAAACCTCGCGTCCCACAAGGGCTACTTCCCCCAGAACGGTTCGGTCTTCCGCCGCATCGCCGTATATTCGGCAAGCACTTCCTGTGCAGCGATGTTCAGGGTCTTCATCATCTCCCGCTCGAGCACCTTGACGTGCCGTTCCGGGATATCCACGAGGAGGTCGTCCCCCACCGCGATCTGGCGCCCGACGGTTGCCCCTTCGATGGAGATCGCGACCTCGAGCCCGGCCTCTGCCTCCCGGATATTCTCGCCGCGCAGCTGGATATTTTTGAGGTGGCCGACCTTTTTGCCGTCAGGTTTTATCAGGTCGACGTCGCTCCGGAGCTTCCCCCCGAGCACCCGGACCCCGACGACCGCAGGGTTGCTCTGCCGGAAGACGCAGTCCGGGAGCAGCCGGATCTTCGCCGGCATGATGACATGCTCGAACTTCTTCTGTTCCAAAAGCCGCTTCTGCTCGTCACGCCATGCGACATACTGGTCGATCAGCTGGTAGATGACGTTCGCATCGAAGACCTTCACCTGCGTGTAGAGCGGATTTTTGATCATCTCTGCGGCATCGGGGAGGATCGGGGTGTTGAAGGCAAGAAGGGCGCGGTAATACTGGTTCTTGATGGTCTCCGTCTCGATCAGGTCATGGCGGCTGACCGGCCCGACCTCTGCCCGCATCACCCCGATCTCTTTTGCCTCGAGTTCCTTGCAGAGTGCCTCAAGGGCGCCGATGGTGTCCGCCTTGATGACGAGCCCCTCATCAGCGAGAGTGACGTGGATCTCCTGCATCTCTTTCCGGATCCGCTCTTCGATCTCCTGCCGGTTTCCCCGGATGACAAAAAACGGGGAGCCGGCGATCACGCCTTCGAGCTGGGGCGCCGAGACTTTGATCCCGGTAGCCGCGGTCACCGATTTGACGCGTTCGAACCGGTCTTCGATCAGGATCTCCTTCATCGGGCGGGGCTGGAGCAGGGACCGGACTTTGGTCACGAGTACTCCGTTCTGTCGCGCGACCGCGATCTCGTCACCTACCGAGAGGGTCCCGTCGTAGAGGATCACATCGAGCGTTGCACCGAGGCCCCGCTCCTCCTTGACTTCCAGCACGGTCCCCGCGCCCGGGCCTTCAACGGTCAGCTGCAGTTCCTGCCCCATGTACCGCTGGGCAAGCCCGATCATGACCAGGAGGAGGTCCGCGATCCCTTCACCGGTATGGGCGCTGATCGGGACGATGGCGAGGTTGCGGGAGAAGTCCGCAACCCGGTCGAACCGGTCCGCGGAGAACCCGAGCTCCCCCAGTTTTCCCACGATCTCGTACGTCTTGTTCTCGACCTCGCCAATAACCCGCTCGTTCTGCCGGGAAAACGAGGAGAGGAAGGTCTCGTTTTCGGATACCCGCCACCCGTGGATCCGGTCGACCTTGGTTGCCGCGATCACAAACGGCGTCTTGCAGTTCCGGAGGATCTGCAGCGCTTCAATGGTCTGGGGCTGGAATCCCTGCGTGATGTCCACGACGAGGATCGCCATATCGGCGAGAGCCCCCCCGCGTGCCCGCAGGGTCGTGAACGCGTGGTGCCCCGGGGTGTCGATGAAGAGGAGGCCGGGGATATTGATGGGGACTTTCTCCATCGTCCCGCTCATCTTTCGTATCGCTTCGATCGGAACGATCGTTGCACCGATGTGCTGGGTAATGGCGCCTGCCTCGGAAGCGACGACCGAGGAGCCGCGGATCCGGTCGAGGAGTGAAGTCTTGCCGTGATCGACGTGTCCCATCACGCAGACGATGGGTGTGCGGATATTGGAATTTTGCGCCATTGCCACCACCGGTTCATACGCGCGGGGAGATACACCGGCAGCGGATAGCCCGGAGGAAAACTTCCCTGCGCTGTTATGCACGTTCGGACGGTTTGTCCATGCCAACCTGATTATTACTGGACTGGTGCGGATATTAATAATCTTTGAAAAAAGCATGGGGGATATTCCAGGGTACCCCCTCGTCCTGCCGGTTTTTCTCCTGCTCCGCCAACGGGCTTTTTTGCGGCAGGAAAACAGATTCAGATAAATTTTGCTGCTATTAACCAGCAATAGAGCCAGACTGACCTTATTTTTATAGTTTGAACGTAAAAACCGGAGAAAAACGGAAATCCGGGCGTTCAGTGCCGGTGCTGCCGGCATCCGACCTGGTTTCAACCGGTTTCCGGAGATTTCCGGATTTCACAGGAATACGGGGGATTTTACGCAGATGAGGGCGCGGCTTCTGTTCGCGGTTGCAGGAATCATCATCATCGTACTTCTCGCCGAAATCGGCATACCTGCAGTGTCCGCTTTCAGCATCTTCCCGACGATTTCACGGTCTGACGAAGGGGAAGTATTCCCACCCGGGAGTGTCCTGCCACGGAGTGACAGGGCAGCTGGCGGGGAGATTGTATGGTCCGCATACAGCGTCCAACACAATCATTCCATCACCGCGACAGGAGATGGCCGGGTCACCATCACAACTCCCCATGGTTCCGTCGGGATGATGCTTACCGGAACAGGCCGTGGCAGGTATCTCACCAAGCCCGGGCCCATGACGATCCGTGCAGATGCAACCCGGCTGGAGATGATCCGGCACGGGTACACCGAATGGTACCTTTGCGACTCCCTGCATATCGAACAGGGGATGGAAATTTTCGATCGCCCGGGAGGTTCCGGTCTTCTTACCGTATCGTACACGGTTGATGGCGATCTGACACCCGTCCGGCACGGGAAGACCCTGGTCTTTTCGGACCGGTATGGCCCGGCAGTATCCTATGGAGGACTGGCTGCCCGTGATGCGGATGGCCGTTACCTTCCGGTTGAACTGGACACCACATCAGGAAACCTTTTCTGGAGAATTAATGATTCAGGGGCGGTCTACCCGGTCACGATCGATCCCTTCTTCTTTTCGCAACAGTCGGCTCTTACCTCTCCCTCTCCCCTGAACAACGGGAGGTACGGAATTTCCGTATCCCTGGACGGGGATACGCTTTTTGTCGGGGAGGATGGCGCAGCATCGGGAGGATTCCCGTATGCGGGGCGGGTCCATGTCTATCAGGATCTCGGTGGCACAGGGGATCCGGCGGAAACACTCGAACCTCCTGACCCGTCGTTCCTGAAAAGGTTCGGGTCTTCCGTCGCCGTCCACGAGGGCACTGCGGTTATCGGCGCAAATCTTGCCGACCCCGGGGGAATGGCGGACGCCGGCGAGGCATATGTGTACCGGTATTCGGGAGGAACCTGGAACCATGTGGCTGTCCTCAACGCCATGGACAAGTCCCCCGGCGCAGGATTCGGGACGTCCGTGGCAGTCCGCGAGGACACCATCGTTGTCGGGGCTCCCTCTGCGGCCCTGAGCGGGAAAGCGATGGGGCAGGTGTATGTCTTCCGGCCGGATGGTGAAACCTGGTCGCAGGTCGGAAATATTACCTCCCCCGATGAGACGGGATCCGTGTTCTTCGGGAACGCAGTCGCCCTTTCCGGCGATACCGTTGTCATCGGCGCGTACCAGGCGGAGTCCGGGAGCGCTATCTCTGCCCCGGGGAAAGCATACGTCTACCGGGACACCGGAGGGATTTGGAACAGGACGGCAAACCTTACCGCATGGACGAACCGCTCTGCAGGATCCCGTTTCGGGAGCGCCGTTTCGATCGACAACGATACGATTGTCATCGGGGCGCTGTACGCCGACCTTGGCGCACTTTCGAACGCCGGGCAGGCATACATGTACCGGAATACCGGAGGATCGTGGTCCGGGACAGCGACGCTGATCGCACCGGACAGATCGGCGAATGCCTACTTCGGAAGTGCCGTCTCTCTGGAGAACGATACTGTCGTTGTCGGGGCATATAACGTACGGAAAGCCTACGTGTACCAGAACTCCGGTGGTTCCTGGACCCCGGCGGTAACCATCAATGCCACCGATTTTTCCGCAAGTTCGGGATTCGGGAGTTCTGTTTCGCTTCATGGTACATCGGTTGCAACCGGTGCACCGCTGGCTTCGGTGAGCGGGGTATCCCTGGCAGGAAAAGCGTATGTTTTTGTCATCGGGGAGATTCCCGCTGCGCCCTCCGTGATCTCGGTCTCTCCATCGACCGGTATCAACACCACCAGCGTCCCGATCGGGATCGCCGGGGAGAATTTCAACACGACCTCCCCGGGGACTCTTGTCCGGCTTGTGCGGGCTGGTTATCCGGACACACCTGCAGAGGGCGTCCTTGTCGAAAGCCCGCACATGATCTCCTGTACCCTGCCATTGACGGGAGCAGCAGCCGGTGCCTGGGATGTAACGGTTACCAACCCTGATGGCCAGATGACAACCGGCGCCGGGCTTTTTTCAGTAACCGAAGGAATCCCTGCACCCGTTCCGGTCGCCATCAGCCCTTCCACTGCGCCAAACACGGGGCCCGTGATGGCCGTAATCAGCGGAACGAATTTTAATACCACACCGGAATCGACAACCGTCACCCTTACCCGTGACGGCGAATCACCGATCATGATCACCGGCATAACGCCAATATCAACGACCGCCATCGATTGTCTCCTGCCGATCACCGGTGCAGCCCCGGGAGCATGGACGGTCGTCGTCACGAACCCTGACGGCCAGGAAGGGATGATCGCCGACGGGATATTGATTACCTCCCCCGTACCCGGCCCGGTCATTACCGGCATCACGCCCACGGAAGGGTCCAATGACGGAATGGTGGATATCACGGATCTCGCGGGAACCGGTTTTACCGATGCACATCCGGGGACGGTTGTCATGCTGAACCGCACCGGATCGGCGGATGTCATCACCGCAGGCAATGTTGACGTGGTGTCACCGGTAAAAATCTCCTGCACGTTCGATCTCACCGGTGCATCCCCGGGCGACTGGAACGTCGTCGTCATCAATCCCGACGGTCAGCAGGGGATGGCGGAAGGATTGTTCACCATAACCGCTGCAATACCGCCAATCCATACGACAATCCCCCCGTCATTGACGCAGACGCCGTCTCCGGCAGAACCCGGTGAACCCGCCGATACCGGCTCCGATGGTGACACCTGTGCTCCGACCAATGGTGCAGCGACACTTCCGGAACTACCGGCGGGATCGGTGGGGACCTTCCTCTTCCCCGCGCCATTGTCCTGCGAAATCCCGCTCGCGATAACGCGGATCGATCTCGAACCGGTGCGAAACCTCCATGAGACGACGGTCACGATCACCCGTTCGACCGGGAGCCCCCCGCGTGACGGGAAGGCTCCGGTCGCCGGGTACGCGAGGATAGAGGTTCCCGGTGTCAACCCCGACGCGATACGGACGTGCAGCATTACGTTCTCCCTTTCGCGTTCATGGCTCGATGACCACCGGCTTGATCCGCATGACATCGTGATGTTCCGGCATACCGACGGCAGGTGGCAAGAACTGCCGACAACCTACCGGCATACCCGCGATGACTGTTCCGTTTTCACGGCGACGAGCCCGGTCTTTTCTGATGTTGCGGTAAGTGTTCGGGATCCGGTCTCCCCCGCTGCAGGGCTGATGATCGGTTCCCGTGAAGAAGCCCGTCCGGACGCGGCGCAGGGTCCGGCAACAAGGGAAAATTCTCCTGTTGCAGACGAGACGACAATGTCGGGGGCCGCCGGGATCACCCCTGTAAAATTTCTCCCCGCGCAGGAGTCCGGAACGGCGGCGCCGGAATCTTCCGGTCCTCCCGTTCTCTCCGTGGCGCTGGCTGCCCTTTGTCTTGTTGCGTTCGTGATCTGGGGGCTCATTATCCGCCGCTGGTATCTTCGCCGCCAGAACCCGGCATTATTCCGGAAATACGACTGAATCGCTCTGCATGAAAAAAGGGGATCGCCGGCACAACGTCACGGGACGCGCTCTGCCACGATATCGTAGACCGCATGCCACTGCGCCGGCGAATAGGACCGGACAACCCGTTCGGCAACGACGCGCCCCCCCAGGCGCCCGATCCGGTCCTGGTGCTCCCCCTCAGAGGACACGAGTGCATAAAAGTGGATGGTGCCCCCCTGCCTGCAGAGCCGGAATGCACCGGGAAGGAATTCTTCCCCGGTTTTCGGCAGGTTCATGACGATCCGGTCGAACCGGTACGGGATGACCTCTGCGAGGTGCCGGGCGTCGGCGAGCACCGGCAGGACGTTCCTTACCCGGTTCCTCTCGAGGTTGTACAGCATCAGGCTGACTGCCGCCGGGTTGATGTCGGCAGCGAGGACAAGGTCGGCCTTTTTCGAAAGCGCGATTGCAAATGGCCCGACGCCCGCGAACATGTCGAGGACGACCTCCCCGTCACGGGAGAGGGCCGCGATCCTCTGGCGCTCGGTTGCGAGCCGGGCGGAGAAGTACGCGGCAGAGAGGTCGAGGGTCAGCCGGGCGCCGTGTTCGACAACCTCCGTCCGGGTGGTCGGTTTTCCCGCAAGCACCGTGAACCGTTTCGTGCGGTACTCCCCCTCGACCTCGCTCGCCGCAAAAAGAACGGTATGGAGGTTCGGGCGGGAGGAAAGGACCTGTTCCGCACCGGCAGGGTCCTCTTCCTGCATGACCGCGATGCCCCCGATCAGCTCGTGGCGGGGGAGGACCGGCGCCCGCGGGTTTGCCACAAAGAAGCTCCGCTGCATCGCGGCCCCGCTGACGGTGACCGGGAGGAGGACTTCGTCGCCCTCCCGCCGCGGCTTCAGGCTGTGATCGAGGAGCCCCCGTGCGATCAGGTCCTGCCGCGCAGCCTCCGCACCGGTCGCGGGCACCCGCATGCACCATTGTTCGACCCTGCCGGAACCGCCGACCATCATGTATCATGTATGTATACGTCCTACCATTATTCATGGCTGATGATGGCAGGGGCACTTCCGGTAACGGGGGCAATGCCCTGCAGGACAGGGAGAAATCGGTCCGGGCGCGCCTGTCCGAAGGATCCCTGAAACTCTACGAACTGGAGAAGGAGCTCTCCCCGGTAGACGCTATCCGGGTCCGCCGGGAGTTCATCCAGAGCGAGACCGGAACCAAGCTCGACAATATCGGCATCTTCTCCATCGACGTCGAGCGCGTGGTAAAGCGGAACTGCGAGAACATGATCGGGACCGTGCAGGTGCCGCTCGGCGTCGCCGGTCCCCTCCTCGTCAACGGGGAATACGCCCACGGCAGTTACTGGCTTCCCCTCGCGACGACCGAAGGGGCGCTGGTCGCCTCGGTGAACCGCGGGTGCAGCGCGATCACGAAGGCTGGCGGTGCCGAGGTCCGAATCCTCCATGACGGCATGACCCGGGCCCCGGTCTTTGCTGCACGCAGCATCGCCCATGCGAAACAGGTGGTGGACTTTGTCGCCGCGCACGAAGCCGAACTCAAAGCCGCCGCGGAGAGCACAACCTCGCACGGGAAGCTGATCGATATCGTTCCCTTCGTCGCGGGGACGAGCGTCTTTCTCAGGATGAGCTTCGATACCAAGGACGCGATGGGCATGAACATGGTGACGATTGCAAGCGCGAAGATCGCCGAGCTGATCGCGCAGGGGACCGGGGCAAAGCTCATCGCACTCTCCGGGAACATGTGTGCGGACAAGAAACCCGCCGCCATCAACACGATCCTCGGGCGCGGGAGGAGCGCGGTTGCCGGCATCGCACTCTCCCATGACCTCATCTCCTCGGTCTTCAAGACCGATGCGGCCTCGTTCTTCGAGGTCAACTACCGGAAGAACCTTGTCGGCTCCGCACGTGCCGGCGCGCTCGGCTACAATGCCCATGCCGCAAACATCGTCGCTGCGATGTTCATCGCCTGCGGGCAGGATGCTGCGCACGCAATCGACGGGAGCACCTGCATCACCACCGTCGACCCGACCCCGACAGGGGTCTACGTCTCGGTGACGCTCCCCTCCCTGCCGGTCGGTACGGTCGGGGGAGGCACCGGGGTCGACACCCAGCAGGAATGCTTACGGCTCCTGGGCGTTGCCGGCGGCGGCAACCCGCCGGGGACCAATGCGAAGCGGCTCGCCGAGATCATCGCATGCGGGGTGCTTGCCGGTGAACTCTCGCTCCTCGGCGCCCTCGCCGCCCAGCACCTTGCCCGTGCCCACCAGCAGCTCGGGAGAGGGTAATCACTTTTTT
>ERZ795055.2179-NODE-2179-length-15040-cov-4.818485_pt1 | contig 15040 bp, 10 predicted proteins | sample MGYA00375139_ERZ795055 | MGnify/ENA primary metagenome ERZ795055 (study PRJEB30184, sample SAMN05720283) | anaerobic digester metagenome | isolation source: active sludge of municipal wastewater-treating anaerobic digesters | place: USA | collected 2015-01-23 ...
CAGGATCATCTTGCGGTTTCCCCAGGCGATCGTTGCAGCAAGGAATCCGGCTATCCCAATATCGCCTTTTGAGGTATAACGATGCGGAATGCTAATAGGATCATGCTCAATAAAGGATGGACGGTTGTAAAGTTCAGTCTTTTCGTCAAGGAATTCTTTCAGTTCTGATATTATTTGCTTCATATTTCCAGTATTGCAATGATTTTCAGGACATGGAATAATTATCAATAAAATATACCAGGTAATCAGGAATTTTTGTTCCCAGATAATAAGGCAAATTCATCAAAAGATAAGGTTTGCCACCTGGCGTTTTTGTCCTGCTTATTTCAAACTTTCCGGCATAAATACGTACTGCATACGGATGGTCACAATGTTCAACGAACTGATGAAGTGATCTGAGAGTCCCATCACTGCCGGATTTAATTTCAATGGGGATCAACATGTTCTTATGTGCATATACCAGATCTACCTCAGAGGAGGATTGATTTTTATCACGAACCCAGAAATTCGGTATATTGTCATTAATTGAATTAAGCGAAATCAACTCCTGTATAATCAAATGCGGGATAATTGCCCCTTTATAGGAATTGCTTAAATCCGTTAATGTCAGCATCTCCGGCTGAATTCCCAGTACATTGTTTATTACTCCGGTATCCAGGAATTGCAGCCGGGGTGATTTCCTCAGGTCAGGTTTTGCAGGAACCGTAACATCGGTTGTAGGATAAATCAGCTTCATAATTCCTGCATGATCCAGATTCCGCATTGCCTCCCCTACCTCCCTTGACCTGTAACTGGATTGACCAAAATTCTGAAATTTAATACGCTGATCAACATAGTAGGGCGCTGTTGACAAAATGTGCTTTATTATCCTTCGCTCCGTCTCATTGCCGGCATATTTTTCAACATCATTTCTGTATGTACCCCATAAACTTTCATACACTCCGGGTAATTCTGTCAGGCTGTCTTTTTCTATATAATTACTTATAACTTCGGGCATACCCCCGACAATTGAATACTTATTAAATAAATCCAGCAGGACAGTATGAGCAAAAGGTTCAACCGGTACCCTGGCAATTTGCTCCAATGCAGACTTATGATTAACTGCTTCCAGATACTCAGTGAAATTCATAGGGTGCAGGTATAAATACTCTACTCTTCCGACAGGGAAACTTCTTACCTTTTTCATTGCAAACTCCAGGAGCGATCCTGCAGCAATCACATTCAATTCAGGATATTCCTCATAGAAGTACCGGAGCATCTGAATTGCTTCGGGCGATTCCTGTATCTCGTCAATAAACAAAAGTGTTTCACCAATTGAGGCAATGGAAATGTTAGCTGACAAAAAAAGTGATTCTACAATGGATTTAACTCCGGAATCTTTTTTGAAAAGAGCTGCCTCGGCGGGTTTTTCAAGATTCAGGAAAATTCTGAATTTATATGACTGTGCAAAATCTTTTATAAGAGTTGTTTTCCCTACTTGCCTGGCACCCCTGAGGATAAGAGGCTTGCGATTCGATTTTTGCTTCCAGACCTTGAGATTACGTTCAGCTAATCTTTTAAATATCAAAGCCATCTGTTAATATTTGTAACAATATCAAGGCAAATATAGATATTTTATGTAACAAAATAAGGGGTATTATGCAATTTTTTTGTAATATAGTAAAGGACTTTTCCTACTTGACAGCACAAAAGTTCCGGTTCAGGAAGGAACTGCTGTATGGGTTTCGCCATCATGTTAAGATCTATCAGGACGGACAATTTTACTGCTTTATCATATTTCTGCATCCAGGTAGATGAAGGATCACTTGTTCCAGTATATACAGGTGATGGAATAATCTCCGATGAGAAACCTGTCTGGTAATAAATGTTACAAGGATAATGTAAGGTGATCAGGAGATTGCATTATACGCTTATGGCCAATAAACAAAATGTCGCTCCTGCGGAGCTTAACAGCTGTGGGGTATTGTACCTCCGGTTTCACCGGAGGTTATTAAAATACTTCTCCTGCAGAGAAGATGCCGCTTGATGGATGCTCCTGCGGAGCATATAAAGGCCAGAGAGTTATCTGATTGGGCACATTTAACAACTTCAGTATTATCCTATCCGGAGGATGATTGTGCAAGAGAGGTATCAGCTTCCACGAAAATCAGCTGCGAGGCAGCAGGACAAAAAAAGTCACGTATGTGACTATATATTAATAACCCCCGGTGCCAACCGGGGGGAAAGGCGCTATTATGATATTGAGCCCCGAAAGGGGCGACATTGACCTGGATTTTTTCTGCTATGATCCAGATGCCAGGTAATCTTTTGAAAAACATATCGTTTTGGGTAAATTTCTTATCGTAAAACAATAAATGAGATATCGTTTTACGATAAAAATTCGTTGATTTTTCATCAGTTAATGCAAAAAAGAAGTTCTTGCAGATTTACGCAGAGTGAAAATCCCGCAGATTTACGCAGAGTATCAAATCTCTGGTCTCTTAGTCCCTTCATCACTCAGCCTTATAGTAAAGTCTCCACTTCGGTCTTCGGTCTTCGGTCTCCGGTCTCCGGTCTTCCGTCTACGGTCCTTATCCAACAATGGCAGCTTCTACATCGGATTGATCACAAATCCAAACCTGTAGCTCTTCTCCTTTAGCAGATATTCCTCATGAACCCTGGGCGACCAGCTGTCGTCACCTCCAAGCCCCATCTGCTTAAGGTCTATATTCACATAGGTCTTGTCGCCGCGGCTTAGCCTCTTTGAAGGCTTAGCCAGATTCAGTGCATCCTGCGAATAGTTCTGAACATTCACCTCCATCAGCGGAGATCCGGTGATCTTCAGCCCGGTTGATGCCTCATCAGTAATCTTTATCCAGCGGACATCGGTTTTATTGCCATTCTCCTGATGCATAACGTAGGGGAAGTACTGATCTGCAACCGATCCCGACCAAAGTCCTACATGGGCGCTTTCCTTCCTGTCCTGGTAACTTTCGAAGGGACCTCTTCCATACCATTTTATATAATCGTAAGATGCAGGCATTGAAAACTGCATGCCGACACGTGCAAGAGGCGGAAATCCTTCGGAAAGGTTCAGATCCATAGAGAAAGTTATGCTGCCGTCCGTCCTGAAGGTGTAAACGCCCCTGAAATCCATGGTCTTTTCTCCCACGAATACGAGATCAGAAGCAACTTCCATATTTACATCACCATTATCCCCGGACCTGATATCGAGTGTCTTAACTTTAATATTGTAGCGTTCCAGGCCTGCTTTAAACCATCTGGCGGCATATCCGTTGCTTCCTCCGCCTTTATCATTGTCGGTGGGTACCCTCCAGAAACAGGGCTGCAGAGGATCGGCAATAAGCTCCGAACCCCTGAAAACATAGGAAATCACTGAACCAGTTGTCTTGTTTACCTTTATTGTTATTTCTTTTCCGCTGATGGTAATGATATCTCCCTCGGTGACCTGAAGAGGTTTCCCGGGAACATTAACTGCAGGGATGGCAGGAGCCTGACCTTTCATTAAAATCTGCTCAGAGGCAATGTCAAATCCTTTGGCTGCATATGGAAGATCGGTCTTCGTCCGGAAGACAAGGTTCAGAAAATATTCCCCATCCTGACTCATCATATCGCTGTTGAATGGCAGGGTTATTTCAGCTGAATCACAGGGATTAACATTGAGGTCTTCGACAGAACCCGAACTTACCGGATATCCGTTACGGATAACTTCCCAGTCCATGCTGACATTCTTCAGATCTGTAAAGAAGAACAGATTGCTTATGCGCAGCCTCCCCTTTCCACCGGAAACATCCTTAACATGGATGTTCTGCATGATCTTTTTAAATTCGTGCGTTTCGGGCTGGGGTATCCTGTCGGGATTAATCAGTCCGTCATTCACATTTGCCCCGTCAATATAATTAACAACATTCCAGTATCCGTCACCCTTGCCGTCAGCTCTCAGGCCCTGGTCAACCCAGTCCCAGTTAAATCCTCCCTGAAGCCTCGGATACTTATAGAACAGATCCCAGTACTTCTTAAAGTTGCCAAGTCCGTTACCCATTGAATGGGCGTATTCGCAGATGATGACCGGCCTCGAGGGATCCTGGTTCATAAGGGAGACAATATCATCGAGAGTGGGATACATTGTTGAAATAATATCGTACCTCGAAAGGATATTGGCATAAGCCGGTGTTTTGCTTTCATAATGTATCGGTCTTGTCGGGTCGAGGGCTCTCATCGCCTTGTACATAGCGTCAAAATTGGATCCCCAGCCTGTTTCGTTGCCCATTGACCAGCTGAATATGCAGGGATGGTTTCTGTCGCGCATCACCATTGATACTCCGCGGTCGACCCACGCAGCCTTCCACTCGGGCTTTTCGGCTATATAGTATTTGCGCACAGCCCACAACTCGTGGCTCTCAACGTTTGCCTCATCCATCACATACAGGCCGTATTCGTCACAAAGTGAATACCATTCAGTATTGTTCGGGTAGTGACAGGTTCGGACGGCATTGACATTGAGCCTTTTCATAAGTACGATGTCGCGTATCATAGATTCACGCGTAAGGGCTCTTCCTCTGTCGGGATCGAACTCATGACGGTTGGTGCCTTTAATATCTATGGCTTTGCCGTTGAAAAGAAGCTGCCCGTTCCTGATCTCAACTTCACGGAATCCAACCCTCGATGAAATGACCTCAATAACCTCTCCTGACGAAGCGACAAGCTCCATAGTAAGCGTATAAAGATTGGGGGTTTCAGCTGTCCATTTCAGCGGGTCCCTTACCAGCTCATTTAATTTGACAAGAGATTCCTTCCTGGCTCCGACAGATCCGACTTTCATTACTTTTTCAAGGATGGGCTTTGACGATGCATCGCTTAGTGTCATTTTCACCGAAAGGTTCTTTGCTGAAGCGCCTGCATAGTTTTTCACCGACACTCTCAGGTTGAAAGCCGCATCCCTATACTGTTCATCCAGATCAGTGGTTACGAAATAATCCCTGATATGCTGAGAAGGTGTTGAATAGAGGAATACATCACGGTAAATACCGCTCAGCCTCCAGAAATCCTGATCCTCCATCCAGCTCCCATCCGACCAGTTCATGACCTGTACTGCCAGCAGGTTATCCCCGGGCCTGAGAATCCCGGTTATATTGTATTCGGCCGGAGTCATTCCATCTTCATTATAGCCTATTTTTTTGCCGTTAAGGTAAACCGTCGCATTCGACTGTACGCCTGCAAAATGAAGGAACACCTGCCTGCCCTTCCATTCATCAGGTACAGTGAAGGTCTTTCTGTAAAGTCCCGTCGGATTGTAATCCTGAGGCACACGCGGAGGATCAGCCTTGAAAGGATGAATGATGTTTGTGAAAACCGGAGGATCGAAATTTCCCTGAAGCTGCCAGTTTCCCGGTACTTCTATGCTGGTCCATCTGGCTTCATTTATAGAATCAGCAGGAAAATCCTCCGGCGTCTGCGCAGGATTCGTAAGGTATCTGAATCTCCATAGTCCGTTAAGAGATTTGTAAAATGAGGAGTTCGCTTTATCGAATGTAAGCGCCGATGCCTTGTCGGCATAAGGCATCAAGGTTGCATGTGCCGCTTCATTGTTGAGGCGGAAAACTCCGGGGTTCTCCCAGTCGGGGAGATTCTGTGATGTAAGCATCACGCCCGGAAGAAAGAACATCAGAAGGATTAAGGTTTTTTTCATCAGTATATAATTTTTATGAGTTTAAAACACTTCAGGCCTCAAATGGCTCCTTCCCCCGTGGGGGAAGGTTTCCCCCAAGGGGGAAAGGCTTCGGCTTCTGCTTCAGGCTCCGTTTAAAATCATTCCGTCCTTTATCCGGAGTATCCTGTCCGACATTCCGGCAAGCTGAGTATCGTGGGTAACTATTACTATTGTCTGGCCGAACGAATCCCTCAGTCTGAAAAAAAGCTTGTGCAGCTCGTTCTTGTTTTCCGAATCGAGGTTTCCGGAAGGTTCATCAGCAAGAATAACAGAAGGGTTATTAATAAGCGCCCTGGCAACTGCAACCCTCTGCTGTTCCCCTCCGCTCAGTTCAGAGGGCTTGTGGCCGAGCCTTTCAGAGAGATTCAGAAAACCAAGGATCTCAGATGCCTTTGCCTCAGCTTCAATCCTTCCTTTCCCTGCAATATATGCAGGAATGCATACATTTTCAAGAGCAGTGAATTCGGGAAGTAACTGGTGAAACTGGAAAACAAAACCGATATGGCTGTTCCTGAATGCCGATAATGCTTTGCCCCTTAGCTTCGAAGTGTCTGTTCCGTTGAACAGCACTGTTCCGTTGTCGGGCTTGTCGAGTGTTCCTATTATCTGAAGAAGGGTTGTTTTTCCGGCTCCGCTGGCTCCCACTATCGAAACAACTTCACGGTCCTTTATCTCAATATCAATTCCTTTCAGGACTTTAAGTTCCCCGTATGATTTTGTTATGCCCTGTGTCGTTATCATGCCTGATTTCTTCCCTCAGCCGGAACCCTGAGCCGGGATGCTGTATCAATCCTTATTATGGTAGTTATAGTAATTGTCGTCGGGTTCGTTGATAGTCCGCTTATAAGGATCCTGTGGTTCAACGGTTTTGGATTCAGGGCCGGTCTCAATCTCTCCTGCCTGCTGCTCAAGGTTGGTCTCAATCTCCCCTGCCTGCTGTTCAAGGTTCTCCTTTATCTCTTCGGCGCCTGATTCCAGATTTGTCTTTACTTCATCCACCCCGCTTTCCAGGTCGTTGGTGAAGTCGTTCACTTCCTGCTGAAGGTTATTGGTAATATCATCCACATCTTTCTGGATATTACCGGAGATATCCCTTACATCGCCTGATATTGTATTGGTAACTTCCTGGAAGTCCTTGCGTAAGTCATTGGTGTTTTCCTCGAACTCCCTTTTGATATCATCGGTGGCTTTGCGGAAATCGCGCATACCCTTCCCGATTCCCCTGGCTATCTCGGGCAGCTTGTCTGCTCCAAACAGGAGAAGAGCTACAATTATGATTATTATAATTTCCTGACCGCTCATCTGATAAGTGATTCTGTTTATGCAGACACAAAGGTAGAAAAAAAACAGATTATTCCGTTATGGCGAAAACATATATGACCCTGTAAAAACCAGCCGCCTCCCCGGGTATTTCCGGCAGGGAGGCGGCTGTATCTGTCAGATCCGGGAAATCCCGGCAATTATCAGCTTTTCAGTCCCTTCTTTTTGGTGGTATCATAAAGCAGCGAGGTAGCAACGAATATCGAAGAGTAGGTACCGACAATGATCCCGATGAGCATTGCAAACAGGAAGCCCCTGATGGTTGTGCCGCCGAAGAAGAACATGATTATAAGTACCAATATTGATGCGATACCTGTATTCAGGGTACGGCTTAGTGTGTCGTTCAGTGCAAGGTTCAGAACCTCTTTGACCGGACGTTTCCTGTGCAGCGGCAGGAATTCCCTGAGACGGTCGAAGACCACAACAGTGTCGTTAATTGAGTAACCTATTACCGTCAGGATTGCAGCAATGAACGACTGGTCGATCTCCATAGAGAACGGCATTATTCCCCACAGCAGGGAGTAGATACCAAGAACAACAAGGGTATCATGAATGGTGGAGGCAACAGCTCCAAGACCATACTGCCAGTTCTTGAACCTGACGAAGATATAGATGAACATCATTATTGTGGCAAGAATTACAGCCATAACAGCCCTCGACTGAATATCAGCGGCAATAGTAGGACCAACGGTCTCAGAACTTTGCCTGTATTTCGAAAGGAATACATCTTTTGTCACATTTGCGGGGACCAAGTCCTTCAACCCTTCGTAGAGAAGCGTTTCCACCTCATCATCCACTCCAGTCTCGTTTATCTTATACTGGGTGGTTATCCTGACCTGGTTATCCGAGCCATAGGTAACAACCTGCGGGGCATCCCCGAATGCATCGGTAAGCAGCGACGCCACATCCTCGGTACTGACCTTTTCATCAAACCTGATCACATAGGTGCGTCCCCCTGAAAAATCGATCCCCGGGTTCAATCCCCTTACAACAAGAGATATCAACCCTATTACCGTAATGGCAATGGATATCCCGTAGAATATCTTTCTTTTACCAATGAAATCTATTTTTGTGTCTTTCAGGATGTTTGCAGTCATCTTGATTGAGAATGAAAGCTTGGCGTTACGCTTGAGCTGCCATTCATAAATAAGACGTGTTATGTAAATGGCGCAGAAAAGTGAGGTGAAGATACCGATAACCAGTGTGGTAGCAAATCCCTTGATCGGCCCGGTCCCGAAGACATAAAGTATTATACCGGTAAGCAGGGTTGTGAGGTTTGAGTCGAGGATTGCCGACATGGCTCCCTTGTAACCATCGGCAATTGCCAGTTTCATGCCCTTGCCCGCACGGAGTTCCTCCCTTATCCTCTCGAAAATAAGAACGTTGGCGTCGACCGACATACCCATGGTGAGCACTATACCGGCAATACCCGGAAGTGTCAGAATAGATCCCAGTGAGGCCAGAATACCCATGATAAGGAATATGTTCCCGACCAGGGCTATATCTGCAATTGTACCGGCGCTCTTACTGTAGTAGAAAATCATGTAAGCCAGCACCAATATAAAGGAGATGACAAACGATACCAGGCCCGAGTTAATGGCTTCCTTTCCAAGAGTAGGTCCGACAACCGTATCAGAAACAATTCTGGCCGGCGCCGGCATCTTGCCTGACTTAAGAATATTGGCAAGGTCGTCTGCCTCTTCGATGGTGAAGTCACCGGTTATTTCGGTGTTCCCTCCCGTGATTTCGTTTATCACCCTAGGATAAGAACGTACATAACCGTCGAGAACAACAGCAATGCAGCGATCGATATTGTCGCGGGTCATCCTGGCCCATGTCTTGGCTCCTTCGGCATTCATTGTGAAGTCAACCTTCACTTCCGAACCCGTAACCCCGGTGGTCGGCCTGGCGCCTGTGATAACGTCGCCCGTAAGCGGGGCCCTTCCGTCGCGGGTAGTTATTTTGAGAGCATGCAGTTCATAGAGTGTGCCGCTGGGATCATATTTATGAGGGCTCTGGCTCCAGCGGAAGAAAAGGTCGCGCGGGAAAAGAGCCTTTACCTGGTTCATCGACAGGAATGTATTTACCTGAGCAGTGTCGATTCCCGCTGCAAGCCCTACCATACTTGAAGGTATGGGTTCACCCTGCTCCGTGACCCTCGGATTGAGAAGCCCGAACAACGGATTCTGAATATTGAATTCTTCACGAGTCGATGCTTCCGTCTGTGCTGTATCGCCGCTGATAAGGTCCTCAAGCGACTGACCTGCCCTGGTGGTATCAGACTGAGCCGGCGCCGAACCGGGTACTGCGAGGGAAGTATCGGCAACAAGGGTATTGGCTTCTATCTCCCTGAGAAGATTATTCGCCTGGATAAGGTAGTTGATAACCTCAGGATTATCATAAGTTTCCCAGAATTCAAGATTTGCGGTTCCCTGAAGCAGTTCCCTGACCCTCTGCGGGTCCTCCTGCCCGGGAAGCTCTATAAGGATGTTTCCTCTGGTTGAAAGTTGGGTGATATTAGGCTGTACGACTCCGAAGCGGTCGATCCTGGTGCGGAGGATATTAAATGCATTTGATATGGCGCTTTCAACTTCTGTATCGAGAACCTTCAGAACATCAGCATTTGATGAGTTGAAGTTGATCCTGTCGCGAAGCTCAACCGTACCGAAAATAGCAGCAAGCCTGGCATTCGGGTCGATCTCTTCAAAGGCCCGTCCGAAAAGGTTAAGAAAATCTGCTCCTGCCTGAGTCTGATATTGCGCCTTGGCACGGGAGAGAGCTTCATTGAAGGTCTTGTCGGGATTATAATTAGAGAGAGCTTTCAGAATGTCTTCAACAGATACTTCGAGGATAACGTTCATCCCGCCTTTAAGGTCGAGACCGAGGTTCATTTCCTTTTTCTGAACTTCCTTAAAGGTATATCCCAGGTAACTCCACTTCTCTTTTGGCAATGCCGATAATGAATCGAGGTACTTGCGTTGCCTTACCATGTCGCCTTGAGCGTACTCCCTTGCATCTTTCCTGACTTTCCATGTCGCACCGGTAAACGAAAGCTGGTAGATCGATACCAGAGCCAGTGCAATTGCCAGAACGATAATAGCTGCTTTGTTTTGCATTTCTCTCTAATTTGGATTTTTGAGGTCTTTGTCCGAATATTCTTTATTGAGGCGCAAAGATATTAATTTTTTGCAAAAACATTAAAAATTAACAGGGACATTGCATTGCAGTGTCCCTGTTAACCTTGCTGATGGCTTAAATCTTTACTCAAGCAGTTTTTCAAATTCGGTTTCAAGCGGCTTCCTGTTCACAAAGTCGTACAGCGCGAGAGAACGTATGTTGTAGAAATAGTTCCAGTAGTCCTGCAGAGACTGGATAAACTGCCTCCGGTTCTGATCCTTCTTGGTGTCGGCATTGTTTAACTCCAGAATTGAGATCTTGCCGATCAGGAACCTCTGCTTTGTTACATCGTACATCTTCATGGCCACGGTATCGGATTTTGCGGCAACCTCGACCTGTGCCTTCTGAAGGTTAAACTGCTCGACATCGAGGATCAGGTTCTGCTCAAAGTCAGCCAGCGCCTGGTCAGACGTAACCTGTGCAAGCTCAAGATTCGAAACTGCCATTCTGTATCTTCCCCTGCCAAGGCCCCAGTCGAGTATGGGTAAAGTGACTCCCAACCTTATATTCTGCTGCTGGTTCGATTTTGAATACGCAAGCCCGAAATCCTGATCCTGATCCCTGGTTCCAAATGAAGCAATAAGGTTGGCGTTAAGCCCCTTTTCGGCTTTTGCCTGGGCAACGTTGCTCTGCGCAGTCAGCACTGTAAGCTGCTGTTCAAGTATTTCCGGATTATTTGCCAGGGCCATTTCGAGAACTTCCTGCGGACTGACCTGCAGTTCGGGAATATGTGTCGGAAGAATGAGTTCTACTCTTACATTTTCATTGAAACCAAGGAAAGACTTCAACCTGATCTCCCTGTCGCGAAGGTTCATCTCCGCTTTCTTCCTTTCGGTCTCGGTGTTGAGCCAGGTAAGCTGAAGTTCAAGAAGTTCGTTCTCCGCGATGGTCCCCAGCTCATATCTGCCCTGGGCAATTTTATAAAGGGTATCGGCATTTGCATAGTTCATCTCCGATATCTGCTTGTTGGTCTGTGCAAGTGCAAGCCCGAAGAAGTACATTACGGCCTGGGAATGCACCCCTTCGATATTCGAAAGGAAATTCTGCTTTGCCGCTTCATACTGAAGCGGTTCTGTTTTCTTCTGCCACTTCAGGGAATTATACCTGAAAAGTGGCTGAGTTAGTCCAATACTTACCGGTACCGTAATATAATTCCTCGAATCCCTTTCGAAGTCGTTCTCAAGGGTAAGATCCGACTGAAGGGATATTGTACCGCCTGTAAAACCAATGTTCTGTGAAAGTGCCAGCGAACCAAGGTTACGCAATACATTAGTGGATTTATAATCCCAGCTTTCAGTCCCCGAGTTCCAAACCCTCTCGAAAGCTGTACTGTAGTATGGTGTTGTTCCGGTGAATGTAAGCGACGGCCTGTATTCTGCCTTGAAAGTGCGGTACCTCCAATAGCTCGCACGGAATCTGTTCTTTGCCATAAGAGCATTTGGAGACTGCTCCTCGGAGAGCTTCATCACATCTTCAAGAGTTAGTCTCTTAAGCTCCTGCGAAAAGGAATTCTTTACAGGGAACAGCAGCAGAACAACTGCCGTCAGTAATAATAACTTCTTCATCTTTAGTATTTTATTCATATCTTAATGATTCTATCGGATCTTTCTCTGATGCGTTCTTGGCCGGACGATATCCGAAAATAACACCTACAGCGGCTGAAACACCGAAAGCAATAAATATTGAAAAGAATGATACAATGGTCATAATACCTGCAACCTGCTCTATGAGTTTAGCCATGATGACACCCAGGAATATGCCTATGAAACCTCCTGTAACGCTTATAAGAACAGCCTCGGAAAGAAACTGGACCACAATATCCATCTTCTTGGCACCGATTGCCATCCTGGTACCGATCTCCTTGATCCTTTCCATCACGGAAGCATACATGATATTCATAATACCTATGCCTCCGACCAGGAGTGAGATGCTGGCTATAACACCAAGAACGATGTTGAAGATGTCCTTCGTCCGCTCCTGCTGTTTTAGAAGAAGTTCGGGTACTGTTATTTCAAAATCCTTAACATTTGAATGACGGCGTGTCAGCATCCGGCTGAGGATCTCGGTGCTCGGATTAAGCTGTTCCGTTTCATTTACCTGAACAACTATCCTGTCGAGCTGATTATAGTTTGTTTCCACGTTTGAGGCATCCGAACTGCTTGAAACAACTCGCGACATTCCCATCATCATGCCTCCGGGGCCTCCCATGATCATCATGTTCGAAGAAGCTTCCGATACAAGTTTTGTATTAACCAGAGCTCTGTTCTGAAATCTGAGAAGCATGGTCTGGATCGGTATGTAAATGTTGTCGTTATAAACATTCACTCCTTTTTCCTCAAAACCGGTAAGACTTACATTTGTTTTCTGCAAAACGCCTATAACCTTGAGCCAGATTCCGTTAAACTTGATATACTGGCCCAGGGGATCGACCTTGCTGAAGAATTTCGCCCTGATATTAGCCCCTATGATACAGACCTGAATACCGTTCTTTTCCTGGTACTCATTGAAAATGGTCCCGTCAACCAACGGCAGGTTATAAAGGTGAAAATAATCGTTCGACACACCGACGAGCTTAGCAGTGTATTTTACCCCGTTCATCATTGCCACCGAGTTGAACGATATTTCCGGGCTTATCCTTTTTACCGACGGAAGTGTTTCACGAATGGCTTCCACATCGAGCATGCTCAGCCCCCGCGAAAATTTCTTGGTTTGCTTTTCAGAATCATCTGATGATGAACCTGAGGCTTCCTGGATAATAGGATTGACAAGAATGTTGTTAACTCCAACCATCTTCATCTGTTCCATGATCTCCTGCTTGGCACCTTTTCCGATCGCAAGCATTGCGATAACCGCAGCTACCCCGAATATGATGCCAAGTGCGGTGAGCATTGACTTCAGCTTGTTGGAGACTATTGATTCAACGGCAATTTCTATGTCGTGAAAATATCTGAAGAAAAATTTTAACATACCCTGAGTATTTGTGAATTAATTCTGATTCATGCCGCCCGGAACCTGCCCCTGCTGACCGGGTGTCCGGCCGCGCGCTGAACTGTCCCTGCCTGCACCCTGCATTCTTGCCCTCATTGCAGGATCATTTCTCATCTGTTCGAACCTCTGCCTCATTTCAGGATTGCTTTCCATCATCCTCCTGAATGCAGCAGTGTCTCTCTGGCCGCCCGGTCCTCCACCGGGCATCATCATACCCGGACCCATCATACCAGGCATATTGCCTCTCTCCCTTGCCCTGGCAGCTTCTTCCCTCGCTTTAGCCTCCTCCTCTTTTTTCAGCCTGGCGCGTTCCTGATTAATAGCAATCAGATCTTCACCGGCTATCCTGAATTTGTCGGGCTTCTCGGGTGTACTCAGATAAATAAGGTTGCCGGGTTCAAGGCCCTGCTCAACAACCACATTATTTTCATTTTCCTCTCCGGTTACAATTATCTGCCTTACCCCTTTGCGTGTATAAACGAAAGGAATACTGTCGGCTCCGAGCTGAACACTTTCTATCGGAATATAAACTACATCATCCAATGTCCTGGTTACAATCTGGTTGCCTGTTGTCATCGAAGGCCTTAGTATGGGATCCGAACCATCGAGCTTAACCACTACCTCGAAAACCTTGGCATCAGCGTTGGGAAGCTGCTCTCCTATGTTTGCAACGGAAATAACCGATCCGGTGTATGACTTTTCAGGGAAAGCATCAACAAGTATATTTACCTTCTGATTGACAGCAACCTTACTTACATCTATCTCATTCACATAAGTTTTGGATATCATCGACGACATGTCGGGAAGGGTTGCCACCACATTGTCCCATGGAGAGATGGATGACCCGACCTTCCTTTTTGCATTTGTCCTGTCTCTTTTATAAATAACCATCCCGTCGGCAGGAGCATAGATTACAAAATTCGAAAGAACCTTCTGAAGATCCCCAACTCTTTCCCGCTGCTCCGAGAGATTGAATTTCAATGTCTTCATATCCGATCTTGCCTGCTCCACCTTAAGAGAATATCCCTTAATAGCCTGCTCGAGAGAACGTTTTGCCTTATCCAGCGAGATCTCTGCCTGCCTTATGGTTGTAGGAGGCTCGAATTTCGACTGTTCAAGTGTTATCTCAGCCTCTTCTACCGAAAACCTCAGGTTCTTGATGTTGTCGCGCAGATCACTCAGGGTGACAGCCGTATCCAGCATTTTTACCTCAAGGTTTGTCTCCTGAGTCGTAAGCCTTTCAAGCTCGTCCTTAAGAGTGTTGTCAAAGGATGTCCTGTCGAGCGTACAGACATAATCACCTTTCTTTACCTGGGTTCCCTCAGGTACCAGATCGGTAATCTTTATCTCTGCAGCCCTTATCTGCCTGCTCTGAGTAAAATCGGGACCCGTGATATCCATCGAATTCTCGGCCTGAAGCTCTCCTGTTGTGGAAACAACTATCTCGAATTTCCCGCGCTTTGCTTCCACATACAGATTGGCAAGGTCTTTCTTCTTCGCTGCCTTTCCGATTAGTATCAGGGCTATTATTGCTGCAATTGCAGCTATCCCTGCTATGACAACTGTCTTTTTCATACGAAAATTATATTACTATTTTTTGAAAGTTGATTGCTTCCTGGTGAACCTTTCCTGTCATGCTTGTTACTTTGGCATTTCTGCTTCCGACTGAAGAAGGTTTCATTTAGCCTGCAAATAATTCTTGATTTCCTGTTTTTAAAACTGTGCAAAAATATTCATCTGCTTACTAACATTAAGCGATTTAACATCTTTTAATGTTCATAACTATGTTGTATCCGGTTTAAAGACACTCAAGGACTTCCTTTTATTCCGCAGCAGTCAGAAAAA
>ERZ795055.2183-NODE-2183-length-15023-cov-43.950561_pt1 | contig 15023 bp, 12 predicted proteins | sample MGYA00375139_ERZ795055 | MGnify/ENA primary metagenome ERZ795055 (study PRJEB30184, sample SAMN05720283) | anaerobic digester metagenome | isolation source: active sludge of municipal wastewater-treating anaerobic digesters | place: USA | collected 2015-01-23 ...
AAGAGTTGTCGAACGAGGTTAAACCAATTAGGGTTGAATGATAGTGATTTTGGATTTTAGGTAAGATTTCAAGCTAAAAAAGGCTCGTTAAGCGGTTTATTTTGTTTGAAATACAAGCAACTTGAAGACGGTGGTTTGAGGGTATGCCTAAATTATTCCTAAGACGTATTGTCCTTCCCTCAATTTTAGTAATTTTGACAAAAAAATTTACGCTTGAGAATCTTTTTATTTCTTCTTTTTATCTCTTTCCCGTTTTTGCAGGCGAACGCCCAAAAGAACAAGGAAATTTTTGTGGAGTATTCCGAATTTTTTGATGTGGACGAAACCTTATATCCGGATGCTATTTTGTTGACGGGCAATGTGAGGGTGAGTCATGAGGGAGCTATTTTGTATTGCAACAAAGCGTATTTGTTTAAAAAAGAAAATTACCTGAAAGCGTTTGGCGATGTGCGAATGGTTCAAGGCGATACAATCACGATGACCAGCACGTATGCTGAATATAACGGAGAAAACAAACAGGCGTATGCGTCGGGTAATGTGGTTATGACTTCGCCCAGTTCGACGTTGAAGTCGGAAATTGTGAATTTTGACAGGAATACGCAGCAGGCTTTTTATAAAACCGGCGGCACGATTAATGACAAAGAAAACGTTTTGACGAGCCAAGCGGGCACGTATGTGGTTCAGAAAAAAATGTATCAGTTCAGAAATGCGGTTACGATAACCAATCCAAAGTCGGTTATTAAGACCAATCATTTGGATTATTATGAAAATGTGGGTCATGCCTATCTTTTTGGGCCCTCGACCATTACCAGTAAAGAGAATTATATTTATACTGAGAAAGGTTTTTATGATACTAAAAAGAATTTAGCCCATTTTGTTAAAAACTCTTATATCAAATATAATAATCGATTAATTGAAGGCGATAGTTTGTATTATGACCGGAACCGCGAATTTGCTTCGGCGACGCGGAATGTGAAAGTAACGGATTCTATCAATAACAGTATTGTGAAAGGCCATTATGGCGAGGTTTATAAAGCAAAAGATTCCTTGATGATGACCAAACGAGCGGTTGCGATGACCTTGGTGGAACAAGACACTCTTTATATTCACGGCAAACGATTGATTGTGACCGGAAAAACCGAAGAACGGGTGATTAGAGGCTACAATAATGTGCGTTTTTATAAAACCGATATGAGTGGAAAATGTGACTCCCTCCATTCCTCTGAAAAAACCGGTTTGACAAAGCTGATAGGCAATCCGGTGATGTGGAATTATGACAATCAGATGACCGGCGACATCATGCACTTGATTTCGAATAAGGAAACCGAAAAATTAGACTCTTTGAAAGTGCTCAACAACACGTTTATTGCCTCGAAGGATACGATTGGCTCCGGCTATAATCAGGTGAAGGGGCAAAATTTGTATGGGAAATTCCGCGACAATAAGCTTTATGAAGTGGATGTGGTTAAAAATACCGAAGTTATTTATTATATGCGGAATGACGAACAGGAACTCATTGGCATCAATAAAAGTGCCAGCAGCAGCATCAATATGACCTTAGACGGGAATGAAATTGAAGCCATTACTTTTTTTACGAAAGTGGAAGGTGAAATTTATCCCGAGAAAGATTTGCCCGAAAACGCCAGGAAACTCAAGGGATTTATTTGGCGTGGCGATGAACGCATCCAAAGCAAAGAGGACATTTTCCCTCCCGAAGAGAATGAATATGATGAAAAAATGAAACAGGAAACAAAAGCGGAGGAAGAAAAGGAAGCTGTTCCAATGGAGGTTCGAAAAGAATCGCTGGAAGTGGAAGAGAAGAAAAAAGACAGTTAGCATGTTGCGATTTGCATGTTGCGAGTTGAAAGTTTTTTCTGTTACCTATTTCCCATTACAAATTACCAATCATGAAAGAAGATTTCCTTAAATATCAAGCACAAACGTCGCCCTACCCGCTTGCCATGGAAGTTTCCTACGCCAAGGGTTCTTATATTTTTGATACGGCGGGAAAGAAATACTTAGACTTTGTTGCCGGTGTTTCGGCTTCGAGTTTAGGCCATCAGCACCCGAGGGTGAATCAAGCCATTAAAGAGCAATTGGATAAATATTCGCATGTGATGGTGTATGGCGAATATGCCCAACATCCTGCGGTTGAATTTTGTAAATTATTAGCGAAGCACTTGCCGGAGCCGTTAGACAAAACCTATTTAGTGAATTCAGGCACGGAAGCTACTGAGGGAGCTTTGAAATTAGCCCGCCGCGTGACGGGCAGAAGTCATTTGGTTTCGTGTTTCAATGCCTATCACGGCAATACGATGGGTTCTATGAGCGTGATGGGATTTGAAGAACGGAAGCAAGTTTTTCGACCCTTAGTTCCGGATGTGGATTTTATTACGTTTAACAACGAAGCAGATATTGTAAAAATAACGACCAAAACAGCGGGTGTTATTTTAGAAAGCATTCAAGGAGGAGCCGGATTTATAGAGCCTGAAAATGGTTTTTTGAGAAAAATAAAAGCCCGGTGTGATGAAGTGGGAGCCCTTTTAATCCTGGATGAAATACAACCCGGATTTGGAAGAACCGGAAAGTTATTTGGATTTGAAAATTATGAGGTGGTTCCTGATATAGTGATTATGGGCAAAGGAATGGGTGGCGGAATGCCCGTTGGGGCTTTTACTGCCAAGGCAGAATACATGGATTTACTGAGTGATCATCCGAAATTAGGGCATATTACGACCTTTGGCGGACATCCTGTCATAGCGGCAGCTTGTTTAGCGACCTTGCGTGAGGTGACTGAAACCGACCTTATTCCGCAAACATTAGTGAAAGAAAGGTTGTTTCGTGAACTTTTGGTACACCCTTTGATACAAGAAGTTAGAGGAAAAGGATTGATGCTGGCGGCGATGGTGGAAACGCCTGAGATTACGAATCAGGTCATTTTTAAATGTCAAGATAAAGGATTAATTTTATTTTGGTTACTTTTTGAAGGTAGAGCCATCCGGATTACGCCACCGCTCAACATTTCTGAAGAAGAAATTAGAGAAGGTTGTGCGATTATGTTGGAAGCGTTAGATGAAGTAATGAAAGAAACCGCAGACCAATAGTAATCTCTCTCCACCTCAAAAAGTTGTTAATTAAATTGTTTACAACAATTTGACATTAAAATAGAAAAAAGCTAATCCTTCGCTATTTTTATTGAAGGATAATTTTAAAAAATCGAGTATGCATTTAAGTCACGAAGAAGACGATTATAACATATCCTTATCGAAATTTGAATCGATGCTCAAAACCAATAAAGTTTTGTTTTTCGATTCAGAAGAGTTTGAAGAAATTATTCTTCACTACCTCGATATGGGAAAGGCATCTCTGGCCAAAAAAGCCCTGAAATTAGCTCTTGAACAACATCCGAAATCAACCGGTTTAAAATTGGTTCAGATTGAAATGTTGATTTATGATGACAAGCTCGACGTGGCTGAAAAAATGCTGAACGAGTTGTATGCCATTGAACCACACAATGAAGAGATTTATATTCAAAAGGCGAATATTTACTCTAAAAGAGATCAACACGAAAAAGCCATTGAAGAGTTAGAAAAAGCATTAACCTTTACGGATGATTTTGCTGATGTTTATAACTTGATGGGGATGGAATATCTGTTCATGGATAATTTAGAGTTGGCCAAGTATAATTTTATTAAATGCTTAGAAGTTGATATTGAAGATCAATCTGCCTTATATAATGTGGTGTATTGTTTTGAGTTTTTAGACCAACAAAAAGAAGCTATTGACTATTTAGAAAAGTATATTGAGAAAAATCCCTTCAGTGAAATTGCATGGCATCAGCAAGGTCGATTGAGTTATAGCATTAAAAACTATGAGAATGCCTTGCGTTGTTTTGATTATGCCACCCTTATTGATGATGAATTCATTGGAGCCTTTATGGAAAAAGGGAAATCACTTGAAAAACTCAAGCGATATGAAGAAGCGATTGAGGCATTTCAACGAACCATTGAATTAGAAGATCCTACCTCTTATGCTTTGTTACGCATCGGGAAATGTTATGAAAAATTAAATAACAAAGCCGAAGCCATCAAGTATTATGACAAAACCGTTCATGAAGATCCTTTATTAGACAAAGGATGGATTGCGATTACTGATTTTTATATTCGTTTGAAGAACTATCAAAAAGCTTTGTATTATGTAAACAAAGCCATTGCGATTGACAATGAAAATCAATTGTATTGGAAGCGGTATGCAACCATTAACCGCCAAATGAATTTTTATGAAGAAGCGGAATTTGGTTACCGAAAAGCCGTAGAATTTGGTGATTATCAATTAGACACTTGGTTGTTTTGGGTAGATATCTTGCAGTTTTTAGGCGAATTTGACAGTGCTATTCAAACTTTGTTGCAGGCAGCAGAATATTTCCCTGAGCAATATGAAGTAGAATACCGTTTGGCCGGAATATATTATATGTTACAGCAAAACGAAAAAGGTAAAACCCATTTGAATAACGGATTACGCATTAATGCCAAGAACAGAACCGTTTTGCAAGAGTTGTTTCCGGTGGTTTGGGACAAAAAAGTTGTACAAAATGTTATTACAAAGCATTTAAAATCTTAGCATAATTTCCAACATACTTATAAAAATTTTCCCTAATTTGCGTTCCGTTTCCAAAAGCGGAACGCTTTTTTTATGAGAAAATTTTTCCCTGATTACTTTTTGATTAGCCTTAAAGGATTAGCCATGGGTGCTGCCGACGTAGTGCCGGGTGTTTCCGGTGGAACAATTGCCTTTATTTCTGGCATCTACCAAGAACTGATTGACACGATAAACAAAGTAGATTTTTCTTTTTTCGCTTCTTGGAAAAAACACGGATTTAAAATTGCGTGGCAACAAATTAATGGTAGTTTTTTATTGGCTTTACTCTCGGGGATTGCGATTAGTATTTTGACTTTTTCAAAAATCATCACGCATTTATTAGCAACGGAACCGATCATGGTGTGGTCCTTTTTCTTTGGGTTAGTGATTGCCAGTATTTTTTTTGTGGGGAAACAAATTGATAAATTTTCAATAGGTTCAATTTCCTTTTTTCTACTGGGAACGGCTTTATCTTATTATATCACGATTGCAGAACCGGTGGCCTCACCTGATAGTTATCCGTATTTATTCTTGTCGGGATTTATTGCGATTATTGCGATGATATTACCGGGAATCTCGGGAGCATTTATTCTACTATTAATGGGTTCTTATGCGGTGGTGATTGGTACAATTAATCATTTTAGGGAAGGGATTTTATCGTTGAATTTTCAAGTTATTTTTCAGGCTGTTTTAAAATTAGGAACCTTTGCCATCGGTGCTATACTGGGATTGAAGTTATTTTCAAAAGTATTGCATTGGATGTTTGACAACCACAGAAATAGTACTTTAGCCTTGCTAACGGGATTCATGCTCGGTTCATTAAATAAAGTTTGGCCATGGAAAGAAGTAATTTCAACGCGAATCGATTCACACGGAGTTGAAGTGCCTTTTATGGAGAAAAGTATTTTGCCAACTGCTTTTAATGGTGATAATCAATTATTGGTTGCCATACTTTTGATGATTGCCGGATTTTTAACTATTTTTATCGTAGAAAAAGTAGGAGCAAAATTTTCGAAATAAGAAAATATTTTGGCTGAAGAATGAACAAAAACAACTTAAATGGATTTTTTTGATTTACTAATAAAATTTTTATCGCAGCCGGATCAAATTCTTTCAAAACTAATTGAAAAATATGACAATTGGATTTATGCCATTCTGTTTTTCTTAGTATTCGCCGAAACAGGATTAATTGTGATGTCATTTTTAATGCCGTTTTTACCCGGAGACGCTCTTATTTTTGCCATAGGGATGATTGCAGCACGCGGGGAATTGGATATTGTTATCATTGTTCCGCTTTTAATTTTTGCCGCTTTACTGGGTGATAATTTGAATTATTATGTGGGCAAGCGATTTGGTTCTTTCATATTAAATAGTGAAAAAACATTTATAATTAGAAAAAGTCATATTCTAAGAGCTCAGGAATTTTTTGATAAACACGGTAGAAACTCAATTATCATGGCACGTTTTATTCCGGTTGTTCGAACAATAGTACCTTTTTTGAGTGGAGCAACAAATGTTCCGTATAAAACTTTTTTAAAATTCAGTTTTATCGGAGCGTTTCTTTGGGTTGCCGCAATTAGTTTGTTAGGGTATTTTTTAGGCCAAATAGATTATGTGAAGGAACATTTAGAGAAGTTCATCATCCTCATCATAATTGTAGCAAACATTCCGTTAATCAAACAGTTTTTACCCCGAAAGAAAGCAAAAAATGAATAAGTTATTTGGCCTAATCGGAAAAAACATCAGTTATTCTTTTTCAAAAAAATACTTCACAGAAAAGTTTGAAAAAGAACAGCTCACCGATTGTGCTTATGAGAATTTTGACTTGACTGCTATTTCACAATTTCCAAAAGTTATACGGGAAAATGCAACATTATGCGGATTAAATATTACTATTCCCTACAAAGAAAAAATAATACCTTATTTAGATAAACTTTCTGAAAATGCTCAGAAAATTGGGGCTGTAAATTGTATTAAATTTACTAAAAAAGGCAAACTAAAAGGCTACAATACCGACTATTACGGATTTAAAAAATCACTTCAACCGCTATTACAACCCCATCATCAAAAAGCATTAATCTTGGGAACGGGTGGAGCCTCAAAAGCGGTGGCTTTTGCTTTAGAGGAATTAGGTATTTTATACACCTTTGTTTCCAGAAGTAAAAAAGAAAATGCATTAGATTACAAATACATCAATGCCACCACCTTTGATAATTATCAGCTCATTATAAATTGTACTCCGCTGGGAACTCATCCAAACATAGAAGAATGTCCGCCAATTCCCTATGATTATTTTACTCCGGAACACTTGGCTTATGATTTGATTTATAATCCGGAGGAAACGCTGTTTTTAAAACAGGCTAAATCAAAAGGTGCTGTTACCAAAAACGGGTATGAAATGCTCGTTTTGCAAGCAGAACGAGGGTGGAAAATTTGGAATAAAAAGAGTATTTCTAGCTTTAGCAATACAGATACTGCCATTTAAATTAGTAAAACTTCATTTTAAATACCATAATTAAAGTTATAAATGGCTTGATTACTTTGAATTTTGCCTAGTGTTTAGTATCTTTCGCCACTATAATATGAACCTTACACATTTTTACAATGTTAGAAGAAAAGAATGATAACCTGTCGCCAATTGAAAATGAGACAGACGGAAACCAAGAAAACGTTTCACAAAACGATATTCAAGAAGTAATTGAAATTACTGATAACGCTCAACCCATTGTAGATGAGCCAATTGAAACTATTAAAGAAATGAGTTCTGAAACTACAGTTAATGAGGTTACGGAAACAATTGAAGCACCAGAATCAGTAGAAGTTGATGAAGTTATTCTTGATGCAAATGAAGTCGTAGAAGAAGCGGTTGTTACAATCTCAGCTCAAGAACTTGCAGACGATACTCCAATGTCAGAAAATGGACATCAAATAGCTTTGAATGCTATTGATGAATCAAATGCAGAAGAAAGTGAAGATGAAACGCTAAAAGAACGTCACAACATACCTATGTTAGAATATGCCTCCTTATCGATGGAAGCATTGGTTGATGAATTGGAAAAACTGACAGAGGTTGAAAAAGTGATGTCTGTAAAAGAACATGTAGAAGAAATTAAAAAAGAATTTCTAGCAAAATACCATCATTTTATTGACGAAAAGAGAGATGAATTTAAAGCTGAAAATCCTGATTCAACAGAAGATTTTGAGTATCATTTGCCTTTAAAATCAAAATTTGATACCTTATACAAGCAATTAAAAGGGAAGCAAAATGCTCATTTTAAAAGCTTACAAAACAATTTAAATGCCAATCTTGATCGTAGACTAGCCATTGTAGAGGAAATAAAAAACCTAATCAATCCGCAAGAAAACATTAAAGATACTTTGAAAATTTTTAATGAATTAAGAGAAGAATGGCGTACAATTGGACCGATTCCAAGAGACAAATACAATCATGTTTGGAATAATTATCATTTTCATGTTGAAAATTTCTATGATTATTTACACTTAGACCGAGAGGCAAGAGATTTAGATTTCAAACACAATTTGGAACAAAAACAAAAAATTATTGCCCGAGTTGAAGAATTGGTAAATGAAGTTGATATTACCAAAGCTTTTAGAGAACTTCAAGATTTACACCGCATTTGGAAAGAAGAAATAGGCCCGGTTGATCGTGAACACCGCGAAGAAATTTGGAATCAGTTTAGTGCGTTAACCAAACAAATGCACGATAAGCGAGAAGGTTTATTTGCAAATCAACGTGAAAAAGAAACCGCTAATTTAGAAAAGAAAAAAGAAATCATCGCAGAAATTGAAAAGCTGGCTACGGAAGAAGTTACAGCACATTCTCAATGGCAAGGGTTGATTGAAAAAGTGGAAGCTTTACGCAATGACTTCTTTTCTGCCGGTAAAGTTCCATCAGAAATAAATGAAGCTACTTGGGCTGAATTCAAAACAGTCGTTCGTAACTTTAATTCGCATAAAAATTCTTTTTATAAAGACATTAAAAAAGAACAAAATGACAACTTAAGCAAAAAAATGGCTTTAGTTGAAAAGGCAAAAACACTGAGTCTCAGTGAAGATTTTGCGGCCACTACCCCTTTGATGAAACAAATTCAGGAAGAGTGGAAACAAATTGGGCATGTGCCAAGAAAATATTCTGATAAAGTTTGGAAAGAGTTTAAAGATGCTTGTAATCAATTTTTTGACAGAATGAAAGCAACTCGTAATGAGGCTAATTCTGAAGAAATTGAAGCATTTGATAAGAAAAAAGCCTATTTAGATGCATTGAAAGATTTCCAATTAACAGGAGAACATAAAGCAGATTTAGAAGCTATCAAAGCTCACATAGAGCAATGGAAATCATTTGGAAAAGTTCCTTTTTCAAGAAGACATGTAGAAGGAAAATTCAACAAAATATTAGATGCTTTATTTGAAAAATTAAGTTTGAGTAAGAAAGATGGCGACATGATGCGTTTTTCGAATAAGCTTGAGCAATTGGCAGGTTCCGATGATCATAGAAAACTGGAAAGCGAAAAAATATTTATCATTAGAAAAATTGAAGAATTACAATCGGAAATTTTCCAATTAGAAAACAATATTCAGTTTTTTACTCATGCTAAAAAAGATAATCCTTTGGTAAAAGAAGTTTTCAAAAATATTGAAAAACACAAAGATGAATTGAAAACTTGGAAAGATAAACTGAAACAATTGAGAAGTTTAAAACAGGAATAAATTTCATTTAGATTAAATATAAAACCATGCTCAAATAGCATGGTTTTTTTTATTAAAAAAATAACATTTTAAAGCAAACAAAACAATACTTTTGTGTCGTGAAATGGATTAAAAATAGTGCTTTATTAGCCGGTCTATTTATTTTGTTTCTTTTTGGGTTGCAATCTCATGCAACTCCTGAAGAAAAAAGTAGTAACAAAGAGCAGCAGATACAATCGATTGAATTTATAAAATCGGTTGGGACACTACAATCTGTTGGGGAAAATCAAATTCAAGTTATTGTTAAAGAGAATACGACAACAACGTATTCGAAACATTTTCAATTTTTCTTTGAAAAACAAGTTACATTTTTACCTACTAAATTCCGAACTTTTCTTTCAAGACAAGATCACAATCGATGTGAAAAAGTCTCGAAAAACCTCTTTCCCTTTCATTTTTTCTGGTAATTGAACCTCTTTGTTCGAACAAAGTCAACTTGCTTTAAGATTTCCTTAAAAGCAACTATTCAATTATAACAAAAAATTTAAATAAAAATGGAAACTTCCACCACACTTATTGGGTTATTTTTAATCCTACTTACTGCATTGCCTATTTTCTTATTACTTCGTACGCAACATAAAAATAAATCTAAAATAGAAACAATTTTAAAACAATTTAATCAAGGAAACTCAAAAGAATTTAACTTGAGAGAATCATTAAACAATAAAATAATCGCATTTAATGAAATGAAGAAAAAGCTTGTTTTAATTGATTTGAATATCAAACCAGAAATTGTTACTTATGTTGATTTAAATGAAATAAGTAACAGTAAAATTATTCGAGAAATGGAACACTTTGATGGTTCTAAAAGCACGAAAGAATTTATTACCAAGGTTGAGATACTGCTACATAACAAAAAAAATCAACAGGATGAAACTTTGAAATTCTATGATTATGAATATGAAAAACCTATTCAATTAAATTATTTTAGAGATAATCAACTGGCAGAAAAATGGTTAGAGATTATTAACAAAGTAATCTAATTAAAATTAAGAGACTCTTAAGGAGTCTCTTTTTTTTGCATGACAATTATCATTTTTATTTTAAGTCTTCCCTTATACCTTTGGATAGTATTTTAGCTTTGATTGAAAAAAGTTAAGTGGAAATACATTCAAAAAATCTTAACTTTTACAGTAAAATAAAAAAATAATGTCACTTATTCAAAAATATAACGTTCCGGGGCCAAGGTATACAAGCTATCCAACTGTGCCTTATTGGGATGAATCTCATTTTTCATTATCAAAATGGAAAGAAACATTACAACAATCATTTTTAGAGAGCAATGCCGCTGAAGGCATCAGTTTATATATTCATTTACCCTTTTGTGAAAGTTTATGCACTTTTTGCGGATGTAACAAACGCATCACAAAACGACATGATGTAGAGCATCCCTACATTGAAGCTCTTTTAAAAGAATGGGAGTTATATTGTGAATTATTACCAAAGAAACCAATTATAAAAGAAATCCATTTAGGAGGTGGTACGCCAACTTTTTTCTCTCCTGAAAATTTGGAGCGATTAATAAATGGCCTGTTTGAAAATGCCACAAAGCATGAAGAACACGAATTTAGTTTTGAAGGACATCCTAATAATACAACAAGAGCACACTTACAAAAATTATATGATTTAGGATTTCGCAGAGTGAGTTTTGGTGTTCAGGATTATTCAGAGACAGTTCAAAAGGCAATCCATAGATTACAACCTTTCCACAATGTAGCGAAAGTTACTTTTTGGGCAAGAGAAATTGGGTATACGTCAATTGGACACGATTTAATTTTTGGCTTACCCTTTCAGAAAATTGAAGATGTACTTGATACTATTGATAAGACAAATTCCTTACAGCCGGATCGATTGGCTTTTTACAGCTATGCTCACGTGCCTTGGATAAAAGGAAATGGCCAACGTGGATTTAAAGATGAAGATTTACCGAAAGATGATGAAAAAAGATTACTTTATGAAGTCGGTAAAAAACATCTTTCTGAAAAAGGCTATCATGAAATTGGAATGGACCATTTTGCTTTAGCCACAGACAGTTTATATCATTCTTTTAAAAATGGAAATTTACATAGGAACTTCATGGGTTACACTTCTTCTAAAACACAAGTAATGATTGGGTTAGGCGTTTCTTCAATTAGTGATAGTTGGTACAGTTTTGCACAGAACGTTAAAACATTAGAAGAGTACTATGATCTTTTAGCTCAAAATGAATTACCAATTTTCAGAGGACATCTATTAACCACAGAAGACTTGATTATTCGCAAGCACATTTTGAATTTAATGTGCCAATTCCACACCACTTGGGCTGAATATGGAACCTATTTTTCTGAATTACCGGAAGTTTTGGGACGATTAGAAGAGATGAAAAACGATGGTTTGGTTCAAATCACAGAAAATGCCATTACAGTTACCGAAAAAGGAAAAGCGTTTGTTCGCAATATTTGTATGGCATTTGATTTACGAATGACCCGAAATGTTCCCGATACAGAATTATTTTCGATGACGGTATAATTAATACTTTTTTAGTTTGATTATAGAAGATATATAAAAACGCCCAAATTTTCATTTGGGCGTTTTGTTTAAAGAAATATATTCAACTAAAAACTATACTTCCACAGCTTCTTTTGCAAAATCAGCTACTAATTTATTTTGAATTTCATAAGGAACACTTTCATAATGATCAAATTCCATAGCTATTCTTGCTCGACCTTGCGATAAAGAGCGTAAATCACCGGTAAACTCGTGCATTTCAGCAATTGGTATTTGAGCTTTGATTATGGTAAAATGACCTTCTGAATCCATTCCTTCTACCATAGAACGATGAGATTGAATGGTACTCATTATCGAACCTGTAATTTCTTCAGGAGCTGTAACGGTAACTTTATAAATGGGTTCTAATAACTGTGGATTGGCATTAACAAAATTTTCTTTAAAGGCCATCATTCCGGCAATTTTAAAGGACAAATCATTACTGTCTACAGGATGCATTTTTCCATCATACACAATTACACGAACATCCTGAACATGTGAACCCGTTAATGGACCTTCTTGCATTTTTTCCATAACTCCTTTTAGAATTGAAGGATGGAAACGAGCATCAATAGCTCCTCCCACAATACAATTGTAGTAAACTAATTTTCCTCCCCAAGTCAATTCAATTTCTTCTTTTCCACGGATAGAAACTCCGGTTGGTTCAGGCATTCCATCATACCAAGGTTCAATTTTCATGGATATTTCACCAAATTGTCCTGCACCTCCTGATTGTTTTTTATGTCTGTAAACGGTATCAGCTCCACCTTGAATGGTTTCACGGTAGGCTACTTTTGGTTTTTGAAAACGAACCGATAATTTATGGGCATTTTCTAATTTCCATTTGATAACCGCTAGATGTAATTCCCCTTGACAATGAATTAACGTTTGTCTTAATTCAGCAGAAACTTCTACTCTAATGGATGGATCTTCTTCCACTAATTGATGTAAAGCGGATGATAATTTTTCCTCTTCGCCTTTTTTGGTTCCTTCCACAGCAATTGTGTAGGTAGGATTAGGGAACTGAATTGGAGTAATTTCAATTGGAAATCCTTTTTCATGTAAGGTATTATTGGTATGTGTATTTTTCAACTTTTGAGTTGCCCCAATATCACCGGCAACTAATTCATCTACTGGGATTCGTTTATTTCCTTCCATTTCGAATAGTTGAGTAATCCGCTCAAGTTGCCCGGTATTTTCGTTAGTTAGATCATCCCCTACTTTAATTTTACCGGAGAGTACTTTGAAGAAACTCAAATCGCCAACGTGTGGTTCAGAAACTGTTTTGTAAACAAAAATAGCTTTGTTTCCTTTTTCAGAACAATTAATTTCTTCACCGGCAATTGTTTTTTGCTTTGGCATTTCAAAGGCAGATGGACAAACATTATCAATGAATCCCATCAATCTGCCGGCTCCCATATTCAATTTTGCAGAAACACAGAATACAGGAAACAATTCGTGTTTAATTAGGGAATGATGCAAACCTGATTTCATTTCATCTTCACTTAACTCTCCTTTTTCGAAATATTGCTCCATCAGATTTTCATCATTTCCGGCAATAGTTTCAATAAGTTCTTGATGCAATTGGTTTGCTTTTTCTTTTTCAGCATCCGGAATAGCTAATTTTTCGGGTTTTCCGCCAGCTTTGGAATATTTATACATCACCATGTTCAACACATCAATAATAGAATCAAAATTCAACCCTTGATTAACAGGATATTGAACAACCACTACTTGGTTTCCAAAATGTTCTTTCGCTTCAGCAATAGTTTTGTCGAAATCTGATTTATCATTATCTAAATGATTCACGGCTAATAGCATCGGTAACTTGTAATCATTGGTGTATTGCCAGATAATATCCGTTCCAACTTCGACTCCCATTCTTGAATTGAGCAGCATCAAACCACAGTCAGCTACTCGCATCGCACTGATTATTTCCCCGGATAAATCATCATAACCGGGTGTGTCTAAAATATTAATTTTGAATCCTCTCCATTTAGAATTCATTAATTTTGAAAAAAGTGTTTTACCCTTTTCATGCTCCATATCGGAGTAATCGCCTACTGTATTTTGATCTTCAATTGAACCTCTTCGGTTGATAATTCCTGCTTCAAAAAGCATAGACTCAGCCAAAGTGGTCTTACCGCTTCCGGTATGTCCCAACAGTACTACATTTTTTACATGATTGCTATCGAAATTTGCCATAATATAGTTTTTTAGAATTATTTCAATATCAAATTTCGAAATATATTATGAGAATAAATATGATAATAATCAGTTAAAGGGTGTTTATGTTAAACTAATTTTTGATTGTCCATAATTACTCAAAATTGATAAAAATCATTTTATTTGAAATAAAAAGCTATAAATTTATTTAGTTTTACAGTAAATTTTGAGACTTAAGAATTTTATAGACTTCACTTTAAAGAAAAAAGAGATAAGCAGGGAATTTAATCTGCAACTACTTTTTCATACCTTATTACATCACAAAGACCTTCATTAAAACAAGAAAGTCTTAGCTCATTTTCTGTTAACAAAGTTATTTTAGAACTACCATTATTATTAATCCCATTTGGGTTTGGATTATAATTAAGATTAAGTATATTGCTATTAACCACAGAAAATGTTCCTGTATATTGATAGTTTTGTAGTAAATGAATAAAAGTATTATCACTATTATAGGTAATAATATCTCCATTTTCGTAAGCCATATAAAGTGGCATGTCATTTTCATCAAAGACATCATGTATATAAATTCCTTTGAACTGCCACGAACCTATTAATTCTTCTTGAAAGGAAGTTTCTTCTGTTGTTTCATTTTTTGAACAACCTATTAATGTTGTTACCAATAAGAGTATTAAAATATTTTTTTTCATGATTTCATGTTATTATTCTGCAATTATTACTCTTTGAGAAAAACCACCTTCATTGGTAAATAAATTAACAACATAATTATTCCCACTATCCAAATGTAAATTTTTAATAGTAAACTCATTATTTTCAAAAACATTACTATAAATCTGCGTGAGCAGATTTCAAAATAAACTTAGCTATAAATAAATGTCAATTATGACAATCCGGATTAGCCTGAA
>ERZ795055.2184-NODE-2184-length-15020-cov-4.871500_pt1 | contig 15020 bp, 6 predicted proteins | sample MGYA00375139_ERZ795055 | MGnify/ENA primary metagenome ERZ795055 (study PRJEB30184, sample SAMN05720283) | anaerobic digester metagenome | isolation source: active sludge of municipal wastewater-treating anaerobic digesters | place: USA | collected 2015-01-23 ...
GAGATCTACACAACGCACAACACTCTTTCCCTACACGACGCTCTTCCGTTCTCGAGCGACAAGGCACCCATCGGTTCTCGATCGCGCTGCCAGGATGCGCTCGTCACCTGCGTGTTATCGCTGACCTCGCCCTCGAGTGTGACTCGCTCATCATGAGTTGCGCCGGGCGCCGGAGATCGGATGGCCACCACGGGAGGCTCGGATCGAACCGTGATCTGGAACGTCTGGTCGTCGGACATGGCTGGACTGCCATCATCGGTCACTCGAACATGAACAGGAAAGGCCGTCTGGCCTTTGGGCTCGGTTGGCGTCCATGTCAGGATGCCGGTTGTCGGATGAACAGCCAGCCCGCTCGGGCCGCTGACCACCGCGAACGTCAAGGCGTTGGTGGGCAGATCCGGATCGCCGGCCACAAGCTGGATTGCGAGCTCCTTGCCCGGATCAACCGTCCTGTCCGCCACCGCCTCGAGGACGGGCGGCTCGTTGGTTTCGAGCACGGTCACCGTGAACGATTTCTGCACCACCGCAACCGGATCGCCAAAATCCCGGACCTGGACTGTCAGCTCGATAACGGCCGGGCCTTGGTCCTCGCCCGGCGTCCAGGTGAGGATCCCAGTCTGTGCATGGATCGCCGCGTCAGCCGGCGGGTTCGCCAGGCTGAACAGAAGCTGTTGTTCGGGGATGTCCGCATCGGTGGCCACGACCTGGATCCGGAGCTCGCTCAGCTCGTTCACCGTCTGGTCGGCGATCGCTCCAATCTCCGGGGTCGAGTTCACTTCCTCGGCCGTCACTTGGAACGAGCGCTCGGCCGTCAATGGCGGATTCGCATCGTCTGTAACCGTGACGGTCACTGACCAGGTCGAACCGCCCTGAGTCTCCGAGGGAATCCACGACAGCGCTCCGGTTCCTGAATCAATGGTCATCCCGGGAGGCCCCGCCTTGAGCACGAAAGAGAGGTGATTGGCGGGAATGTCCCCGTCAGTGGCGGGAACGGCAAACGCCAGCTCCTGCCCCTCGCCAATCGTCCGGTCATCCATGGCTGCGATCGCAGGCGCCTGATTGACCTCGGTCACTATCACCTGGAACTGATTCGTGTCCGACAGAGCCGGATTGCCATGATCGTCCACGGCCACGACAATTATGTTGGTTGATGGGCCTTGGGCCTCGGTTGGCCACCAGTCCAGGACGCCCGAAACCGGATTCAGCGTGACCCCTGACGGCCCATCCACCAGGCGATATGAAAGCGTTTGAGCGGGCAGGTCCGCGTCGCTCGCACGGCAAGTCACTCGCAGCAGACCCAGCTCCGAAAGCCCGCGATTGCCGATCGGGGTCAGCACCGGTCCTTGGTTCACCTCAAGCACGACGACCTCGAGCTCATTGGTGGCCGACAAAGGGGGCACGCCGCCGTCATCCACGGCCACAATGATGGTGTTTGTTGACGGGCCTTGGTCCTCAGCGGGCTGCCATTCCAACAAGCTCGTCGCTGGATCGAGTGTGACGCCCGGGGGCGCGTTCACCAACCGGTACGCGAGCTGTTGAATCGGAACGTCCGGATCCGTCCCAAGGATGTCGATGCTCAGCAGTTGCCCTTCATCTATTGTTTGTCGCGAAAGCGGCTCGATTGCCGGCGGCCGATTAACCTCGAGGACATGGACCGCAAACTGGTTGGTGCCGGAAAGAGATGGGCTTCCATTGTCAATGACAACCACTGTCACCGTCGCATTGGTCGGCCCCTGGATTTCACTAGGCGTCCAGGTAAACCTGCCCGAATCCGGATCGATCATGGCATTGGCCGGCGAATCGAGAATCTGAAATGTCAACTTCTGCGCCGGTTCATCGACGTCCGTCGCGCTAACGGTCCAAACGAATTCCTCCATCTCGTTTATCGTCTGTTCCGCAATGACATCGATGACTGGCGGACGGTTGGTCAATTTGAAATAGGCAGAAACCGTGCAGTTTGTAAACATCTCAACCACAATAGATGGTTCATCGCGTTGAATGTCTCCTCCCCAGCCTGCGAACTCATAGCCTGGATCCGGAACAGCGGTGAGATTTACAGTCTGGCCGTATTCGGGATGACAAGGCGACAAATAATCGAACCAATCCTGGTCCGGGTCCTTTAGAATCCTCCCTCCTTCGCTGGCAACCGTTGTCAGCGCCCATGCCGGGAAAATTTGCTTGGATCGGAGCACGGCGCCAGTCTGGCCAACGGCAACCCACGTTCCGTTGCCATAGGCGACATCATAAAGGGACGGCAATGGCGTTGTCCGTGCCGTTTGCCAACTGGCTCCATTGGTGGAAATCAAGACCGCCCCGCCGTCGCCGCCGGATCCCGTTCCGCCCACGGCAATGAACCTCCCCACTCCGCCAACCATGCCCGCCTGCAGACTCGTTAAACCCGTTGCGTTCGTTGTCCAGTCGGTCAGATTCGTGGACGTCAGAATGATCCCGTTGGCGCCGCCCACATGCCAGCGAGCGTGTCCGAATCCCGTTGCAGTCAGGTATTTGCCGTTTCCCTCGGTTTCCTGAATCCAATCAATCGCATTGGTTGAATGGGCAATGACACCATTGCCGCACGCCAAATACCTTCCGCCCCCATACGTGATATCTGTAAAAGGCGTGGTTATACCGGTTGGCCGGAGGATCCATGGCGATAATCCGTCCTTTGAAGTCAATACAGTCCCTTGATGACCAACGCAAACGAACTGCTTTCCGTCATGCGTCACATCCGTCAAATGCAATGATATTCCGGATTCCGCGAGGGACCACGCGGTTCCGTTTGTTGAAACGGCAATCACACCGTTGTTGCCCACTGCAACAAAACGCCCATTTCCATAGCCGATGCCCCACAACGTGTTCGTCGTTGGCGATACGTCTTCATTCCATGAACTTCCATCGACTGATTCATAGATCTTGCCCCCTCCCCCAACGCTCACAAAACGGCCATTTCCAAACGTAACACCCCAAAGCCATTCTGATGTTATGCTGATTACCTTATTCCAAGCGATTCCTCCAGGAGGAATGATTACATCCAACGTCAATGTATATCCGGAAACGCTTTGTCGGCAACCATGTAAAAGATACCAATAATCTCCAGAATGATAAGGTTGAACATTCGAAATAGTAAATAGATCCGTAAAATAGCACGGTGCCTTTTCACAATCGTAGATTACTTTACCCTCTTCCAGTCCCCATCCCCATTCCGTTAAACACCCATGTATGGGCCAAAACAATCCTTCGAATCCACCACCCTTATAATACTGAAAGGTAACAATATAATTCACATTCTCTCCTGCGTATGCTGTGATATTCGTTCCCGTTTCTACTATTTCTGGTCCTGGACCTCTAAACTCGATATAAACTGGCTTGCTCAGAACAGTTCCGCACGCGGTGGATACCTCCAGTTGATACTTACCCTCTCCTGGTCCGAAATGTGGAGAAACAGACATGCAAAGATTAAGCGCGGAACCGCTGCCCATACCAGTTATTGTGCCATTGCCAGTTATTTCGCCATTGCAATTCAAATACTCACCGACAACATAATCATTGTAATACCATTTATTTGTAACTATAATATAGGGCATCGGTTCCAGGGTAACATGATGTCCGAGATCCCGTTGCCAACCATCGCAGTCACGATAGGCAATATAGGTACCTGGAGGCGTTTGACTCTGAATGATCGGTAATATTTCCTTCGCAATGCGTGTCTCACACGGAATGATATCATACACCGCGTCGTCACTCAGTCTGACCTTGTAGTGCAGTAGATATTTATCATTTATCGCATCCTCAGCTTCAACCAATTCGGCGGTCGTGTTGGTTGGAATTGAAATGGAATAGGCTATCTCGGAAATCGTCTCGTCACACGCGATATGCAACACCTCCGGCGGTCCGCTGACGAATACAGGGGAGTTGGTCGAATCGAGGTATTCTGCGATGTACAAGCGCACCAGGGATTTGTAGTCCTGCAGTGTTTCCGCTGACGCTGCCACGCACAGCAAAACAGAATAAAGCGGAAGAAGCCGCCACCAGCAATGTCGATAAGTAATGGTATTCATAATATTATCTTAATCATGGAAATCGTTTTGATTTTGGTTTTGTTTCGTGCTTTAAGGCCGCGCAAGGACAGATCTGGTTCAATGGGTGTCTGGAACCGTGAACCCGTGAAGGACCGGCAGGATCCGGACTCCAGGCAGAGCGATCAATCTGGTATCGGTAAACAGCCCTCCTCGAACGACTTGGTTTCCATCCCCTCAACAATCCAGGCGCCCAAAAAATGGATGTCCTATGCCAGAGATTTTCCATGGTCTACAAAGAGAACGGCAGCGGATGATAAATGGAAATTCTCATGGATGTAAGCGGCGCCATCCCAGCAGGCGGGCGGGAAGAAAGAGCAAGGTTTGGACGAATGCAAACAACGCCCCCATCGTAATGCCGATCAACCGCAGCGGCAGGGATAATAGCCAGACCAACGGGAAAAGCACCAGCGCAAGCAGCGCGACCGGCCAGGACAACACGAATAAAATGCACCAGCCAACAAACAGGATCAGCGCTTTCATGGGTTCAAAACCAATGATCACTATTCCCCGACCAGGACCGCCCGGTAGAACCGAGGTTGATCATCGAGCGGATCGAGATCGAACCAGTCCGTTTTCTCGCCTTCGAGGGTCAAGGCCCCAACATTCTCCCACGTCGTTTGAGGATCCAGGCTCGAAGTTGCCTGAATCTCGTAGGTCGTTCCGGTCTTGCCCGACACCTCGAGCACGGCGTACCGCTCGTCAATCAGCTTGACCACACGCAATCCCAAACGAGGCGCCCGTTCGTCAACGCATACCGCCATCTGACGATCCCCGCCCACCGGCATCTCGTTCAAGCCATCGAAACCGGCGATCCCGCTGAATGCGGCCGTTCCTGCCCCGGCCGGCGGTGTGGCCAAATATCCGAGCAATCGCGGCATCCCATCCGCAAATACCCATCGCACTTTCCCGTCGTTGAGAGCTCCGTCGGCCGTGATTTGGCTCGCCACCCACCCCGTCGGCAATTGATCCCGCACCGCGTAGAACATCGCGCTTTCCGGAGGCGTCACCCGGATCTCAATCCACAACGGCTGGCCATTGGTGTAGCAGGCCGGCAGATCGCTGACGGCTCCCGGCTCGCTGTCCCTGACCGTCAAGGTCGCCGGATTGCTCGTCGCTTCCCCCGCCTCGTTGGTCACCACCACCCGGTAGATCCCGGCATCCGACCACTGGACCGGTGCCATCCGATAACTGCTGTCGGTGGCTCCAGGGATCGCCAGGCCGTCCTTGTGCCACTGGTAGCTCAGCGGTTCGGTGCCTGTCGCCACCACCGTGAACACCGCGCTGCTCCCCGCCACCACCGTCTGGATCTTCGGCGGCGCCGTGATCTGCGGCTTGAACACCACATACAGCTTGATCCCCTCGCATCGGTTGGATCCAAATTGGTTGGTCACCGCCACCTGATAGGTCCCATAATGCTCCCACGCCACCGCGCCGATCCGATAGGTGGCATTAGTTGTCCCCGCAATCGGCTTGCTCTCCTTCATCCACTGGTAGCTTAACGGCTCGGTCCCCGACGCCTCCACTGTGAACTCCGCGCTGGCCCCCTCCACCACTCGCTGGCTTTCCGGGCAGCGGACGATCACCGGACCCATCCCCAATTCCACCACCCCGTGCAACGGCGCCACCTGATTGTAATCGGTGTCCCATGCGTCGTTCCAATACCCGCCCCACGTCACGAAATTTGGGCTGAAAATATGAACGTAATATTCCCCGAGCTCCTCGTAATTGTTCGGCTCATCGGAATACCAGTTCGTGTAACTCATGGGCTCTCCGCTCACCCATTTGAACTCGCCGATCCGCTCCAGGCGATTGGTTGCGTTATGCTCCGGATCCTCATCCACAAGCCCAATACAGAGATTCCGGTTGCTGCCCCCATACTGGCCGAACGCGCCATAAATCCACGCCTGTTCCGCCGCGTTGCTTATTGTCGCCAAATGCCCCCCCATGGCCTGAGCCGCCGCTTCGGCCTCCACCCACGTGCTCGATTCCAGCAAATAATATCGCCTTTGATTATCCGCGTTGGTGATCGGCCCAGCCAATACCCCAGGAGGCTCCGCCAGCCTCACCGTCAACCGGGCAACCTCGCTCGTGACGGTTCCATACCGATCTCCCAGAACGACTCGATAATCGCCGGCTTGGCCGACATCGACATTTCCGATGACGTGCAGCCGGTTCGTCGCTCCGGTGATGACGCCCCCATCTTTTATCCATTGGTAGCGCAAAGGTTCTTGGCCGGATCCAACCACGCGCATCATCAGGCTGCTTCCGGCCACGTTGGTCCGGGGCACTGGCGGTATGATGATCACCGGCAAAACAGCCAGGTCCGCTTCCGCGTACACTGGCAGGTTGGCCTCGTTGCTGACCCGCACCCCATACGCCCCCACATCCCTTTCCGTCACCGGACCAATCCGCAGATCGGCGTTGGTTCTTCCAGCCATCTGGACTCCGTTTTTATACCACTGGTAGACCAGCGGTTGGGTCCCTTCGGCCAGCACAGCGAATCGCGCCTCGCCTCCCAGGGCAACGACCTGGTTGGTCGGACCCACCCGGATCACGGGCGGCACAAGCACCGTCAACTGCGCGTCCCGGCTTTCCGCATGGCTAAATTGATTGGTTACCGCCACCCGGTATTTTCCCTCAGCTGACCGATGGACCGAATCGATGCGATATGTGGATCCGGTCGCCCCTGCGATCGGCGCGCCATCTTTCATCCACTGATAGCCTAACGGCTCAGTCCCCGACGCCTCCACTGTGAACTCCGCGCTGGCCCCCTCCACCACTCGCTGGCTTTCCGGGCAGCGGACGATCACCGGACCCATCCCCAATTCCACCACCCCGTGCAACGGCGCCACCTGATTGTAATCGGTGTCCCATGCGTCGTTCCAATACCCGCCCCACGTCACGAAATTTGGGCTGAAAATATGAACGTAATATTCCCCGAGCTCCTCGTAATTGTTCGGCTCATCGGAATACCAGTTCGTGTAACTCATGGGCTCTCCGCTCACCCATTTGAACTCGCCGATCCGCTCCAGGCGATTGGTTGCGTTATGCTCCGGATCCTCATCCACAAGCCCAATACAGAGATTCCGGTTGCTGCCCCCATACTGGCCGAACGCGCCATAAATCCACGCCTGTTCCGCCGCGTTGCTTATTGTCGCCAAATGCCCCCCCATGGCCTGAGCCGCCGCTTCGGCCTCCACCCACGTGCTCGATTCCAGCAAATAATATCGCCTTTGATTATCCGCGTTGGTGATCGGCCCAGCCAATACCCCAGGAGGCTCCGCCAGCCTCACCGTCAACCGGGCAACCTCGCTCGTGACGGTTCCATACCGATCTCCCAGAACGACTCGATAATCGCCGGCTTGGCCGACATCGACATTTCCGATGACGTGCAGCCGGTTCGTCGCTCCGGTGATGACGCCCCCATCTTTTATCCATTGGTAGCGCAAAGGTTCTTGGCCGGATCCAACCACGCGCATCATCAGGCTGCTTCCGGCCACGTTGGTCCGGGGCACTGGCGGTATGATGATCACCGGCAAAACAGCCAGGTCCGCTTCCGCGTACACTGGCAGGTTGGCCTCGTTGCTGACCCGCACCCCATACGCCCCCACATCCCTTTCCGTCACCGGACCAATCCGCAGATCGGCGTTGGTTCTTCCAGCCATCTGGACTCCGTTTTTATACCACTGGTAGACCAGCGGTTGGGTCCCTTCGGCCAGCACAGCGAATCGCGCCTCGCCTCCCAGGGCAACGACCTGGTTGGTCGGACCCACCCGGATCACGGGCGGCACAAGCACCGTCAACTGCGCGTCCCGGCTTTCCGCATGGCTAAATTGATTGGTTACCGCCACCCGGTATTTTCCCTCAGCTGACCGATGGACCGAATCGATGCGATATGTGGATCCGGTCGCCCCTGCGATCGGCGCGCCATCTTTCATCCACTGATAGCCTAACGGCTCAGTCCCCGACGCCTCCACTGTGAACTCCGCGCTGGCCCCCTCGACCACCGTCACGCTTTGGGGGTGCATGATAATTGCCACGATGCCCGTGATGGTCGTCCCTGCGTACCCGGAATCTGAATTGCTCCATTCGCCCGTTCCACATAATCCCCCAGGTGCAACCCAGTACCAATTGATGACGTTTTCGTGGACATTGGTGTCGACCATTGTTGGTTCCCCCACCTCTCCAATCTTCACCGCTCCATTCGTATCGTCGACCGCATTTTTCCATACTTCATATCTTGTTGCGTTCGTCACGCGGATCCACGACAATTCCACTCGATTGGTGAATAACCCGTCCGTCGCATACATATTCACTGGCTTTGCAGGGATTGGCTCTCCGGCATATCCAAGTTGCCCTTCGCTAAACTCACTTTCCAACGGAGCATTTTTTGCTTTTACCCAATACCAGTAAAAGACACATTGATCCACGTCAGCATCTTCGTATTTCAGCAATTCTCCATCATATATTTTAATCGCAGTGTCAGGGCTGGGCTTGTCACTCCTCCATAGTTCGTAGCCAGCGGCTTCTAAGACGCCTGTCCATTGAATCTGGACCTTGCTAAAATGCTCTCCTCTTGAAACATTTGTTATTCTTGGCGATTCGATATTCACGTATTCCTCGATGCCCAAGGCGTCGAGCATGAAATCGTTTCCATAACTTTCCGCCACGAATTGAATCAAAATCTGCTTCCAGGCTTGAACAGGCGCTTGGCCGCGATTTATCAGTGGCATATCATACAGGCCTCCCGGCGGACAGATAACCGTATTACTGTATACATTGCCTCCTACGCCTTCGATGGTGACATTGAACTGCGCTTCCTCCGAGGTCAGCGCGCCAAGAAACCAAAGTGATTTCCAATTCGAGAAACAAACGGTTTCTCCTTCGAGCAGCGGTTGATAGACGATGGACACGTTCGAGCGGACCCGGATGCCTTGATTAATGCGAAAAACATATTCCTCGATTTCAACGCAATTCGGACCTCCTGCCGAGCCTTGAGCGTCAATGGTTACGGTTCTTTTCCCCCCGAGAATATTTTGATTCGTGTACATCATTCTGCATTCGCTTGGCTCGAAACAACATAACACATTGCTATCGTCGTAATCATCTGCGATTATCATGCGCGTTGCAGGTTCGGCATGATCTTGCAGCAGGTCGCTCGTAATGCCATTCCCGAACCTATTGACGGAGAGCACCGAATTGCCAGCGGCCGCCGGAGATGATGTTGCGGTGGCGCTTTGGAGCGGGACATTTGCTCCGTGCGACCAGAGAGAAATGCCGATGAAGAGCATGCCCATGGCCAGCCAAGACGCCAACCTTCGGTCCGCACGGGGACGATCGACCGTAGCCGCCGACGTAAGGAGGCGGAGGCCGCAAGCCCTCGGCAAGATCCACCTTGTTACCTCGGCGGCGACCTCCGGACGATTAAAGGGAAGTGCAGGCAGCGGGACTGATCGCCGCGGAGTGGTGTTGTTCATATGTCAATCGTTGTGTCAAATTTCAGGGGCGTCGTCCCGCGCCATTTGCCGCCTCTTGAATCCGGTGATGGCAGAGTTGTTCGAGAAAATGAATGCCAATGGTCGGCGATAGCGGGTCCACCGCCAGTCGCCGCAGGAATGTCGGCTCGATCTATTGGAGCAGCGCGACGTCGCGAGAGCCAAGGCACTGCGCGGCAGTCATGGCGTGTGCATAGTGTGGATTGTTTTCCGGATGATCGCGCCGGTTGAAAAGGCAATAACATGCTCATTATCAACAGAATGAACCACAGCCATATCTCAGAAAGCCCTCGCGGTCCTTGCTGGTCAAACAGCTGAACGATTCATGATAACTTGCGCGCAAAAACAGGGCAAACCTTAATATCAGTCCAGGCGCTCGCTGATCACCTCACGAACCGGCGGCGAGAGCGGTAGGAGGCCATCCGCTCCGGCTGGGACGGCTCGGCGTCATCCAGCCGGAAGAAGGCGGCGTGGATGACCTCGTCCTTGTGGACCAGTGCGGCGCCGGCCAGGGCGTTGCCTTTGTAGCGGCAGTCGGTTCCGTAGCCGATCGAGCGGAACTCGCGTTCGTCGGAGGCGAGGATCTCGTCCAAGAACTCTCTTGCGGTGGCAGCGGCGGCATCGGGTTTGGCGGGCTCGGCTTTGGGATCGAGCAGGCCTTCGAGCGTGTAGCTGCGGACCAGCTTGAGGTGGAGCCGGGTGTAGGCGGACGCGAGGGATACCATGTCCATCCCCGCGGGCCGGCCGCCGATGAGGGCCAGGAGGCCGATCTGGCCGGGGACGGCCTGGAAGATCCGGTCGCACTGGCGGAGATCCTCCTCGCGGGCCCTGTAGACATCGCTCATGGCGGAGGTGGGGGAGGATGCGCAGGCCTTGGCCTGAAGCTCGTTGATGCCGTCCCAGACCTCGCCCTGGTCGGACTTCGGGGCCCCGCACGCCTCCAGAGATCGATGGACGGATCGGGTCTTCCGCGAGCGGCTCTTGTAGGCCATGACATGGCCGGATTCGCTGAATGCCATCGATGCGTAGGACCAGCGCCCCTGTTCGGTGCAGCTGACCGGGATCCGGGTCTCCGAGTTTTCCTTGAGAAGGATGGAGGTGTTCAGGACCCGGTTTTGCTTGGCGCCAGCCAGCTCCTCGCCGTCGATCAGCAGCACCGAGCCGTTGCCGCGGTTGATGACCGTCAGCTCCGGAACCGACCCGGCAGCCGAGACCTCGGTGATGACAATATCCTGGAGGGCAAGGGCTTCGCCGAGCGTCCGGTACTGGAATGTGCCGTCCGCTGGGGCGACGATTGGCAGCAGGACGACGTTTTTGTAGATCTGCGCTGCGCCGAGCTGAAGAGACTGCAACCGATTTTTCACTGCGTTTTGCATGGCTATCCTTTCCTGTGCGGCGGAACGAAACCGGCCGGCTTTCGACGACTCGCGGGCACGCCGCTTCAACTTACGGGCGAAATCATGGCAGGGCGGGTATGACATTTACGGACATACCCGGCAAAAAGTTGTTCACAGAATAAGGCAATGGGGTCGCATCTAAATAATTGACATTTGGTTCCATTTCAATTGTCACCGGTTCTGACTCGATCCGATGGTTCACTTTGGAGCCGATGTTCGAGCGCCGGGTCATCGAGTCATCGAATGCCTGCTGCTTTCCGGCTTGCGAGGCGACCGCCTCGTGACCTCGGCGGCTACCTCCCCGGACGGCTCGTGGGAAGGCGGTTGAATGGAGCAGGGGAGGTGTATTTCAAGTGGCGGACTTTAAAAACAATTGGAGCTCTTCCTCGCGCTGCAGCCGTCCCAATTCGCGGGCGAGGGACCGCCCCAGCCGGTGCTTGGCCAAATACACTCGGGCAACGCTCACTCCCAGGCTGCGCGCCACCTCCCGGGCAGGCCACTGTCGCATCGCATAAAGGTCGAAGATCTGGAACTGCTTTTCGTCCACGCGCGCCTTGAGGCGTTCCATGGCGCGGCCCAACAGATCGCGCTGCCACTCCTCATCCCACATGGCCGTCACGCGCTCGCCTTCGGGTTCGGGAATTTGCTCGATGGCGCGGGTCCGGCCGGTTTCGGAGGTCTTGCGATCTATCGAGGTTTCTTGCGGATGCCGCTTGCGGATCTGGTCCCGGATGCGCCACATCGTCAGGTTGAACAGCCACGTCTTAAAGGAACACCGCTGGGGATCATATTGGAATTTCGGCAGGTTCCGCGCCAGGGTGATGACGGTTTCCTGGACGACTTCCTCGGCCTCGGTTGGAGTCAAGGCATGTTGGAGGGCAAAGTTGAAGATCAGCTTGCGATAGGTGCGATAGAACTCCTGCCAACTGTCCTGATCTTCCAGGTCTTTCAGCCGCTCGAGTAAACTGGCGTGGGTTGCCAGCGAGTCTGCCTTTCGAGTATCCATAAGCGTCGAAGCTCTTACGGATTCAACGCGCGATTCCGACGAATCTTTCCAGGTTTTCATTCCACGGTGATCGCGAAGACCAGCAGTGCCAGGTCGGCGGCGGCGGCCCGCAATTCGATGCTCTGGACGCTCTGGTCCTGGTACTTCACCGGCAGTTCCCACGTGGCGCGCGTCAGATAGGGGAATTGCCTCAATGCACCCCCGCCGGCGGAGCACCCCGATCCAACCAAGGAACAGCGAAGCCCGGGGGAAGTGCCCGCCCACTCCCTCCCGACCGACTCGAAGAACCAGCCTGCATCATAGGGGGGCGCGTCCTCCGGATTCATGAGGTTCACGGACGTTGTCTCGCCGCTGGCATAGGTCACCTGATAGCGCCCCAGGGGCTCGCGGACTCCGCGGCTGGCGACCTCACGGCTCGAGGCATGCAGGAAATGAATGCGTTTGCAGGTCCGGCCCACGGAAATGACGATCGGACTCGCCCCACCCAGCCGAACGATCCCCCGCATGTCAAAGCCCGTTCCGTCCAAAATGCGCACCCCTCCCGCCCATCCTCCGAATGCAGGGGCGGATCGTTTGGTTGCCAGAGGTTCACCCAAGGACATCGTGTAGTGGCTTTCCAGGTCGAGCATCTCCGCTGTGGCCCAGGGCGGCCGAGGGAGGATGGCCGACCAACGGGAACGGCCGTCCTGGATGGCCTGTTGCACGGCATCGGCCGCACGCCGGCCATAGGCCAGACGCGACTCCAAGGAGATATCTGGTTTCTGGTTTTGGATCTCGGACGGAAGCGATTGGGCGTGTTCCCAATGGAACACGGCGGCTTCCCAATCCATCGCGTGCTCCGCGGCTTCGGCGTGGGCAAGATGCCAGCATGTGCGGCTGGCGTCATCTGACGGTGAGTGCAGGGTGTGCGTCCGGCTGAACTTATCGAGAAGCCGCGCCCGCTCGATTTCGTCCACAGGCAACATGCCGCCTTGGCCATTGGGTCGTTGCCGGCCCAGAAGGGCGGCCAGGTCGGACAGCGTCTCCCGATCGCGGCGATCGGCGACGAGGTTCAGCGAGGCATGGCGGATGAGGGCCGGATCGTATCGGGCTGACTTCGGCGGTCCGATCAACGTCCGGGTTCGGAGGTTCCAGATCCAGACGCGCAGGTCCGAGCTTTCGGCGATCAAGTGCTGGCGATCGGGACTGAAGGCGATGCGCTGCCATGGAACCTGGTCCTGATCGACCAGCGAGTATCGAGCATCTGGCGTCTCGAGAACAATCGCGCGGTCAGACTTCGATCCGTGGCAGTTGTGAACCGCTGTCGGAGGAACGGAGGCGGGACGGAAAGGGGATCTTCGTTCACCCGGCTCAGGTCCCACAGCCAAACCCCGTTCTGGCTCAGCAGCAGCAACTGCGTCCCGTCGGCGCTGAACCGGCCCAGGGCCCCGGGCAACGGCGGGCCGAACGGCTCGCGCCGGATCACGTCCCAGATCCGCACCAATCCGTCGGCCGAACTCGAAGCCAGGTAACGTCCCTCGGGACTAAAGGCGATACGGCGGACCTCGAAGGGATGGGCGAAGGCGGCTGGCGAGTCCTCCAAGTCGCCCAGATCCCAGACCACCACTGCTCCGGCGTTGTCGACCGCCGCCAATCGCGCCCCGCGCGGACTGAAGCGGGGACTTCGAAAGGACGATCCAGTCCCGAGGGTCGACACCGTTTGCCAATCGGCGGCACGGATCAACTCGAGACCGGCGGCGTGGCTCACGGCCAGGAAACGCCCGTCGGGACTGAACCGCGCGCCGTTGACGTTCCATCGAGCCAGCGTCTTCAAGGCGATCTGGCGACCGTTGTCAAGGTCCGCAATCGACCATTCTCCTGTTCCGACGCGGGCGAGGTGCTTCGCATCGGGGCTGACGCTGAGGTCCAGGCTTGGACTCTCGGCCCGCAGCTCGAGCGGCACCGCACGGCCCTCGAGCTCGGCCGTGGCAAACCGCGCATTCTTCAAGTCCCAGAAGCGCACTGACCTGTCCCACCAAGTCAGGATGAGCCAGCGGTCATCCAGCAGGAACGGGCGGTCCGGGGCCGTATCCGGGCTGAGATTGGGCCGCGTCAGGGTGAGCACCACCTGGGGATGAGGCGCCCGCGCGGAGACAAGGTCCACTTCGACTTCGAGCGTGTGGCGGCCGTCGACCTCGAAGAGCTCGAGCCGCAGGGCCCCCAACCAGCCCAACTGAACCGTCGGCAGATTGTCACAGGCCAACACCAATTGTCCCGCAACGGTCCGGCAAGTGCTTTTCGAGCCCTTCGGTGCCACGTGAAGCCAACGGGTTGGTTCTTGTCCCGAGAAATCGTCCAATACACGCCAGGCGGAGGGCGGTTCCCTCGAGGGGTATCGGCGGATTCTGAGGTTGTCCCAAACCACGCTGCCGGGATCGCCGGGCTTGTCTCCGACCGACGAATTTTCCAGCATCAGAAAATAGCGGCCCCAGGGTGGGCCGGGGGGATAATCTCTGCCGGACGCAAACGGCTCGGCATTGGGTGTATCACGGAGCTCGCCTCCGTATAGCACTTTGCCGTCCAATCCAGCATGCCGGACCTCGTACCGAACCGTCAATGTGTCGGCTTCACCGACCAGCTTGAGACCGAAGGTCAGGTTCTCGAAGGGGCTGGCGAGATCATGGATCCGCGCGAAACGGTGCGAACCCTTTGCGAGGTAGGCCCGTCCCATTTTCTCGTTCATGCCAACGGAATATCCATCGGAACCGCAAGCCATGTCCTGGTCGAATGAAACGGCCGTGCGGTCGGGATCTGTCAGGTCCCATAGATGGGCTTGCTGTCCCCAGGTCGCCGTCAACAGCCGATCTCCCGCCGGCAGAAAGTGACAGAGCAAGACCGGGAAATTGTGGCGAATCGTCCGCATGCATTGGCCGGAGCGGGTGTCCCACAAGCGCACTTGGCCATCCTCATGAGCCGTCGCGACCATGCCGCCGTCCGGCCGCAGGTCGGCCGCCAGCAATTTCGAGTCCGGCACCGAGAATTGAGCCACTGGCAGCGGGCAACG
>ERZ795055.2187-NODE-2187-length-15009-cov-7.724020_pt1 | contig 15009 bp, 15 predicted proteins | sample MGYA00375139_ERZ795055 | MGnify/ENA primary metagenome ERZ795055 (study PRJEB30184, sample SAMN05720283) | anaerobic digester metagenome | isolation source: active sludge of municipal wastewater-treating anaerobic digesters | place: USA | collected 2015-01-23 ...
TCATTGACGACATCCTCATGCCGCCATAACCTTGGCTAAACTCTTTGCCGGGCGTTCCGGAAATGGTTTGTCTGAAAAGAATGGTGTGAAATCTGAAGAGCCAAATAAAATTATTTCCGGGTAATGGGATATCCTTCGGTTTCGGTAACACGGTGGAACTCTGCCATCAGCTGCCTGGTGATCGGCCCGGGCTTCCCGCTTCCAATGGTTCGGCCATCAACCCAGGTAATGGGAGCCACTTCAGCTGCGGTCCCGGTACAGATCAGTTCGTCTGCAGTGTAGATATCAAAATACCCGAGGTTCTGCTCCTTTACGGAAATGCCCAGGGATTGTGCGATCTCCAGGAGGACCATACGCGTAACTCCCCGGAGGTTATTGAGGGTTGCAGGTGTGATGATCTCACCGTTCTTGACCACATAGAGGTTGTCACCAGAACCTTCCGATATGTATCCGTTGGTATCAAAGAAGATCGCCTCATCCCCCCCCTTGTAATTGGCCTCGATCTTGGCGAGGATATTGTTGAGGTAGTTCAGGCTCTTGACATTGGGAGGCAGGCACTCAGCGGGATTGCGCCGAACTGAAACGGTCACTGCCTTAAGCCCTTTCTCGTACAGGTCACCATACATCGCACCCCATGTCACTGCGATGACCACGACTGAGGGCTTTGGGCATTTGCGCGGGTCAAGACCGAGATCGCCAAAACCACGGCTGATGATGGGCCGGATATAAGCATTGGAGAGGTTGTTTCTGCGCAGCACCTCGCAGATAATCTCCATCATCTCTTCTTTTGTGATCGGCGGGGTCAGGTCAATCGTCTTTGCCGAATCATACATACGATCAATGTGTTCTTTTAACCGGAAAACTTTCCCGTTATATGCCCGGATGCCCTCAAAAACCCCGTCACCATATAAAAAACCATGATCAAAAACCGAGATTTTTGCCTGGTCTTCCGGAACATACTTTCCATCAATGTAAATGATCATATTCCTTCATACGATGCGCGGGCTCTTGTATTTTTCTTTGAATTATTAACACCGGATTGACCCGATGACCAGCACGCGAATTTTTAAAGAGCGGATGCTGATAATTCTCCGGTCTCCTTCCAGATTCGGGACTTTATCGTGGAAAAACTCCCTGCCAAGTCGCTGTTCCCCAACCGGGCAACCCCGTTTGTGACCGATAGCCTCTGAGAAGTACGTGATCTCACGTCGCTAACCAATGGCAGGATTGCTCTTTTCAAGGTAAAGAAGCACCGGAACCCGGTTCATCGCTTCTTTCGGCACAATCCGATAAAATGCCGGAACATTCCTATCCCTGCTACCGGGTGCAGGTGGGTGTAACTGCCCAGCGTATTGGCGGTAACTGCCCCGTCAAGATTGTCCCTTATGCCGGCACCCCGGGAAAGGCGGTAGGCATACCGTGTACCCCGGTCGAGATCAACGTCGGAGTAATGGAACTCGTGGCCCCGGAACGAGGCCCTGCCGAGAGGAGAGTCCTCCCCGGCCGTACCCTCCACATAGCTGACCACGCGGCGCGCCGGCATCCGGGTCTCTCCCGAAAATACCCCGCACATCTCAAAGGACTGGTCGGCAGCAGATCCCTGCCAGCCTTTCTTTAAGTTCATGCGCTCCGTCAGGTACATGAGCCCTCCGCATTCCGCGTACCAGGGGACTCCGTTCTTTGATGTCTCCCGGATCGCCTCACGCATACGGTCATTAGCCTCCAGTTCGCGGACAAAGAGCTCCGGGTATCCGCCGCCGATAATATAGCCATCCGCTTCCGGGAGGGTATCATGCACCGGGCTGAACGGGATATAGTCTGCACCAAGGGATTGCAGGACATTGAACAGATCGGCATAATAAAAATTGAAGGCCTCATCGAGTGCTATCCCGATCTTCACGTCCCGCACCGGTGACAGGTCAAAGGATGGTGATCTTTCGGTGGATACATCACGCTCCTGCATGAGGGAGACAAACCGGTCGAGATCAACATACTGCCCGATCATCGCCGTGATTGTTTTTATCCGGTCATCGAAGTCCCCCCTTCCGGATCCTTCCCGGTAGGGCACGAGGCCGAGGTGGCGCATAGCGAGCTGCATCTCCTCCATGCGGGGGATTGCCCCGATGACCGGCACGCCACAGTAATGTTCGATCGCGGTCGTTGCCTTGGCTTTGTGCGAACCGCCCCGGATGTTGTTGAGAATCACCCCGGCTATCCGGATACCCGGATCAAAGGACTGGAAACCCCGGACAATCGCCGCAGAACTCCGCGTGATGCTCTGAGCCGAGACGACAAGGATAACCGGCAGGTCAAGCGTCTTTGCTATCGCTGCGGTACTGCCGACATCCGTGAGAGCGTCCGCCCCTTCAAACAACCCGCGGACACCCTCGACGATAGCCATATCAGCCCCCCGGCACCCGAATTGGAAGATATCACGGATCTGTTCATCGGAAAGCGTGAAGCTGTCCAGGTTCCGGCAGGGACGCCCGGATACTGCTGACAGGTAGGAGGGATCGATGTAATCCATACCGACCTTGAAGGTCTGGACCCGGTGCGTTGTTGAAAGGAGGGCTGCAAGCGCGAGCGTGATGCTGGTCTTGCCGCTCCCGGAACGGTCACCGGTGATGAGGATCTCTCTCATGCCAGGCTCCGGAGCACGGCCCCGAACTCGCTCTCGACAATATTCCTGACCCCGAGCGTTTTCGGGTGCAGATCGATCTCCACCATGACGTGCTCGTGGCCGAGCGCATGGAGAGGAGCTACCTGGCGAGGACCGTTTGTGATCGAGAAGCACTCGACTCCTGCTGTATATTCCTGGGGAATAGCATGCGGTACACCGGCAATGAGGGCATATGCCGGAGCGATCTGTTGGATCCTTTTCCCGAGCGCGTCCCCGTTCGCACCATATTCGTCGAGCGCCCCGATCAGTTCCGGTTTTACACCCCCTGCCGTCATTTCCCCAAGGATGGTTTCCGCATCCGTCCGCGTCTTGGGAAGCCCGCGCCCCTCAAGGTTGGCAAGGTATGTGATATCCGCACCCGGGCAAACATCGTGCAGTGCGAGAAGTGCATCGGCAAACATATAGGCAGTCTCCTTCTTCGCGTTCAGGATGGCAACCCCCCGCTTTCCGCTCCGGGCACATTCAAGCAGGCGATTGGCCGCCTTGTGCTTGAGGTCGCCGCGCGAGGGCTCGATATAGGACTGGCAGGCGGCTCCCCGCAGGCGCTCGACCTCGGTCGCCTTGCCCATCATGAACCGCTGGCGTTCGAGTTCTGAGAGCGTGATCCAGCCGGCCGCTTCAGCGGCTTCCAGCGTAGAGAGTACTCCTGCGATATTCTCGATATACCCCGCATGGATGTCGACTGCGATCGTGGGAGTCGTGATGCCGGCACCATCGATCGCTGACTGGAGGTCCTCACCAATGATCATTGCCACGCATGTCCCGATAACCGCCATGCGTTGTGGTGAGAACCGGTCCTCGGCATACCGCAGCGCATCCTCAAGCGGTTTCTGGCCGCCAAAGATGAATTCATTGTCAGCAAGCGAGGTTGTGAGAACCCGCATCCCGTCCTCCTCAAGCAGGCGGGCGTGCTTGAAAGAGCAGCCGGAAGGGCCGTGAAGGACAGCAACATCAACCCTGAGATCGCGGGCGGTATAAAGCGCAGCGACAATCGAACTGGGACGTGGGTGCATGTATTTCATGGGCATCGGTTATCTCCAGGTTTTCACGGACAGGACAATCGATCCTTTCCCGGTGAGCCGGATCGCGGTTTTTTTGCCTTCGTCAAGGGTAGTACAGGTTGCGTCAATCGTTCCCTTGAGGACCCCGGACTGGCCGGTACCCAAACCGGGAGGACGACCTACCCAGACCACGCGGGTGGGCCGGACCTGATTGATCGCTGAGAGGATCTGGTCGTGGGAGAAACCTTCGCACACCGCGCCGTCCCCTTCCACCTGCCCGATGACCAGCGTCAGTTCGCTGGCCTTTGCGCAGTACCGGGCATACCGTGCAGCGCACAGCGTTGTAACCGCATTCGTTCCGCTGTTGGAATTGTCAACGATGATGAGGTCCTTTGCGCATTCAAGGGACATGCGGCCGGGAAGCGCGGTGAAATGGTTGAGCGGGGCCGGATCGATGTGCAGGATCATGGCAGCAGCGGCTGCGAGCATGAGCGGGGTGCGGTAGGGGGGCAGGAGAAAGAGGGGATTTGTAAGGACACAGGTTTTCCCCTCTATCTCAATGGTGCATTGCACGCCATTGCATCGGACAATATCGCCGAGATGAACAACATTTTCCCCATGGCAGGGCACACCATCGGCAACCAGCACACACCGGGCATGAGATGCCGACGCGATCTTCTCCCTTATCGCGCTCTTCTTCCCACGGGCAACCGTGTAATCATCCGGCGAGGTTATGATGGCAAGGTCGCCCGTTCCCGTGACACCAAGCGAGATCTCGGCAATGAGCCATCCCGGCATCCGGCTGGCATACCAGGCCGCGGCAATCTCAGAAGCCGGCGTGATACTTTTTTTCCAGAGGAGATCTCCTGACGGGTAAGCGTATGTCCCGGATGACGTGTGCAGGACCCCTTTGTTCGGGAGGATGGAGGCCAGCGCGTGTGCGGTGGTGGTCTTTCCCTGCGCCCCGGTGATCTCAATCATGGGGTGGGGCAGGTGCTCCCCCAGAAGCCGGCGCACTGCCTCGTGGTGGGTGATCACGGGTGCCTTCTGGCGGGCGAGCACCGGGTGGTCCGGGTCAAGGTGGACCGGCGCTACGACAAGGTCGTAGTGCCGCTCCGGTGCCTCCCGCAGTTCATCCGGTGTGGTACCGTGATAGACATCCACGGCATCAACAGAACAGCCTGCCGCTGAATAGGCTGCACTGATCTCTTTTCCGCCATGGATCGTATCCAGTACCAGGATATGCATATAAAAAAATCAGAGAAGGGAAAGAGCTTTGTCTGCGTTCTTGACCATCAGCTCGGCAAGGAGCGGATCGCTTCCAATAGGGTCCGCGTACACGAGTGGCACGGACGTCCCGTTCAGGACAAAGAGGCCTTTCTTGACCCCCTCCGCAAGACCGATCTCCCCGGGAATGTCTTTTTCGATATGGACGCCTTTGGCAAGGAACAGGGGGACTACCACGAGTGCCTCAATTGGCTCGTGCCGGAATGCCTCCAGTGATTCCTTGATCGTCGGCCGGTTCATATTCATGAAACCGCATTTCACAATGTAGCCGGCATGCTTTGCCTTGATAAAAGCGGCAGTTTTCTCGACAAGTTCCTGGTTGTAGGGCATGGTGCTCCCATGTCCGACGAGTAACATTCCCTTTGTACCCATATAACAAATAGTATTACCGGTATGATTAAAAATTCTTACTTAACGATCTTGTCTGCGAAAAAAATCAACACCATAAAAGAAGACTGCTGTTCGTAAAAAAGACAACTGACGGGATGAACGACGGCCCGCAAACGGCAAAGTCTTCTCAAACCGTATCTTTGCCATCAGGACCAATCAGGTTTCTAAAAAAATTTCAGCTCTGGAGAAACTCACACGAACCGATAGGGTACACACCCGAACCATGAAAATTGTTCAACACCTTCATTGGTTTGAGGGCTCCCTGCCCCGGGGTATGTTTGAGAAGTCGGTAATTGGTACTTGCCTGAATCACTGAATGGAAAGTAATTTGATGGACTACCATCAACGTATATGAACTACATGATGCATGCTTTTGAACGCTTCGGGATCCTGATCAATGACCGTATCGTCAGGACACCGGTTGGCATTGCATCGATGGCCGGGATCGTTGATGCCGCATACGTGCTTGAACGTGCCGGAAATATCGGGTTTGCGTTCATTGGTGGTTATGCCATAGATGCGCCGACCATGGCCTCTGCCAAATCCCTTGCTGCCGGGGGGGACCGGAAAGAGTTCCTGTACGAAGACCCGGTGGAGGAACTGAAGGTCCAGATTGCCCGGATGGAAAAGAGCGATGTTGTGCTCGGGATCAACCTCCGCGCGTCATCTCCCGATTCCTTCCGTTCCCTTGCAAAAGCCCTTGGCGATACTGTGGTGTACGAGATTGACGCCCACTGCCGGCAGCCGGCCATGGTCGCAGCCGGGTGCGGGGAATATTACCTCAGACACCCGGACGCACTTTGCGCGTCGGTCCGGGCGCTGAAAGAGGAGGGTGTTACCGTTTCGGTGAAATTCCGTGTCGGTGTTGCAGATGATGATCCGGCGCTTGCCGCAGCCCTCTGGAAAGCCGGCGCCGATATCCTGCACATTGATCTCATGGATGCCGGATCCGCCAGGCTCCGGCAGATCCGGAACAGCTGTCCCCTGCTCATCATCGCCAACAACTCCATCACCAGCTTCGACCGTATGAAGGAGATGCTCCAGCACGGGGCAGATCTTGTCTCGCTTGCCCGTCAGTCTGATGAGCGGACCCTTGCCGGGCTGGATGCTGCGATCACCCGTTTCGCTGACGAAGAAGGCTGGTACAATGCCCCCAAGCAGCTCTGCCGCGGGGGGGACATCCGGGCGCTCGCGTTCTGCTGCATGCCGGTGAAGGAATGCCCGCTTATCCCGACCCTCGCGCGTATTGGCATACCCCGCGAGGAATATATCCAGATGAAACTGGGGGCTGTCCGGGGAACACCGCTCGATCACGGGAGCCAGACCTGTTTTGGGAGCCTTGCATGGTGCTGCAAGAACTCCACGCCCTGCATGTTCCGGGCATTGACCTTAAAGCAGCATAACATCAGCCCGAAAGAATATATGCGGCTGAAACGCGAGCTCTCAGAAACGATCATGAGCCGTGTTTTTCCATGACCTGTCTTCGCATGACCGCTGCTGAACGGGCCCAGCTTGCCATGATGCTTGAGGTGACAGCTTTCCCGAAACCGGGTAATGTGGACCGCTGTCACGACTATCCTGAAACGCGCCTGGAACATTTCCTGGCTTCAACGATCTTTGCCCGGGAAGCGCTTGAAGAGGCTGCGCGGGGAGAGGGCAGGATCGGTGAGATCATCGGGCACGCTGTCCGCGACACCAGCTGTCACAGCGGAGGAAATACCCATTTCGGTGCATTCATCCTGCTTGTCCCGCTGGTATATGGAAGGGATATTCCCGGAGCGCTGGCAGCGGTCGCAAAGACGGATACGTCTGATGCCATTGCATTCTACAAAGCCTTTGCCCTGACGGCAGTTAAGATGAATGCTACGGATGAACTTGACGTGAACGACCCCCATACGCTCACCCTGATCCGCAACCGGGACATGACGCTTCTCGATATCATGCACCATTCGGCGGCACATGACATGGTAGCCCGCGAGTGGGTGACCGGGTTCCCGCTCGTGCGCCGGGGTGCCGACCTCTTAAAGCAGCTCGGGAGCGGGCGTCAGTCCATTGTGGACTCGTTCCTGACACTCCTGGCAACTGAGCCGGACACCTTCATCATCAAGAAGCACGGGCCCGGGGTGGCACAGGAGACGATGCGCCGGGCACGTGATGTCATTGACGGGAAGTACCCGCTCCAGCAGTTCGATGAGGAGCTTATCCGGCGGGATATCAACCCGGGTTCGATAGCAGATATCACGATCGCGGCGATCTATATTGCACTGGGTGAGGGCTGGTCATGGGACTCCTGAGAGGCGGTATCAATGAGGTCATCGCCACGACCGCGTACAACGCGGCCCCCATCGGTATCCATTACCGGGAACAAAAATACCATGCCATCCTGTTTTCCGGTACGCATACGGCAGAAAATGTTGCCCGGGACGGCTGGCTGGTAGCGAACCTCACGCATGACCCGGTCATGTACGTGAAGACCGCGTTTGAAGATCTGCCGCGGGAGATGTTTATCCAGGAACCGGTCAGCGGGAAGAGCATGCACCGTTTAGCCGGGGCTGACGGGTGGGCTGCATTCACCGCAACCGTGGAACACCAGAATGCCGGGGCGATGACGGTCTCGCTGAGCCTGGAAAAGGAACTCATTGAGGAAGTTGGGCTCTCCCCGGTCAACCGGGGATTCAACAGCCTGATCGATGCAACCGTGCATGCGACACGGTACAGGATCACCCGCAACGCGGAGCTGAAGCAGCACATCGAGTACCATGCCGGTGTTGTCCGGAAGTGCGGGGGGAGAAAAGAGATCGAAGCGCTCGGTATGCTGATGGAGTATATCGGGTAAATTATTTCCAGCGGCCCTCTTTTTTATTGGGTATAGTGCCATGTTACCTACCAACTCATTCAGGAATTTACGAGAGAAAAATAGAGCCAGCGTATTGTTCCTGATTTCAGATCAAAAAAGTGTTCCTGAGAATGGATAACGCTCCCGGAGCTTTGCCCCACCGCTACGGCGCCCCGATTGCGATGACGTTGTAGTACCAGGATCAGGCTTCCCGATATTACTAAAAAAACGCAGGCACCCCCTCCCCAACGGGGGCAGGTCAGGAACCAGGGGGGCGTCAGTCAGAGAGAGAAATATGTCGCTGACAGGTGACTGTACCCTTTTTTTAAGGATAGCGGCTGGAAAGACCGGGATCGTAAACCTTATGCAATCAACCGCACAAAGCCCGGCCGGTGACCCGGGCACAATCAACCGTCCTCTCCTTATCATGGAAGAGAGGATAAGTACACCCTCCAAACGGGTGGACACGCTGGAAGGGCGGGGAGTTTCTCGCTATTTCCACTTGAAGACAGGAATCATGGGCTTTAACGGGTCATACTCTTCTCCGGCTGCAGAGACTCTCTGGGACAGGGTGAACACCTCTCCCTTCTCGCTTGCAAAGGTCACGACGACCTTTGCTTCAGCAAGCATGGAGGTCAGCGAGTATACATGGGACTCGTCAACGGCAAGGGAAGCCACATCGTACTCGATATCCATGGGAACAAGGGCAGCATGAATCCTGAGCGCGGGGGAGTTCCCGGAGTTGGTGAGGATGATCGCCTTTGCATCTTCGCGTAACCGCACCTGGATCTGGGGTAATACCGTAGTGTCCTGCATGATCATAAGGGACATCACGATAACGACCACGAGGATGAGGGTGATCCCCGCAAGGTAGATATTGAGAAAGAAGAGGAGGAGTGTGACAAGGAGACCGGCAGCGAGGATGACAGTTGTTCGTTTTTCCATAGGGTTTCTTGGTGTTCCCTCTTTTTTTCCTTAACGGTTTGATGCCGGAAGGCCGGCCCTGTCAGGCCAGGTTGTGGATCCTCTGGAGCCGGGAAACAAGGCCAAGGGTTTTTTTATGGGGGGCGCTCTCCCCGCACCCAAACCGTTTGCCCCCAAGGGCATCAAAGATATTCCCAACCGCCGCGCCGTGGGATGGACCGTAACCGCCTTCCAGGATGAACGTGAGGGGCATGCCGGTTGCATCCCGCACGAGCCCGGTCAGGAAACCCAGATCTTCCGGCACCAGCTCCATATCGCCGATCGGGTCATCCGAGAGGATGTCCTGTCCTGCGGAGATGATGATCAGCTGGGGATCCATGCGGGCGATTGCCGGGAGGAATATCTCCTGAAACACAAAGGAATAATCAGCGATGGTGCTCTTGCGCGGGAGCGGGGCATTGATGGTGAACCCGGTGCCGGCTCCGGTGCCGGTCTCCTCAATAGTACCGGTATGGGGAAACGCATCCTCCTGGTGCGTGGAGCAGTAGAGGACCCGCGCGTTTTGGAAGAAGATGTCCTGCGTTCCATTGCCGTGGTGCGCATCCCAGTCGATGATGGCGACACGATCCACCCAGGTCAGGGCTTTAGAAGCAGCGATAGCCGTGTTGTTGAGGAGGCAGAACCCCATTGCCCATGCTGAAGCTGCGTGGTGACCCGGGGGGCGCACGAGGGCAAAACAGCTCTCCCCGTCCAGGGTCCGCTCAACCGCTGCGATCGCGGAGCCTGCAGCGTGAGTGGCTACGTCATACGAGTGCGGATTGATGTAGGTATTCTCATCGATATACCCGCTGTGGAGAGAGGGCTCGCAGAACGTCCCGCCTAAATACACAAAATCGCGGACAAAATCGTAGCCGACATTCTTTTCGCATTGCGCACGGAGCCATTTCAGGTAGCCCGGGTGGTGGACGCGCTCGATATCTTCGGATGAGGCGGGGACCGGATCATGGCGGGTAATCCGTTCCGGGAGCCTGTCAATAATGCCGCGAAGCCGGTCCCAGCACTCCACATGTCCCTTGCAGTCATGCTGCTCGAAGATCGGACCGGTAATAGCGGAATAACTCATCAGATACCCCTGTTTGAGAGCCGGTACATGATATTCCCAATCATCTGTTTTGAATATTATGGAGAGGGCCTAAAAAGAGAATCTTTCCCGAAAAAAAAGCCTGAAATCCCAAGTATTCCAAATAGGCGCGTTCTTATGGTAAATCTTTTCCGGGAAATGCTCTTTTTTGGCACGATCCATCTCATTGCGCCATCCCAGGTATCCTCCGGGAATCGTTGTATTCAGCACTAACAGGTACTGGAACGCCATCACAGACGGAGCGGACCCGTGATGCGGAGTAGCCCCTGGAGCGTCATCACGGGAAAAAAATGAATTCTGCAGTCAGGAAAAATCCTTGAAAACCCGGTTTGCGCGTCCGGCCCGCAAATGGGCATGATCCAAAAAAATGGTCACCTGTTGATTAACCGGTATATGATTTTTGGTGCAAAACGGGTGAAATAGCCCGGATGTAAATGATAAATAGTTGACTCACCGGAACCTTATCTTTCCTTTTTCACGTATTTTACGGTTAAAATCGCAAACGAGTAGAAAATTATTAATAACGTGGCAAAAGAATCTAACATTGACCTATACAGAAAAGTGGTTTAATACGTTGCTGGTATAGGTGGATATATTTCAGAGGTGTGTAAAAAAATGGTGTTTCATCCTCCGGTAGCAATCGTCGCAAAGGCTGGCGATGCCGGTAAGTACAAAGTCAACCTGCCCGCGTGGAACATGGTTCTTCGTGGGTTTATGTCTGGGGCATATATCGCCATGGGTGGCGCCCTTGCAACAGTGTGCAGTACAGGCGTTGCCTATGCAGCTTCATTAACCCCGGCACAGGTTGCCATGAACATGACCATGGCCCAGCCCGGTGGTTTCGCATCAGCAGGTATCGCACAGCTGGTCCTGGGTGCGGTGTTCCCGGTCGGGCTTATTATCACGGTCCTTACCGGTGCTGAACTCTTCACCGGTGACGCAATGCTTGCCCCGCTGGCGGCATTCATTCACAAGATCAGCTGGGCGCAGGTCCTGACCCTCTGGGTCTTTGTCTACATCGGGAACTTTATCGGATCGGTCACCTGGGCATACATCATGGCAAACGGACCGTTTGTCACGTTTGATGCTGCGGGTATCGCAACGATAACCGCGTTTGGGACGCGGGGGATTGCCATTGCAGGAGCAAAGACCGGGTATGTCGGTATGATGGGCTTCTATTCAGCGTTCCTCAAGGGAATCGGCTGCAACTGGCTTGTCAACCTCGCTATCCTGCTCGGTATCTGTGCCGATGACGCGGCAGGCAAGTTCTTCGGGATCTGGTTCCCGATCATGGCCTTCGTCTCAAGCGGCCTTGAACACTCCATTGCAAACATGTACTTCATCCCGGCCGGTATCATGACTGCAGGCCTTACCGGAACAGCGATCAAGACAGACTGGATAAGCATGTGGATGCAGAACATTATTCCGGTCACTCTCGGAAACATCGTCGGAGGCCTGTTCTTCGTCGGGATCATCTACTGGGTTGCGTTCCGTAAGGAAATCGCAGCGCTGAAGTAGATCAACCACCTATCTTTTTTTTTCTCCAAAACCGTAAGGGAAGTATCGCAAGTATCGCTCCTTCCGGCATGTGCTCTTCTCGTTTCCTGATCGGGCATTGCATCAATCCTGAACCACGGCATACCGGCTTCATGGTTGACGGTGTGTTCACCCGGTCACCCCTACGCCGTTCTCTCCGGTTGGTTCACGGGTCCTGAGCAGGAGCCGGATCGCAGCACTGAAGTAGATTAACCGCCCACGGGTACTGAATGAAAATCGGAACCATTGATGTGAAGGTCTCTATCCTCTCTATCGGGGTATTTGTCTTTTTCACACTTTTATTGGTCGGTACCTCCGTCATAAACCCGGCCATCCGGCCCCAGCTTATCTGGCTTATTCCCTGTCTTTTTATGCTTCTTGTTATTCCCATTGCCCTCAATTACATGAGCCGCCGCCAGTACGCTGACCTGGCTCCGGAATACGAACGCGAGGCAAAGACGGTGAGGGTCCGGCTGATTAACGAGAACATGCTCGGCAAGATCGTCCGTATTGAAGGCGTTGTCGAACGTGTCCATCTCCAGTTCCTCAACCGTCCGCAGTATTCAGTTGCTGACCGCACCGGTTCAATCTCGGTGAAGATGTTCACGAGTCCCGACGAGGACGTAAAGGTCAACGACATCGTTGAAGTTCTCGGCCAGGTTATAAGGCGGTATATGGTAACCGGCGAACCGGTGATCAACTGCGTTGTTATCCGGAAGATAGACCGGCAGCAGAAATCATGACCCCCGGATCTTATCTCTTTGTATCCTGTAGACTGCCTCGTACCGGAGCCTGTCAGTCATGACTACGGGTCCTGAAAAGCCCGGCGGGAATCGTGTCCTGTATCTCGAGGCGCTTGTGCCCCTGCTCGCATTCGGGAGCACGCTTGCAGGAATGCTCCTCTGGAACGCCGGCATACAGTTTGAGATCCAGTACGCGGCTCTTGGCGGGTTTCTCGCTTCCTGTCTCCTCGCGTTTCTTGCCTGGACCCGGCCGCGCAAGGACATTGTTGCCCTCTCAACCCCTATCTACGGGTTTATCTTTTTTATCACCCCCATCGATTATACCGGGGGGGTTGTTCTCCAGCTGCTCTATGCCTGCGGGCTGACCATGCTTGCCGCCCGCCTGCACCGCCGTTTCGGTACCGGGGCCTCTGCCAGGTCGTTCAGAAACGAGCTGGCCGCGGGGCCGCTCAAAACCTATATTGAATCGACCAGCGATCCTTTGTCCGCGATTGACCCGGTTGCCGGGCACCATGCCGCAGCAGCCTTCACCAGCTTTTCGGAGGGGGACTACCAGCAGGCAGCAGATCTGTCACATGCCGCGATCTGCCGGGACGGGATACCCGAACCCGTGGTCCGGGCGTTCAGCATCCTCCGCCAGCACGCAGAACTGCTCGACAGGAATCTTCCCCGTCCCCTGACGTACCTGACATTTCCCGCAGAGAATGCCGCCCTGATGGCAAAACCCCTGCCCGGCTCCGGTGACCCGGACCGGGAATTCTTAACCATGATGGACAATGCGCTCCTCCTGCTCTACAGCGCCGGGTGGCATGCATCCGCAGAGGACCGGCCCTTGTTACTGGTATCCCAGGGATTTGCAGAGAAACTGCTGGGATCGTGATTTTACCCGGCAAGGGAGAGATGCCAGGTATCCTGGCAGGCTGAGGATAATCGTCTCATTCCTGTGCGGCCGGTCGGGCAAGATGGGTCTGGAAAAAAGAAACAACTGCGTGAGAATGGCAGGGAACGAATCACCAATGGCGATGCCGGGATGGTTCATTTTGGGTTGTCACCTTCATTTCGCGTGACACCGGGAGGGTTTTTACCCGGAGGGTGGAAAAAGGGGATTTTTTACCGGATCTTGATCAGGGTTGTACAGGGAAAGCGGGTCTCGCCATTGAGCGTCTGTTTTGCACCACGGCATTCACTCCCGAAACGGTGCTCGCAGTTATGAACCGAGTCGTTCGTGCAGGGAATTGGTTCGTTGCGTCTGATAATCCTGATATTACCCTGCGCTCGGGAATCCCGGATCTTGATGATGGTTGAGCAGGGAAAACGGACTTCTCCATTGACGTCCTGTTTTGCACCACGGCATTCACTCCTGAAACGGTGCTCGCAGTTATGAACCGAGTCGTTCGTGCAGGGAATTGGTTCGTTGTGTGTGAGCATCTTCCGGCCTCCCGGCAACCGGGACTTCGTCCCCTTGGGTACACCGGCTTTGATGCGAAAGGTAATAGAACTATTTTTTTCCTGACGGGCCGTTCTTTGTAATCAGGAGAAATGAATCGAACAGGGTTCGTTATCTTTCAGCTCTTTTTAGAAATCATGGCATAGAGGCTGCCAGGGACTCCGTTCGTCTGTTGCTCCCGTCACGGTGGCAGCCAACGGATGGCGATAATCACTAAAGAACGTTATTCGCAATTTCCCTCTTGAAAAAAGGGCAACCCTATCGCATTTTCCCACCTGTTCCCGATGGAGGCCGGGATTGCGAAAACGGGGTCGACCAAGGAAAAAAAGAGAAGTTTCTCAGAATAATGTATTAAACAACAGTGATTTTTTTTTTTAGATTTTTCACGTTCTCTGGCAGTTGCGATCAACCACGCCGCCATGGATGGGCGCCCCGGCGGCGGATCAAGAGCCTTGAACATACAAAAAACACGGAACTGCCCCGCCAGGTCCCGCTAGGGGCCCTGGGCCGGGGAGGCCCCGGATCTCAGCGATTTTCATAATTCCGGTGTGAACTCGGAAACGTTCATGCCCGTTTCCAAAGAGCAGGTCTTTTTGTTTTTTATGGGTAAGACAGCATGTCCACTCACCAGACGAAGACCAATGCTGAATTTCACGAAACCTTGTCCGCCACCAGTTCCGCAACAATTTTCTTTACCACTTCCCGTATCTCCGGGTCATGTAAGAGCAGTTCGCGAAGTATTTCACGCTCATTGAATATCCGCTCTTCTTCTGTCATTTCGGATGCATCGAATTTGCCTTTGTCAATCAACCCCTGTGTTGCAACACGCGCACGCTGGAGAGATATGTTGCAGGATGCAGCCAGCCGTTCCAGAAATCCTGCGAACAATTCGACAGGTATTGCGTTGGGTTCCACGTCCAGACGGGTAAATTCCCGGAAAACCACGTCCTCGTCAGGAGTCAAAGGTTCGTCCATGGTTTAACGTTCTGTGTGCAGGAACCTAAATATGCTTGCTGGAATTCTG
>ERZ795055.2189-NODE-2189-length-14996-cov-4.554581_pt1 | contig 14996 bp, 14 predicted proteins | sample MGYA00375139_ERZ795055 | MGnify/ENA primary metagenome ERZ795055 (study PRJEB30184, sample SAMN05720283) | anaerobic digester metagenome | isolation source: active sludge of municipal wastewater-treating anaerobic digesters | place: USA | collected 2015-01-23 ...
GTCAAACTGCCGCGCGTGCCCGTGGCCGACAACGTCCCGAGTGCCGACGTGCCCATCTACCGTGAGCTGTGGGCGCACATTGGCAAACAGATGCCCAAGAAAGGCCGCAGCAAGTCGCGCGCGCTCGATCCGCTGAGCCTGCCCGTGAAGCTCCAGACCGCGCTCGATGCCCTCTACGGCCACTACGAGAAGACGTACGGCCTCTGGGAGAAGGAGAGCATCGCCGTACCGCCGGTTTTCATCATCGTCTGCCAGAACACCGCCATCTCGAAGCTCGTTCACGATTACGTCGCCGGCTTCTACCGCCCTGGGCCGGACGGCCAGACCCCCGTTTACCACGCCGGTCGGCTGCCCCTATTCCGCAACTACGACGAGGACGGCAACCGCATCCCCAGGCCTCGCACGCTTCTGATCGACAGCGAGCAGCTCGAATCGGGCGAAGCCCTCGACAAGGAGTTTCGCAACCTGGCCTCCGATGAAATCGAGCGATTCCGGCGCGAGATGATCGAGCGGGGCGATGTCGAGAAGGCGCGGAAAATCACCGACGCCGACCTCCTGCGCGAGGTGATGAACACCGTCGGCAAGGAAGACCGGCTCGGCGAGCCCATCCGCTGCGTGGTTTCCGTCTCGATGCTCACCGAGGGCTGGGACGCGAACACCGTGACGCACATTCTCGGCATCCGTGCTTTCGGGACGCAATTGCTTTGCGAGCAGGTCGTGGGGCGCGCCCTTCGTCGCCAGTCTTACGACCTGGACGAGCAGGGGATGCTCACCGTCGAGTACGCCGACATTCTCGGCGTGCCGTTCGATTTCACCGCCAAGCCGGTCGTCGCGCCACCAAAGCCGCCGCGTCCGACCGTCCACGTCTGTGCCGTACGGCCCGAGCGCGATGCACTGGAAATCCGCTTCCCGCGAGTCGAGGGCTACCGCATCGAACTGCCCGACTCCGGCCTGTCGGCCAAGTTTAGCGAAGATTCGGCGCTGCGCCTGACGCCGAACCTCGTCGGGCCGTCGATCGTGCGCAACGAGGGTATCATCGGCGAGGGTGTCACGCTTACCGTCGAACACCTGCGCGAGATGCGGTCGGCGACGATTCTCTTTCACCTCACGCGGCACCTGCTCTTCAGCAAGTATCGCGACCCCGGCGCTGAACCGCGGCTCCATCTCTTCGGTCAGCTCAAGCGCATCGTCCGCCAATGGCTCGATGGCGGCTACCTCCGCTCCTCTGGCGGCACGTACGCCGCCCAGGTTCTTTACCGCGAGATCGCCGACATGGCGTGCGAACGCATCAAAGCCGCCATCACCGAGACCCTCAAGGGTCAGAACCAGGTGAAGGCCATTCTTGACCCGTACAACCCGGAAGGCTCGACCGCCCACGTCAGCTTCAACACGTCCAAGAAGACCCGCTGGAAGACCGACCCGCGGAAATGCCACGTCAACTGGGTCATCTGCGACAGCGACTGGGAGGCCGAGTTCTGTCGCGTCGCCGAAGCTCATCCGCGGGTGCGGGCCTACGTGAAGAACCAGGGCCTCGGCCTCGAAGTGCCCTACCTCATGGGCAGCACCCCTCGAAAATACCTGCCCGATTTCATCGTTCAGGTGGACGATTCCCCCTCGCCCGCAACGGGGGAGAGGGACGGGGTGAGGGGGGAACCGGATGTCCTCAAACTTATCGTTGAAATCAAAGGCTTCCGTGGCGAAGACGCGAAGGAAAAGGCCAACACCATGCGCACCTGTTGGGTGCCTGGCGTCAACAACCTCGGCAAATTCGGCCGCTGGGCCTTCGCCGAGTTCCGGAGTGTTTTCGACATCGCCGCCGATTTCGACAAACTGATGCAATCGGTCGTCGCCGGCAGGGAGGGGCAAGGCAAATGAACTACTCTGTTCTCCGAAAGTGGCGGGCCTTTGGCCCCGGAGGGAGTCGATGCCCTGGTATCACAATCTGTGATGCCAAGCCGGGCGAAGTTCCGATCTCTGTCCTTTGACCTCTGACGTCTCATTCCCCACCATGCCTCCCGAATCGAAACTCGCTGCCGTTCAGCCCCCAGGGTGCGTTGCCCTCGTTCCGGAAAATATTGCCCCACTCGTCCGGTGGTTCCGTGGCGAGAAGGTCCTGCTCGATTTCGAACTGGCGCAGCTTTATGGCGTCGAAACTCGGGTTTTGAAGCAGGCCGTGCGCAGGAATAGCGGCCGATTCCCTTCCGACTTCATGTTTCAACTCACCGCGCAGGAGGCGCAAAACTTGAGATCACAAACTGTGATCTCAAGTTCGGGGTACGGCGGTCGCCGGTACGCGCCGTACGCCTTCACCGAACAGGGCGTGGCGATGCTCTCCAGCGTCCTGCGCTCGGAACGCGCCATCGCCGTCAACATCGCCATCATGCGCACCTTCATCCAACTGCGCCGGCTGATGGATTCCAACCGCGACTTGGCGCGAAAGATCGACGCGCTCGAAACGAAATACGACGAACAGTTTCGCGTCGTCTTCGAGACCATCAAGAGTCTCGTTGCCGCCGACCGAGCCCGCAAAGCCAAACCCCGACGCGAAATCGGCTTTCACACTGTCAAAGACTGAACAACCGCCAATGGACGCGAATGAACATGGATGAAACGATGATCCTGAAGAACGAAGTGTATCGGGTCGTTGGGTGCGCCATCGAAGTGCTCAGGGGGATTGGCCATGGGTGGCATGAGAAGCCGTATGAGAATGCGTTGGTGGTCGAATTCCGCCTGGCAGGAGTTCCGTACACGCAGCAGCCGCGATACCCCATCCTGTACAAGGGGGTGACGGTGGGGGAATACGTGCCGGACCTCATCGCGTTTGAGACGGTCGTGGTGGATGCCAAAGTGATCGAGGCCATCACCGATCACGAGCGTGGCCAAATGCTGAACTACCTGCGGGTCACCGGTCTAAAGGTCGGCGTGATCCTGAACTTCAAGCGCGCCAAACTCGAATGGGAACGTATCGTTCTTGACCGTGCTCGTTAAGGAAAGTAACCGCGAATGGACGCGAATGGACGCGAATAAGTCATCACCGCTCGATGCCTGCCGGCGGGGGCCGGGCCTCTCGCTCCCCATCCACCGCCCAGGCTTGCCCTCTTTCTCCCCTCATTCGCGTCCATTCGCGTCCATTCGCGGTTGATTCCCGCCTATGCCTGTCAAGAAAACATCCACCAAAGGCAAAACGGTCGCCACGCTCCGGCATGACGCGAAGCGGAAGAACCTCCCCACTGCGGAGTACGAGCCCCTGATGCGGAAGGAGGAGAAATCGCCCATCGAGGTCGCGTTCGAGCGACGCAACCGGGACCTCGACCCCCAGCTCGTCTGGCGCGGCAAAGACATCCTCGATTGGTCTGAACTGGTCGTCCCCGCCCCGCCGCTTTACATCCAGGAAAAGGTCCACCCGAAAGTCCTGGTTGACGACCTCCTCCGGCAGTCCAAGGCCCGGGCGGCTGCGGCCGAACCCCAGATTGACCTGTTCGCCGACTTCAACGGCCTGCCCCAGGACGCTCGTGCCACGGAGTTTTACCAGCATGAGGCGAACTGGACCAATCGCATGATTTTGGGCGATTCTTTGCAGGTGATGGCGTCGCTCGCCGAGCGCGAGGGCCTGCGGGGCAAGGCCCAGTGCATCTACTTCGATCCGCCCTACGGCATCAAGTTTAACTCGAACTTCCAATGGTCCACCACCAGCCGCGACGTGACGGACGGCAAAGCGGACCATATCACCCGCGAACCCGAGCAGGTGAAAGCCTTCCGCGACACCTGGCGCGACGGCATCCATTCCTATCTCACCTACCTCCGCGACCGCCTCACCGTCGCCCGCGACCTGCTCGCCGACTCCGGCTCCGTCTTCGTCCAGATCGGGGATGAAAACGTCCATCGTGTTCGGGCTGTGCTAGAAGAAATCATGGGCGAGGACAACTTCGTTGCTATGATCACCAACGCAACGACGACAAGTTCCTCCAGCCAATACATCGACACAGTAACCGACTTCATCCTTTGGTTCGCCAAGAATCACAGCGCCACGAAATACCGCCCGCTGTTCTACAGCAAAGCAGACTCTCCTTCCTCTGATGACCTATATCGCCACGTGATGACGAATGACGGATTGGTTCATCGCAACACGTCACCGGAGGCATTTGCCGTCAGTGCAGAGGCACGCATTTTCCGCATTGACCAACTAACCTCGCAAACACAGGCGTCCACGACACGCTACCCGGCTGAATTTGAAGGTAAGAGTTATGATGTTGGCAAAAGGCAATGGGCCACGCCGCCACAGGGAATGAGAAGGATTAAGGCAGCATCGCGCGTAATTCTATCGGGACAATCCTTGGCCTACGTTCGCCTGCTAGACGATTATCCTGTCGTCCCGATGCGAAACATTTGGGGAGACACTGGCACTGGCAGCTTTACCGATCCGAAGCTTTACGTAGTTCAGACGAACACCAAGGTTATTCAGCGTTGCATCCTGATGACCACCGACCCTGGCGACCTGGTGCTGGACCCGACCTGTGGTTCCGGGACCACCGCCTACGTCGCCGAGCAATGGGGTCGCCGCTGGATCACCATTGACACCTCGCGCGTGGCACTGGCGCTGGCCCGCGCCCGGATCATGGGCGCTCGTTACCCGTTTTACCTCCTGGCCGATTCCCACGACGGCCAGATCAAGGAAGCCGAGGTCACCCGCACTGCTCCAAGTTCGCAGCCCACGCACGGGAACATTCGTCACGGCTTCGTTTACGAGCGCGTCCCGCACATCACCCTCAAATCCATCGCCAACAACGCCGAGATCGACGTCATCTGGAACAAGTGGCAGCAGACGCTTGAACCGTTGCGGGAGCAGTTGAACCAAGCGCTCAAGAAATCCTGGCAGGAATGGGAAATCCCGCGTGATCCAGGCGACCCGTGGAGCGAGCGCGACCAGGAAACGTTCCGCGGTCTGAAGGCGGAGATCGCCAAGGGCAGGGAAGGCAACCCGGCAATCATTCGCGACGCGCTCGATGCTTTGAACCGGAACCTCAAGCGTTCGTACACCGTCAAGACGTTGCCTGAAAGACCGGTGGACCCGTGGCCGGAGAAGATCACGGAGCTTCACGCCGCCTGGTGGCAGGCCCGCAGCGCCCGGCAGAAAGAAATCGACGCGAGCATCGCTGCGAAGGCTGAGTTCGAATTCTTGTACGACAAACCTTACGAGGACAAATCCAAGGTGCGCGTGGCCGGGCCGTTCACGGTCGAGAGCCTTTCGCCGCACCGAGTGCTGACGGTGGACGAAAACGACAACGTGGTGGACGGCTGGCGGCTTTCGGAGAAGAAGGGCACGGCGCCGTTTGCCGGCATGCCGGATTTCGCCTCCGTCATTCTGGAAAACCTGAAGCTCGCCGGCGTCCAGCAGGCCCACAAAGAGGATCGCGTCACGTTCACCTCCCTCGTCGGCTGGCCCGGCGAATACATCTGCGCTGAAGGCCGCTACCTCGAAGGCCAAGGCGACAACGTGCCGCAGAAACGGGCCGCGATCTTCATCGGCCCCGAGTTCGGCACCGTCTCGCGGCCTGACCTGGTGGCCGGCGCGCGCGAGGCGGCCGACGCCGGCTTCGACATCCTCATCGCCTGCGCTTTCAACTACGATGCTCATTCCGCCGAGTTCGAAAAACTCGGCCGCATTCCGGTGCTGAAGGCCCGGATGAACCCGGACCTGCACATGGCCGGCGAACTGAAGAACACCGGCGCCGGGAACCTGTTTGTTGTGTTCGGCGAACCGGACATCGAACTGCGCGGCGTTTCTCCTCCCTCGCCCCCATCGGGGGAGAGGGCCGGGGTGAGGGGGCGGCCTGCTTCTACCTCCGAGGAATACTACATCGTCGAGGTCAAAGGCGTAGACGTCTTCAAGCCGCAGACGGGCGAAGTCGTGAGCGCTGGCCCCGAGGGCATCGCCTGCTGGTTCATCGACACGGACTACAACGAAGAGAGCTTCTTCGTCCGCCACGCCTACTTCCTCGGCCAGAACGACCCCTACAGCGCGTTGAAGACGACGCTGAAGGCGGAAATCGACACCGAGGCCTGGTCGTCGCTCCACAGCGCTGTCTCGCGGCCGTTCGCGAAGCCCACCAGCGGCCGCATCGCCGTCAAAGTCATCAACCACCTCGGCGACGAGGTGATGAAAGTGTTCCCGGTCTAATCGTGAACCACCAAATCCAGAGACCGCACTAATGGTCGAAGCCGGTCGGCTAGGTACGAGCGTCGACATAAAGCGCGGCGATGGGGCGGGGAAGGCCAGACGAAGCGCGTAAAGCACTTCAGGAGGCCTTTTCTCGGGGCGGTAGGGAAACGTGACATTGTTGCCAAGACCGGAGAACAACGATTTTGGTCCGAATTGCTGGACAACGTAGCCTCTAAACGCCTCCAGGAGCGACGATGTCGGGGTGGGGAGGGGTAGGTCTCAGCCGGAGGCGGCATTGATGTTTGCACGAGGGGCTTTACTGCAGAGGGCATGAGTGATAGCATGCAATTACCTGTCAATTGCATGGAGCTTTATGATTAAGGTCGAAGACATTCATTCGCTGTCGGATTTCCAGCGTAACACCAAGGCGCACGTTTCCAGGCTCAAGGAGACGGGAAAGCCGGTTGTTCTGACGGTTAACGGAAAGGCTGAGCTCGTGGTGTTGGCGGCTCAGTCCTTCCAGGTTTTGGCGGACAAGATCGAGCGCGCGGAGGCCATCACGGGAATCCGTCGAGGATTGGCCGAGGCCGAGGCTGGCAAAGGACGTCCTGCGCGTGAGGCCCTGGGTGCGATTCGGAAGGAGCACCGGATTCCAAGCGTCAAAGGCGCGTGAATTACGAAGTCCGCGGATGCTTTTTGACTACCTGAACGCCGCAGGGATCACTGAATTGGACGGCGACCTGCCGATTTTTCGCTCCTCGAAGGCCAAAAAGGGAACGCTTTCGACCGCCGGGATGACCGATAACGACCTGCAGCGGATGTTCAAGCGGCGGCTGCGCAAGGCCGGCCTCCCCCCTACCCTATCGCCCCACTCGTTCCGCGTGGCGGCCATCACCAACTTGCTGACGCAAGGCGTTCCGCTCGAAGACGTTCAGAACTTGGCCAACCACGCAGACCCCAGAACCACAAGGCTTTACGACCGGCGGCAGCGGAAGGTGACGAGGAATATCGTGGAGAGGATTCCGGTGTATGCAGAATCGTTGGAGCCGGAGCCGTCGGGTCCGCAGCCCGGCGAAGGTTGAGAAACAGACAGGACGTTATCCCGCGATGTCACTGACGGCTGTCGTGACTGACGGCTTGCGGGAAGGCCCGGGTCTCGGGTAGAGTCGGGGCGTGACGCAAGTGAACGGGCCGCGTGGCCCGGAGCGCGTCCACGTCATGCAACGGAGTCCCCAGGACGTCCTTGTAGAAGAAGGCCAGTGCCTTGTGCTGCCGCCGGATCACCTCACGCGTCCGTTGGATGGCTTCCTTTGCGTGCATAATGCGTTAAGCGGTAGTGGTTTGGACTCATGTTTAACCACATTTCAATATACGAACCGCCAGTCGCATAATCAACGTCGGCGTAAGACCATGCGACGCGCACTTGCGATACTCATAGCCCTCGCGGTCGGTTGGATTGTTTACATGATCGCGATGATGATGACGGTTTACGACGGGCTGCTCTCGATGATCTTTCAGCCGATCATCGCAGTCATTTGCAGTTCGCTGACCGTCGGGATGTCGCTGCTGGTTGGTCTGCTCTTCAAGGTTCCGGTCTTGGGGCGAGGGTGGAGAGCGACCCCCATTCCTGCTGGTCTTTTGGTGATCGCGAGTCTGGCGATCCTCTGCTTTGGTTCCACTCTTGGGCTGAGGCACACATTCATGCACCCGGAGACGAAGCAGCCCATCGAGGGACTTCGTCCCGATGCCGCGTTGGGCGGCTATTTCGCGCTTCTCTTCGCGATTTCCAACTGGCCTGTGAAACCGAGAAGGAAAGCCGAACCAAGCGCTGCACCGAATGGCGGCCCCGCCACGCAGCTTGGCAATTCGGGAGCCACGGAGGGGCCGCCATCGGTGAGCTGAATCGTTCGGCAACACTATGAGCACGCGTCCGATACTCCTGGTTTTGAGCATTGCAGCGACAGCGTTGCTGCCTGTCGTCTCAACTGCTGCACTGATCCACGTCGAGGAGCCGCAGCCTTTGGGACTGACGCTGGGCGCTCCAGTCGGAGTGGACCTGAATCAGGACGGCATGAGTGATCTCACGGTCAGGTATTACGGCGCCCCCGTGTGCATCGGACCTCCAGAGGGCGGCTCTTACCTCTGCTCGCTGGGCGTAACGTTGGAATTCGGATCGAGCCTACAATTGCTTGGCGTGCCCAGTTCGCTCGATCCCGTTGCCTTGCTTCCGGGGCAGTCGGTTGGACCTTCGCCCACGGAGGGAGCATGGTTGCAGACGTTCACATCCCCAATTTCACTCATCTGCGAGTTCGGCACCGTTCCATACGCTCGCCAAGGTTACCCGGATTACACTGGAGGTCTGGAGCGTCTGGCGATTGGCTTTCGTCTGGCCGAGCAGCAGTCCTTCCGCTATGGCTATATGGATGTATCGCTGACCACATGGATGCCTCACGTGGAAGGCATTGTCGTGGCCGACCAGCCAAACGTTGGCCTTACCGTGGTTCAGGTTCCTGAGCCGAGCGTTGCTGCATTGACAGCTATCGGTGCGGCTTTGCTTTGGTCCGCAGGCAGGAGGCGTCGACGATGAAACGATTGCAGAGAGTGCCGAATTCGGTCGAGGGGAACCGCCGCCCCGCTGCTCCGCTCGAGGTCCTGAGCCAGTTCGCATCGCCCTTATCCACCCAACGCGACTTCCCGGCGGCGGTCGCTCACCTTGATCGAACGCCGGGGGTGCTGCCGGTGCCCGCGGTCGGCGGCGGCCGGTGAACGTTACGCACACTAGCATGCGTATGCCTCTCAAACCACCTACCAACTCCATAGATTGGCCACGCGGAGTCCGCCTCTCCATTTATGACGAGCACATGCAGCCAATCGAGCAGTCGCGAGACCGGCACTATGACCTGAACGATAACCTCTTTCAGGCATGGGACAATCGCACGGTCTATCTCGCGGTGGCCGTGAACAACAACCGTTGGCATCGTTGGGACAGCGAGGCGCTCAACTGGATCGAAACAGAATCAAATGGGACCTAGCGTTTGACGGGAACGAGTTCAGTCTTCGGAAGCACACTCGCAAGCGACTCCATCCATGCACCGAGGCATTCCTCTGGCGGATTCATGTTCATTGATACAGGGGTGCAAAACAGGAACACGCAAAAAGCGCCAGCCGATGACTGCTGCCCCACCGGGGCAGTAGGAAAAGGGCCGAAACAACGGTCTCGAAAGGGGGGCGTGGAGCCCTAAAAAGAGCTCCTGGCCCAAATGTGGCAAATCTGTCAGCAGGCACCATCGGCTGGCTGGCATGGCAGGAATCTGGGACGTACGCCGCTTGGGTACCGTCACACGGCGGGGGCTACGCGGCGATGCCCTTCGCGGACGTGAGCGGTCAGATGGCAATCCGCTCGATTTCGTCGAGTGTCAGCTCGCTGTTGGTACGGTCGTAAAGCTTCGTGGTTCGCGGGGACTCGTGGGCGGCGATGGCTTGGGCCTTCTCGATCGTGCCACCGGCTTCCAGATATGCGGTGATGCCGGTGGCGCGAAACGTGTGGCAGGAGATGCGCGCCGGCAACCCCGCCGCAACGGCGCGGCGTTTGATCATCCGAAAAACATCCGTACGGCTGACGCCGCTCTCCGAGAAGGTGTTGGTCCGGCCTGCGGCGGCCCGGAAAAGCGGCGTCTTCTTCTCCGCAGCGATGCGTGATGCCGAAAGATACTCATCGAGGTAGGCCTGAGCGTTGTGGTGAGCGGGAACCTCGTGGAATTTCCCGCCCTTCTCGTGGAGCCGGAACCAGCAGCGCTTGCCGTTCTGGTAGTAGTCCTCGACTTTCATCGCGCACACGGCGCTGACGCGCGCAAAGGAATAGACCATGACGCCAATGAAGGCGCGGTCGCGAAGTCCGACCAAGTCCGCGACCTCGTCTTTCTCCTCAGGGTGAAGGCCCTTGCGGGTGAGCGGGATCGAGTCCAACAGACGCCGGGCATCCTCGGTAGAGAGCACAGGCGTTTTGCCGCGCTTGACGACGTGTTTGGGGCCGCGGACCGAGGAGGCCGGGTTGAAGGGCATCACCTGCCCCACCACCAGCCAGTCGAGAAGCATCCGGATGGCCGCCAGGTGTTGCTTGACTGCCGGGGGGGCAAGGGCGCGGGTGGAGATGGTCGCCGTGAACGAGCGGCCATTCGGCGTCCGCCGGCAGACAGGGTGTTCTCGGGGGTCGCGTTGCGAGAGCTCCTCGATGTACGCGGCGACAAGAAACGGCGAGAGGTCTTTCAGCGAGAGCTTGCGCGCTTCACACCATTGCATGAACTGACCAACAGCCCGGGCGTAAGCGGCGCGGGTGTTCGGGTTTCGGATGTTGGCCGTGAAGAATTCGACGAAGCGCCGGGTGGCATCTGGGCCGGCCTGGAGGATCACGGTCGGAAAAGGCCGGGAAGCGAACACCGGAGGCAAATTCTGCGGGGCCAGAACGAGATCCGTTGTCATTTTATGGGCTGCTGGGCTCCGTCAGTCGTAGATGCTCTCTCGGCTGACGTCCACAGGCGGGCCTGGGCGGGCCGGGATCTGGTCGGCCAGTTCGCGAAAGCGGCGAAGCCGCTCCTGGGTCGATAGCCCGGCTGTGCCAGGCCCGGCCTTCGCGGCGTCTTCAAGTACGGCCGAGGCAATCTGCGCGCGGTCTGTCCCCTGCCCTCGCGCCTTGCGGTCAAGCCAGTCGACGGTTGTGTCTGATACGGCAACTTGAATTGCGACGGTGCTCATGTGGTGGCTCCAGTGTCGACAACGACGTTTTCGGAAGTCTACCACGGTCGGACGACGTTTGGCAAGTAGTGAATCATAAAGGACGTTATGTTTCACTACTTTTAATCAAAAAGCCCTTGACTCAGCAGACGGGATCGAATAAAGGGGGCTAACAACTAAGGATAGAAGCCATCTATGTTCGTCTGTACGCTCGCGTGGGGGCGCGGAATTCCAGGGGCGAGTGGCTGTGTGTCACGCACGCTGCGCCCGCCCCGCGACGGAGTCGCTTCTTCTCTCCCCTTGCACCTGATCATGCCCCAGGGGGAAGTGCTGGAAGTCACCGAAGCCGATGGGGGTCAGCGATGCCCTCCACGCGTAAACGCCAGCAGCACAGGCGAGCAGGGTTGCGAGGCGCGCCCGAGTTGCCATCGTTTGGCTACGACCTCCTCAGTGCGCTTAACCGGGCGGCGCTACCTCTGCGGTCCGGTTTCCGAAGCGGCGTGCCCCGGCGGGCAGAACGCCCATGCGTATGCAACACCCGCCGTTTGGGCGGGGCGACTCAACCTTTCGCTATCAGTCCTCAAGCGCTGCCCCGTTCAGCTCGTGCTTCTGCCCCTCTTCTTGGTGGGTTGGCTCCCGGCGATTGCTGGAGCGGACCCCACCCCCCGGCCTGCGGGCGAGGCGTTCGAGTTGCGCGGTTTCGTGACATGCGCGGGGCTACAGGACGCGCCCTCCCAACCCCCGGGCTTTCGTTATAACCTGACCATCACCACCGACTTCGTTCGCTGGAAGCTGCTCTTGACTGACAACTCGTTTTCGGTCCCCACTGGACGCTTCCGGCATCTCCTTGCCGGCTCAGACGGCACTTACTGCTATAGCTATTCGTTCTTTAACGACGACCCGACCGACTTTGTGAGCATGCCTCGCCAAGAGCGTGCCGAGGCCACTATCTACCCATGGATCGGTGACCATCCGGACGATCTGATTGGCTTCGCGCTCCGATCGTTTGCACTGCCCGATTGGCGCGCGCATCTTGCCTGCATAAGTCCCTTGTTTCAACGTCCGCCGACTGGGATCTCGAACTACTTCAAAGTGAACCTGACCAGATCGGTCGATCTGCCTGGTTTTCCCCAGCGGGCAGTGTACTCGTCCCCTGGCTACTTCCTGAGCGCCACCAACATCCTCTCATATCCTGCTCCCTACAATCACGGCTTCATCGTGGGCGAGTACACGGTGGAGCAATGGTTACAGCTGGGTTCGCGGCACATTCCGAAAGTTGTAAAGTACACGGGATTCCACCCGAAGCCTGAGGCTTTGCAGGCATCTGACCTCAGGCGCGATTTTGAGGTGTACGCAGGACTGACCAATGCCACTACAACGGTTGCGCCCTCCTTTCTCCCCGAGATCAGACATCCGTTGCGCGTGCGCGACTATAGGTTTTCGGAGCCGGAAGTGAGTTTGGAGTTCGTCGAATACGTTCTTGGAGCGACAGAGCGGTGGCCCGCTGTGACGGATCCGGTGTTGGTCAAGGCCTTCAAGCAGAAGAGGGACAAATACCAGTTTGACCGCCAACTTGTAACCCAGCAGCCCCGCCTGCCGAGAGCCGTGAGCCTTGCGATTCTGCTGCTACTACTTGTAGCCCCGCTTTGTGTGTTCGTAGGTAGGAAATTGAGAGCGCAGTAAACCATACATGATGAGAAAGGTAACCAGTGAATACGTTTGATCGCCGCATAAGTTTGCGACTGACATTGGCCGGGGGGGCTTTGTCCGTCCTCGCCGTGTCTGCGCTCGCCGTAATATACAATGCAGTCTGTTCCAATATGGCAAACCCCTCGGAAACGAACAACTGCCTCACGAAGGGCACCTGCACGCAGAAACAGTATATCGATGCCAACGATAAGCCGGTCACCGTGCAGGCCTGCACACAATCCAGTACTACCTGCTCCGTCGATCCGCCGCTGTCCTGCTTTTCTCGTACTAAAACAGGGGATTGCATTGGCTTGAGCTGCCCGTCCATGTACGGGCTGTGGTCTGCGAAGACGAACGACACAGCCACTCAGTGTCATTAGCACGCTGGTGACTCCTGATGCGACGAAGCCCGGCGCACTAGTGCGCCGTATTCTTGAAGCCGCCGCCTGCTGCGGTCTTACAGATTTGAAGTGCAGCGCTGCCTCCCGGGCGGTTCTGTCGTCTGCTCGGGCGGCCCTCAAGATGACGCTGCCTCATCGGTGTGTTCGCATCCTGAATGGCCTAGTACTCTGTCAGACTTAAGCTAACGAGCATCTGTAATACATTAGTCAACAACATGTTGGTTTTTCGAACTAATACGTGCCAGTGCTCCAGATCAGGCACTTGCATTAACAGTTTAAGAGCCTGGTACTGCACACCTAACTCGTGAGCTCGACGCGAATCATCGAGTACTACTTGCGGATCGTCGCTCTGGTCCTAGCCTCGACTGCGCTGGCGAAGGTCGTCAGCATATCGTTGACGGCCCCGCTGCTGGACCGGCCCGACGACTTGGTTGGGTTCCTTACCTTGCGCCAGGTGCTGCTGGTGGCCGCGCTGTTGGAGATCGGGGTGATCAGGTTCCTGGTGGAGAAGCGGAGCGCTGGCGACAGGCTGCTCGCTGTGGCTTGGCTGTCGACCATTTTCGCCGCGTACCGTTCTGGTCTGCGAGTCGTGGGTCACACAGGCTATTGTGCCTGTTTGGGTTCTCTACCCAAGTTATTGGGGGTTGGGGAGCGCTACTCTGACGCCGTGATGTTTGGCATACTAGCTTTTCTGATTGCAGGCAGTTACGGTGGTTGCGCGTTACTCTGGAGAGCGTCGCGTGTTAGCACCCCACGCACCCTTCGGTTGGAGCAGTGACACAAGAGACTCGAAGTGGACATTTCTTATTTATGAACGGCTTACGTCTCTACTGTTTTGCGAAGGCTGACATATGGGCAGTCGGTGTGGCGTGAACGCTGAAGGGAAACTGGCGCTGCTCATCTTGGGGACATGTCTTCTGGCATACTGCTATGTGCACCAGGGGCCGGGCGGCGGAACCCCAACTTCCCGGTTAGATCTTCTTCGCGCGCTTGTCGAGCGTGGTACGTTGGAGATTGATGCCTACCACGACAACACTCCGGACAAAGCGCACAAAGGCGGCCACTTTTATAGCGACAAGGCGCCTGGGACGGCTCTGCTTTGTCTGCCATCGTTCACCGTGGCTAGCGTTTGCGCGAGGGCACTGCACGTTCCGCCGGGCGGAGAAAGGGAATGGCTGTTTCTAAGCTGGTTCACGACAGCGACTTCGATCGCTGTCATCGGCTCGTTGGGGGCGGTCTGCTGCTTTCGCCTGCTTTGCCGCATGGTTGACAGACGAAGCGCCTTTGTGACCACAATGGGCGTTTTTCTCGGATCCGCCCCGTTTCCTTACGCGACAATGCTTCATTCCCATGCGATTACCATCGCCATTCTATTGGCGATGCTGCGAGTAGATCTGATCACTCCGCACTCATTAGGTGCAGCCTCGCATGGCCTTCTTGGCTTTCTGGCCGGCTTGTGTATCTGCTGCGAGTACAGCTCCGGCCTTGTCGTCTTGGGTGTTGTGACAACCCTGAGGAAGCGCAGCCTCACGGAATGGCTAGCGGTCGGCTTTGGCGCCCTGCCACCGTTGCTCTTGATTCCGCTGTATCACGCATCCTGTTTTGGGGAGCCTTTGGGTCTTGCGTACTATTATGACTCCGTCTTTCTCCAGAACCAGAAGGGACTATGTGGGGTGACATTTCTGCCAAATCTCGACCATTTGTACACTCTGCTGCTGTCGCCGGCGAGGGGCTTTCTCTTTTGGTCTCCTCTTTTTCTTCTTTCGGGGTTGGGATGCGGCATATCGTTGAGCCAGGGTAACCGGTACTATACGGTCCTGTACCTCGTCAGCGTGGTACATGTCCTTGCGCTTTCGAGTTATTGGGACCCCTACGCGGGTCTTTCGATTGGAGCAAGGTACCTGAGTCCAATTGTGCCCTTGCTGACGTTGCCGACGGCGCTTGGAATCTCGCGGTTTCCGCGGCTGGGCTTAACGCTTGCGACTGTCTCGGTTCTCCTTACGGGATTAGGAACA
>ERZ795055.2190-NODE-2190-length-14992-cov-4.210082_pt1 | contig 14992 bp, 13 predicted proteins | sample MGYA00375139_ERZ795055 | MGnify/ENA primary metagenome ERZ795055 (study PRJEB30184, sample SAMN05720283) | anaerobic digester metagenome | isolation source: active sludge of municipal wastewater-treating anaerobic digesters | place: USA | collected 2015-01-23 ...
AGCGTGGCAGACAGCGATATTGTAGGCCGCGTGGCCTCACGCGGCGCGATGGCTGACATCGGGACAGACCACGGCCCCGGTCCTCTTTCTTCGTCCGCCGCCCTCGGCCCTTCCCGCTTGCCCCTTTGCAGCTCGCCCGCCGCCACCCTGCCTCCCCGATCTCCAAACTCCGAACTCCGACGCACCGACGCACCGGCGCACCGACGCACCGACGCACCGGCGCACCGGCGTACCGACGCACCGGCGCACCGACGCACCGACGCACCGATCTCCCATCTCCCATCTCCGAACCTCGACCTGCGATCTCCGAACTTCGATCACCCGTCCCCTTCCTCACCGATCCCGCTCAACCCTCTGACCGCGCTCGATTGGGATGACATGGTGCTGTCGCATCCGGGCTCGACGTTCTTTCACACGGCCGCCTGGGCGCGTGTGCTCCACGACACCTACGGATTCAACCCGGTGTACATGGCCGTCTTCGCCGACGGACGCCTGACCGGCTTGCTCCCCTGCATGGATGTGGACGGCCTGATCGGGGGCAGACGCGGCATTGGATTGCCATTCACCGACGATTCCGCTCCTCTGGTCGAGGATGCCACCCAGTTCCTGGATCTCGCGCATGGGCTCATCGCTCTGGGCCGGATCCGCGGTTGGCGCACTTGGGAATGCCGCGGCGGTGCTCAATGGATGCCCGACGCGCGCCTCTCGCTCAGCTTTTACGCGCACACCCTCGATCTCACAGCCGGCGAGGCCGGGTTGTCGTCCGGGTTCGCTCCATCGGTCCGACGAGCCATCCGGAAAGCCGACCGCAGCGGACTCGATGTGCGCATCGAGGACTCCGCCGCATCCGTCGACGCCTTTTACCGGCTCCACTGCATGACTCGGCGCAGACAGGGAATGCCGATCCAGCCCAAGGCGTTTTTCGACAACATCGCCCGGCATGTGATTGCGCGGGGTGCCGGGCGTGTGATTCTCGCCCATCGCCTGGGCCAACCGGTGGCTGGGGCGATGTTCTTCGAGTCGGGCCGCAGGGCCTTCTACAAATTCGGCGCGTCAGACCTTGCGCGTCAGGACCTGCGCGCCAATAACCTGGTCATGTGGCGCGCCATTCGGTTCTATGCAGGCTGCGGTTTTGCGGCGCTGGATTTCGGGCGCACTTCGATGGCCAACGAGGGCCTGCGCCGATTCAAGGCTGGCTGGGGCGCGGTCGAGTCCCGGCTTTCCTACTTCAAGTATGACCTGCGGCGCAGCCGTTACATGGCGGATCGCGATCGGTCCTCGGGCTGGCACAACGCCGTCTTCCGATGTCTGCCTATTGTGGCCCTGCGCGCCCTGGGCAGCCTGATGTACCGGCATCTGACCTGAACCGGAGAAACGAGTTTGTCATGACTGATCAGCCCGGAACCTCAACGCCGCCATCCAGACCGGCTGGCTCGCCACCGCCAACCATCCGGGCTGCCGATGTCGTCTATGCGTTATTCCGACACAAGTGGCTGGCTTTGACCCTGTCGCTTTTGGGTGTTCTTGGCGCCGGAGCGCTCTACCTCACGCAAAAGCCCCTCTACACTTCCGAAGCCAAGCTCCTCGTCCGCTACGTCCGCGACACCAAAGCCGCCGATGCCGCCCCCGGCGCCGTTCAAACCGACCTCAAATCGCCGGATTCGAGAGGCGATGCCATCCTCAATTCGGAGATGGAGATCCTGACCAGTCGCGATCTTGCCACCCAGGTCGCTGAACTGATCGGCCCCGAGCAGATTCTCGGGGCGGATCCCGCCGCCACCAACGTCCACGCCGCCGCCTATGTCATCATGCGCGGCCTTCAACTCGAAGTCCCGCGTCGGAGCACGGTGATCCAGGTGAAGTTCAGCCACTCGAATCCCGAAGTGGCGCAGAAGGTCCTGCGCCAATTGATCCAGAGCTACCTGCGCAAACACGCCGAGGTCCATCGGTCGGTCGGCCTGTTCGATGATGTGCTGACCCGGAAGACCGACGAATGGCGTTCGAGGCTCTCTCAGACCGAAGACGACCTCCAAAAGATCAAGCTGAATGCCAACGTCACATCTGTCGACGAATCGCGCCGCGCGATCGCCGAGCAATCCGCCAAACTTCAACAGGACCTGATTGCTGCCGAGGCTGAGTTGGCCCAACGGCGCACGTTCCTCGAACGACTCCTGAAATCGAGCCTGGCCGCTGCCCCAGCCGCCACCAATGCCGAGGCCGCTGTCGAGATTCCTGTGCCTGTGGACCCGGAGAAAGAGAAGCAGTACCGTTTTGTGTGCGCCCGGCTCGAGTCGTTGCGCAATCGCGAACTTGACCTCGCGCTCCAGTTCACCCCCGAGAGCAAGCCTGTCGTTCAGATCCGCGACCAGATCGCCGAAGTCGAGAAGACCAAGACCCAACTCGAAGCCGAGGAACCACGCTTGCGTGCGACCGCGCTCGTCCAGGGGGGCATGAAGCTCCAGTCCGATCGCGTTTTGTCGGCGCAGGGCCAGGCAACCACACTCGAAGCCGAGCAGGCCCAGGTCGTGGGGCTCGAATCCAAAATCAAGATCCTCACTGAGCACCTGAACCGCAACCAGAAGGAACTCGCGACGCTGATTGCCGCGGAGAAGAGCATCAACGACCTCGAACGCAGCCGCGCCCTTCAGGAAACCAACTACCGTTATTTCAGTGTCCGGCTTGATCAGGCACGCGTCGACGAGGCGATCGGCACCGCCAACCTCTTCGACAACATCAATATCGTCCAGGACGCCACCGTCGCGTTGCGGGCTCCGTCGCCGATGCTCAAAGCCGCGCTGATGGTGCTGCTGGGCGGGATCGGCGCGGGGTTGGCCTTGCCGTTCCTCATCGAGTTCATGCTCAACCAGACTCTCAAGCGCCCCGACGACGTCGAGAAGAAGCTCCGACTCCCCTTGTTCCTGTCGATCCCCGATTTCACCCGCAACGGCCATGCCCGTCACAGCGGGTTCAAGCAGTTGGCCGATGCCCCTACCACCGCTGCCGCCGACGCTCCGGCCCCGGGCCAGGTGGAGAGCGACACCGCCCTCGCCGTTGTCGATCCTGACGATCCGATCCGGCTTTACCACGAGTCGCTGCGGGATCGGTTGATCATGCACTTCGAACTCATCGGATTGACTCACAAGCCCAAGCTGGTGGCGCTGACCGGCACCCATCGGGGCGCGGGCGTCTCGACTTTGGCTGCCGGCCTGGCCGAGTCGCTGTCCGAAACCGGCGACGGCAATGTCTTGTTGGTCAACATGAATCCCGAGCGGGGGCCTTCGGTGCATCCTTTCTACCGGGGCAAGGCTGCCTGTGCCCTGACCGATGCGCTCGAAGAGGGCAAACGCTCGCCGGCGCTCGTCCAGGACAACCTGTACGTCGTGTCTTTCCGCGGCAACAATGGCCAAAAAGTGGGCATCATACCCAAGAAATTCGCCAACCTCATGCCCACCATGAAGGCCAGCGACTACGATTACATCATCTTCGATATGCCGCCCGTCAGCCAGACCAGTGTCACCGCCAAAGTATGCGGCCTGATGGATATGACCTTCCTGGTTGTCGAGTCCGAGCGGACCAAAGAGGAACAGGCGAAACGGTGTGTGTCGCTGCTGGGCGAGTCGCGCGCCAAGGTGGCTGCCGTCCTGAATCGCTATCACAATTACCTGCCGTCCAGGCTGCAGACGGACATTTAGCGACGCGCCCTGATTACCGACGCACCAACTTTACCAGCGATGCCTCGAAGACTGACAAATAACCCGACGGTTTTGACAAGTATTCTTGGCACTGCGTGCTGCTCTGAATCGAATATTGTGACTTGAGTGGATTTGTGGGTGGCGCGGTGTGGAGACCCGACCGAGGGCAACCGTGCGGGGGTGTGTCGAGTCAGTTGAATGCGGTTTTGCAGATGTCCGCTGTGCCATAGATCGCACCAGGTGCGAATCGACCGGGACGAAGTCCGCCCGGCTTGAATCAGAGATCAGAAGTCAGAGGTCAGAGATCAGAGCGGGGAATCAGCGGTCAGAGGCCAGAGCAGGAATCAGAGGTCAGAAGTCAGCGGTCAGAGGGCAGAGGGGAGGAGTCGATGCAGATCAAATCAGCAAAAGACCTGACGGTGTACCAGAAGGCATACTCGCTGGCCATGGATGTGTTCCGCGCGAGCAGCAGTTTTCCTAAGGAAGAGAGATATGCGCTCACCGATCAGGTCCGACGCTCATCTCGATCGGTCTGTGCCAACCTCCGCGAAGCGTGGTCCAAGCGGCGATACGAAGCCCACTTCGTTAGCAAACTGACCGACGCCGACGGCAAAAACGCCGAAACAGACACCTGGCTGGACTTCGCCCGCGACTGCGGCTATCTGGCCGTTGCCGACCACACGCGAATGCAGGCGCTCTGTGGCGAAGTGGGTGCAATGTTGGGCAGCATGATCAACAACCCAAAGCCCTTTATCCTCAAGGAGCACTCCGACCCCTGACCTCTGCCCCCTGACTTCTGATCTCTGCCCTCTGATCTCCGACCTCTGACCTCTGATCTCCGACCTCTGATCTCCGACCTCTGATCTCCGACCTCTGACCTCTGATCTCCGACCTCTGACCTCCGACCTCTGACCTCCGACCTCTGACCTCTGGTCTTCCGTGTTTCGCAACCGCCTCTATTACTACGCAAAGCCGTACCTCCCCTTCCGGGTGCGTCTGGCACTGCGCCGGTGGTATGCACGGAGCGTTCTGCGTAGGTGCGGCGACGTCTGGCCGATCAAGCCCGGCTCCGAGAAACCGCCCGTCGGTTGGCCCGGCTGGCCCGACAGCAAACAATTCGCCGTCGTCCTCACCCACGACGTTGAAGGCCAGCGTGGACTCGACCGCGTCAAGCAGCTCGCCGAACTCGAGATGAAACTCGGCTTCCGCTCCTCTTTCAACTTCGTCCCTGAAGGCGAATACACTCTGCCGACAGCCCTTCGCTCCTGGCTCGTTGGCCGCGGCTTCGAGGTGGGTGTGCATGACCTCCACCACGATGGCAGACTCTACCGCTCGCGCGAGGAGTTCCGCCGGCATGCGCAGCGGATCAATCATTACCTCCGCGAATGGGGTGCCGTCGGCTTCCGCTCGGGTTTCATGCTCCACAACCTCGACTGGCTCCACGACCTCGATATCGAGTACGACGCCTCGACCTTCGACACCGACCCCTTCGAGCCCCAGCCGGACGGGGTCGGTACGATATTCCCGTTCTGGGTGCCTCGATCTGAGGGCAGAGATCAGAAGTCAGAGATCAGCGGTCAGCGGTCAGAAGTCAGCAGTCAGAGACCAGCGGTCAGAAGTCAGCGGTCAGAAGTCAGCGGTCAGAGGTCAGACGACAGAGAGCAGACAGGGGTGCTGACCTCTGGTTCCGCCGATCTGACCTCTGACATCCGACATCTGACCTCTCCCGCGCTCGGTCTGACCTCTGACCTCCGACCTCTGACCTCTGGCTACGTCGAGCTCCCCTACACGTTGATCCAGGACTTCAATCTGTTCGTCGTCCTCAGGGCGCGGACGGCCGAGTTTTGGCGACGCAAGATCGAGTGGATCGCCACTCACGGCGGCATGGTCCACTTCGATACCCATCCCGATTACGTGGCCTTCGGTCCGCACGCGCCCCGAGCCGGCTGCGAGTTCGACGCCAACCGCTATCTCGAAACTCTCGCCTGGCTCCGAGACAAGTTCACCGCCCAGTACTGGCATGCGCTGCCCAAAGAGGCAGCCGCGTTAGCCCGCCCGGCGTCCTTCGATAGTGGGGCAGACCGGATGTCTGTCGCACTGACCCATGTCGACAGCCACGCTCGCTCGACAGTCGCGGTCGGCGCCCCACAAGTGGTTACTCCGAGAGATTCCGCATCACCCGGCGTGCAGCCCGCACGTCACAAGCAGCGGCAGCGCAAGATCTGGATCGACCTCGACAACACACCTCATGTCCCGTTTTTCTGCCCGATCATCCGCGAACTCGAACGCCGCGGCCACGAAGTGGTCCTCACCGCGCGCGACGCTTTCCAGGTCTGCGAGATGGCCGATCTCAAGGGCCTGCGCTACCGCCGGATCGGGCGCCACTACGGTCGCAACCGAATCGCCAAGGTCTACGGCTTGTTCTACCGCGCCGCCCAACTGCTCCCGTTCGTCCTCGAACAACGTCCCCACCTTGCTGTCTCCCATGGCGCCAGGTCCCAAGTGCTCATCAGCAATCTCCTGCGCATCCCGACCGTACTGATCGCCGACTACGAGTATGCGCAGACGCCCCCGTTGCTCGGACCCAAGTGGGAGGTGGTGCCCGACGCCATCCCGGACGCCTCAGCGCATGCCCGCCCCAATCGCATCCTCCGCTACCCCGGTATCAAGGAGGACGTCTACGCCTGGACCCTCGAGCCCGACCCGACCCTCATGGATGACCTCGGGATCCGCAATGGCGACCTGGTCGTCGTCGTCCGCCCCCCGGCCACCGAGGCCCATTACCACAACCCCGAGAGCGAAACCCTGTTTGCCGCCGTCATGGACCGCCTGACGCGCCACCCCGAGGCCCGCGTCGTCCTCCTGCCCAGAAACCAGAAACAAACCGCCTGGATCCGGTCGATCGGTCCACAATGGTTCGCCTCGAACCGCGTCGTCATCCCCCAACAAGCCATCGACGGCATGAACCTGCTCTGGCACGCCGACCTCGTCGTCAGCGGCGGTGGCACCATGAACCGCGAGGCCGCAGCCCTCGGCGTCCCCGTCTACAGCATCTTCCGCGGCCCGATCGGCGCCGTCGATACCCAGCTCGCCGCCGAAGGCCGACTCACCCTGATCTCATCCGTCGAGCAGATCGACTCCACGATCGCTATCGTCCCCCGCAATAAGGCGCGCCACGTCGAGTCCCGCCCCCGCCCCGCCCTCGACGCAATCGTCCGCCACATCGAAGCATTGCTTCCGATGAAGTCACCGACGCCGGGTCAGGGGACCCGGCCTACAAGCGTGTAGGCCGCGTGCCCCCACGCGGCGCGAAGGATGTCTTCGATGACTGGCGCCGGCTGAGCGCAGCCGGCCTACAACGCGGCAGACAACGATGATGTAGGGGCGAGCCTCGTAGTGCAGAGTGTGATCAACTGTAGAGCAGACCTCCAGACCGGCTGTCACGGACGCCTCCAGCCCGCATTCGTACATCCTTTCGGACCTTTTGCTCCCGTGGTCGTCAAAACACTGTGACAAATGCGGGCTAAACGCCATGGCAAGTAGCCTACTACCCCCGGCCGGCCTCACGACGTTGTCGTACGTGCTGATCACGCCGGCTCGAAACGAGGCCGCGTTCATCGAGCAAACGATCCGGTCGGTGCTGGCCCAAACCGTGCGCCCTCTGAAATGGGTCATCGTCAGCGACGGGTCAACGGACCGAACAGATGACATCGTGGGCAGGTATGTAAGTCAGCACGATTGGATCGCGCTGATCCGGATGCCCGAGCGCAAGGAACGCCATTTCGCGGGCAAAGTGTACGCGTTCAACGCCGGGTACGAGCGGACCAAGGAACTCGAGTGCGACATCATCGGCAATCTTGACGCCGACATTACCTTCGAGCCGGATTACTTCGAGTTTCTTCTGGGTAAGTTCGCTGCTGACCCGCAACTGGGTGTTGCCGGTACCCCTTTCCGAGAAGGCTCTTTCCAGTACGACTACCGCTTTACCAGCACGGACCATGTCTCCGGCGCGTGCCAACTGTTCCGTCGTGAGTGCTTCGAGGCTGTCGGCGGCTACGTTCCCATGAAAGTCGGTGGCATCGATCTGGTCGCTGTCGTGACTGCACGAATGAAAGGCTGGAGGACCCGCAGCTTCACCGAGAGAGCGACCGAGCACCATCGCAAGACGCAAGCCGGAGAGCACAGTACCCTGAAGCGCACGTTTCAGAGCGGCTACCATGATTATCTGATGGGTGTGCATCCCCTTTGGCAAGCGTGTCGCTCACTCTACCACATGACGAAGCCACCTTTTATGATCGCGGGAGGTGCTCTCTTGTGCGGCTACGCCTGGGCCTGTCTGACTCGTGCGAAGCGCCCCGTTTCTCGAGATCTGGTTGACTTTAGACAACGCGAGCAGTTGAACAGGCTCAAGAAGCTTTGTCGGCTCAACGGACCCGGGCTGCGAAACGCGCCTGGTCAGCCGTGAAAGGTCAGACTTCGGTAGCCGCCGTCGTCAGACGGCGCTGTACAGGGCGACATGAATGATGCAGCGTCGGGTCAGGCCTGCCTGCCGGTAGGCAGGGAGCCCGGCCCACAAGCCTGTAGGCCGCGTGCCCCCACGCGGCGGGACTTCTGACGCTGTGTATAGACAACCGTGAAACCTATGTCCGAGGCGATGCCGGGACCAGTCCCGGGCTCCATCCCGCCTCCCTGAGGAAATGATCATCTCGACTGATGACCACGTCCTCGTGACGGGCGCGTCGGGCTTTGTGGGGACGCGCGTCGTGCGCTGTCTTCTGGACCGTGGGTTCCGCCGTGTCCGCTGCCTGGTACGCCCCTCGAGCGATCGCGGCCGGCTCGAAAAGGCGATCGCAGGCGACTCACCCAATGGGCAGGTCGAACTCGTGCCCGGCAACCTGCTCTCGCGTAGCAATTGCGAGCAGATCACCCGCGACGTCAGCGTCATCTATCACCTCGCTGCAGGGACCGGCTCGAAGTCGTTCGCCGACGCCTACCTCAACTCGGTTGTGACCACGAGGAATCTGATCGAGGCAAGTCTGCAGCACGGCTGCCTGCGGCGGTTCGTCAACACCAGTTCCTTCGCTGTCTATTCGAACCGCAACAATCCGTGGGGCCGCCTGCTGGACGAGACAGCCCCGATGGAGGATCAGTCCGGGACCCGTGCTGAGGCCTATTGTTACGCCAAGGTGAAGCAGGACGAGTTGGTCATCGAGTACAGCCGAACGCGAGGTGTTCACTACGTGCTTATGCGGCCTGGTGTTGTCTTCGGCCCCGGCAAGAATTCGATCTCGGGCCGAATCGGGACAGACACATTCGGTCTGTTCCTGCATCTTGGCGGCGGCAACCCGATTCCCTTGACCTACGTCGAGAACTGCGCCGAAGCGATCGTCCTTGCCGGCCTCAAGCCGGGCGTTGACGGTGAGGTGTTCAACGTCGTGGACGACAATCTCCCGACAAGCCGCCAATTCTTGAGGATGTACAAGCGACAGGTCCGCTCGCTTCGGTCGATCTACGTGCCTCACGCCCTGAGCTACCTGCTCTGCTGGCTCTGGGAGCGATACTCCGCCTGGTCGCAGGGACAACTGCCGCCCGTGTTCACCCGACGCGAATGGACAGCCTACTGGAAGCGGACTCGCTACTCGAACGCAAAGACACGTCGGATGTTGGGCTGGGTCCCCCGCGTGCCGATGGACGAAGCCCTCAAGCGGTTCTTCATCGACTGCCGCGAGAAGCCGGCGACCTGACAGTCGCGCCCACTGGCGATTCGCGACAGGGGTGATCGGAGATCGAAGATCGGAGATGGAAGATCGGTACGTTGGTGGCGGCTGCGTCGGTGGTCCTGTAATCCCGTAGTCCCGTGGTCCCTTCTTCGATGTCCAACCTCAAAATCGCCATCGTTGGCTGCGGCAAGATCGCCGATGAACACCTGCAGCAAATCCGGCGCGTGCACGGCTGCGAGGTGGTCGGCGCGTGCGATCTGGAGCCGCTCATGGCTAGGCAGGCCTGCGAGCGGTTCCGGATTCCCAAGGCGTTCAGCAGCGTGTCTGAACTGCTCGATGTGTGTCGCCCGGACGTGGTCCACATCACAACCCCTCCGCAAAGCCACTTTGCCATCGCTCGCCAGTGCCTCGAACACGGTAGCCACGTCTATGTCGAAAAGCCGTTCACTGTGGATGCGGCCCAGGCCGAGGCCCTCATGCGACTGGCCGAGCAGCGGCAACTCAAGCTGACCGTTGGCCACGACCTCCAGTTCAGCCAGGCCGCGCGGCGACTGCGGCGCTGCGTGCGGAGTGGCTACCTCGGGGGCGACCCCGTGCACATGGAGAGCTACTACTGCTACGACCTTAGTGATGCGCGGTATGCTCGAGTGCTGCTGACCGACAAACAGCACCGGGTCCGTCAGCTTCCTGGCGGACTACTCCACAACGTCATCAGCCACGGGATCGCACGCATTGCCGAGTAGATCAGCAGCGACTCGCTCCAGGTCTTTGCGCATGGGTTCATTAGCCCCCTCCTCCAGCGCTTGGGCGAACACGAGATTGTTGACGAACTGCGCGTGGTCATCCACGAGGAACGCGGCACAACGGCCTATTTCACTTTTTCGTCCCAGATGCGCCCGGGACTCAACCATTTCCGGCTCTACGGCTCGAAGAACGGCCTGATTCTCGACGAGGATCACCAGACCGTGATCAAGCGGCGCGGTACGCCTTTCAAGAGCTATGCGGAGAAGTTCATTCCCCCTGCCTCGCTTGCATGGCAGTACCTGGGCAATCTGAGCTGGAATCTCGCCAGATTTCTCGCGAACGACTTTCATCTAAAGTCGGGAATGAAGCACCTCATCGAGGCGTTCTACAGTTCGGTCCGGGGCAAAACACCCGAACCGATCCCCCATCGCGAAATCCTGCTGACAGCGAAGATCATGGACGCCATCTTCGAGCAGATCCGACCGGACGAGCTGACCGCCGCCGCTGCACCCGCGGCATCAACCTCCGCTCCCGCCTGCGGGATGGGCGACAAAGACCCCACGCGCGCTCGCTCACCCCATTTGTCCGTGCCTCGCAGATTGGATGGAGACAGGATACCTGGCATGTCCGCCGCCTCGGCTGCCATAGCCTCGGAGGAGGCGGAAGCTCGAAGAGCAAAGAAGGCAGGATCTGTCGGGGCAACTGAACGGTCGATCCAACAGACCTCCGTGTAAACATCATGCCCGGACTCGCAGGTATACTGGTCAAGGAGGCGACGGGTCTGTAGCAGAATCTGTGGGTCAGAATGGCACATCTCAGGGGCGGGCAGGCGAGTTCGTTACGCGTGGCGACCGGCGGCGACGCGAACTGGAGGCTCGAAGACCGTCGCCGCCGCTCGCCTGCCCGCCCCTGAGATGTGGGTACCAACTCACTCTGCCGCGTTCTGTGTGGCAAGGTGCTCCTGGTGAATATGTTGCGTTTGAATCCTGACCATTCTGACCCACAGATTCTGCCGACGAGGCTTATTCTCTTGCGCTCTTTTGCGGCTATTCCCTTTCGGGCGCGAGTCAGAGGACAGGCGGCAGCGGTCAGCGGTCAGAAGTGCCGAGGGACAGACGATGAGGATGGGGGTGGGTGAGCGGTCTGTGGGGAGGTGCGGCAAGGGTGCCAGCGGTTTCTTTCACGTCGGCTGTATGCTCCGTGGCCTTTTGTTCACAGGGCTGCCGTTCGTCGGTGCCGCACGATCACGGACGGAACTTCGCATCGCCAGCTCGCTGGCGGATCGATCAAGGCCCGCATGGATTGACATCGGTGTATCTGGTTCCTACCTTGACCTTATGAATTCGGTGATCACTGCGCCTACGGAATGGATCGAGTCCGTTAGCAACCTTCGTTTTCCCCCTAAGGCTGATGATCGGCTCCAGCACCTGATGGAGCGGAACAACGAAGGGCTTCTGACCGAAGGCGAACGAGAAGAGTTCGAGGCGTTGGTGGAGCTGAGCGAGACGTTATCGCTCGTGCGTGCTGAGGCTTGGCAGATCTTGAGCCGGTCGCCCGCATGAGTGTGCCCGACGAGCTCGCGGCGGCTGTGCGCGAGCGGGCTGCTGGTCAGTGCCAGTACTGTTTGATGCATCAGAGCCTTCAGGGAGCGACCTTTCACGTCGAGCACGTCGTTCCCCGGGTGAAGGGTGGTACGTCACTGCTGACAAACCTCGCGTTGGCTTGCCCGGCGTGCAATCTGCACAAGGCGGATCGGACGATGGCGATTGATCCGGAGAGCGGCACATCCGTGCCGCTGTTCCATCCGGGGCGCCACATATGGTCAGAGCACTTTCGATTTGATGGCGACTGGGTTGAAGGTTTGACCGCCATTGGCAGAGCCACGGTTGAGGCGTTGGACCTCAATCACGAGCGCCGTCGGCGCATCCGCGCCGCCGAGAAGCGACTCGGCCTCTGTCCGCCTGAGGGGAATTAGCGTCAGCGGTCAGGCGATAGAGATTGTGGTTGAATGGGTTCTTTTCCTGTGGTTCGCGGTTGCCCTTCTGAACAGTAAGGCCCAGTGGCAGTTCGCGTTGAGTGATGCGCTTGGTTAGCGGCTTAAAGTCGGCGGACAGCGCGCCAGGGATTGCGGCATGATCGAGTGCGTTTTCACCCTCGACTATGAAATCTACGGCAACGGTCGAGGTTCACTGCGGGATCTGGTCTTCGAGCCAACACAGAAACTACGAACCGTTTTTGACCGCGCCGGCGTCAAGTTCGTCAACTTCGTCGAGGCGGTCGAACTGGACCAGATCGAACGCCACTCTGCCGATCCTGCCATCCGCGATGTGCGAAGGCAGATCCGCCAGTTGCACCACGAGGGCCATGAAATCGCCCTCCATCTCCATCCGCAATGGGCGAACGCCCGGTATCAGCAAGGCCAGTGGCAACTGGACTACTCGGAATACAATCTCTGCGTCCTCGCGCCGGAACGAATCCAGCGGATCGTGGATGAAGCTTTGGCGTGGCTTCGCAACGTTCTGGCCGATTCGAAGTTCAGCCCGGTGTCCTTCCGTGCCGGCAACTGGCTGTTCCAGCCGACCGCTCCTGCGGCCCGTGTGCTGGCCTCGTGTGGGCTCAAGATTGATTCCTCGGTCTTCAAAGGCGGTCTTCAACATCAGCACGGACTGGATTACCGTCCGGCGTTGCGCAACGGCTGGCACTGGCGATTCAGTGACGACGTGAATGTGCCGGACTCCAGCGGCGGATTGCTCGAACTGCCCATTTACACCGAAATGGTGCCCTTCTGGAGCATGCTCACACGAAAGCGAGTCGGCTTGCAGCAGAAGTCCAGTCCGACTAACGGGCGGGCATCTCCCAACGGGGGGCCTGATCGGCCAACAAGCCGCCTTCGCGATTTCCTTCGCCTCCGCTACCCCAAGAAACTCGATTTCTGTCGGATGACGCTCGGGGAAATGACCGGCATGGTCGAGCGCGTGCGACGCGCAGACGAGCAGACCCCGACTGTCCTCAAGCCTCTGGCGGCCATCGGCCACACCAAGGATCTCGTGGATCTGGACAGCATCGAGGCCTTCCTCATTTGGCTGAAAGACCGTGGGATTCCGGTCTCGACGTTGGCGTCGGTGTATCGGAGGTGCACGAGCGTTGGTTGAAGAGGGACCGCGGGACGACGGACTACCGACCACAGGACAACGGGACAACAGGACAACGGACCACGGAACAACAAGCTGGGGGCGACTGGCGATATACCTTTGACGGCATGATGGCAGGAAGACGGACGGATGGTGATCCCGGCGAAATGTCCCAGGATTCCGTCGCCCTTGCCTTGGTGCGCCGTCGATGCCATGATGCGGCATGATGACCGCCGACCTAACCATGATTGCACTTGAGTTGCCGCCCGAGGAACGACTCGAGCTCGCCCGCCGCCTCGTCGAGAGTGTCGTGGCGCCGGCATCATTGACCGAGACCCTCGCCGACGGCATCCGGCGGATTGAAGAGATTGCCACGGGGCGCGCGCAAGGGCTGACCGAGGCGGAGTATCGGGCTGCGCTCTCATGAGAGTGCGGTTCCACCCGGAGTTCCCTCGGGATGTTCGTATCTTCGCCGCCAGCTATGCACAGATTTCGCCCGGCTTGGCTGCACGTTTCCGAGACGAGATTGACGCGGCGATCGAGGCCATCAAACGATCACCGACCAGCGCGGGCCACCCTCTTCACCTTGGCTCCGAAGTGGTGCCCGACTTGCGACGCCGAAACCTGCGCGCCTTCCCATTCTTCGTTCTTTACGGGGCCACTTCGGATCAGTTGATCTTCGGTTCGCTCATTCCGAGTCGTTCGGACCCGTTGACCTGGCTCACGCGTTTCCCACCGCCGCGGCGATAGAGTTGCTTCCTTTGTGAAATCTGTGCCAAATGACTCGAGTTTGTGCGCCGCGCAGCGGCGCCCCTTAGCGAGGCGTTCCCTGCCGGTGACGAAGGCTAAGGCCCAGCCCGAACGACCTGGCGACCTGCCGCGTCGATCTGAGGCGGAGCCTCGCTAATAGATGCGGGACTACACGAAGATTGAGGCGTGGAGGCTGAGCGACGATCTGACGGTGGCGGTTTACGAGGAGACCCGTGGGTTCCCGCGAGAGGAACTGTATGGTTTGACGAGCCAGCTCCGCCGTGCGGCCTATTCTGTTCCAGCCAATATTGCCGAAGGAGCCTCACAAGAAAGCAAACGGGATTACCTTCATTTCATGTACATTGCTCGTGGCTCGCTAAGCGAGACCCAGTACTTTCTGCACCTGGCGCACCGGCTGAATTACCTCAGCGCAGACGAACGCGAGCGCCTGGTTGGCGCGATCAAACGTGCCTTCGCATGCCTCCACGGGCTCATCCAGGCGGTCGAGCGCGAATACGGTAGGCTGCGAACCGCGCTTGGCTTGCTGACCAGCGCCACTGCCCTCCTGGTCCTCCGTCTGACCCACGTCTCTAGTCCGTAGTCCGTGGTCCCGTGGTCCCGTAGTCCTGTTGTCCCGTAGTCTCGTAGTCCCTCCTCGATGCTCACCGCCCGTCCCATCCCGATCGCCTGGAACCCGGCCCTGTCAATCTTCGCCTCGGAGCCCTTCCTCAAGTCCGTAGGCGACGAATACGGCTGGCTCGGCGGGTTCGACGAGACTGATAGGCTCCGCTGTGTTCTCCCTTACACAATTATCCGCAAGGCCATTCTGCGCATGGTCCGGTTCCGGGTCGAGACCATACCCATGGACGGAGAGATCTCGATCGAAGATGAGAAGTCCTTCCTGAACAGCGCGATGGAGCACTTCCGATCCGTGCGAGCGGACCTCGTCATCCCC
>ERZ795055.2191-NODE-2191-length-14987-cov-4.666890_pt1 | contig 14987 bp, 8 predicted proteins | sample MGYA00375139_ERZ795055 | MGnify/ENA primary metagenome ERZ795055 (study PRJEB30184, sample SAMN05720283) | anaerobic digester metagenome | isolation source: active sludge of municipal wastewater-treating anaerobic digesters | place: USA | collected 2015-01-23 ...
TCGACAAGCTGATCAAGGCGCACTACGGGGTCGGGGGGGACACGATTGACGAGATGGTGGCGGGGGAGGCGGGGGGGGTGTCGGCGGAATCGGCGACGAGCGAGGATCTGCTCGAGATGGCGCAGGAGGCGAGCGTCATCAAGCTGGTGAACGAGATCATCATCGAGGCGGTGAACGAGCGGGCGAGCGACATCCACATCGAGCCGTACGAGCACGAGCTTTCGATTCGGTATCGGATCGACGGGGTGCTGCACGAGGCTTCGATGCCTCCGCAGATCCACCGGTTCCAGGGGGCGATCATCAGCCGGCTCAAGATCCTTGCCAACCTGAACATTGCGGAGCGGCGCGTGCCGCAGGACGGGCGCATCGAGTTCAGTGTGGGCGGGCGGCAGATCGATGTGCGGGTGAGCGTGATCCCGATGCTTTTTGGGGAGGGCATCGTCATGCGTCTGCTCGACAAGTCGAGCGTGCTCTTCACGCTGACGCAACTGGGGATGGACGACGCCACGTTCAGCCGGTTTCAGGGCCTGATCCGGCGTCCGCACGGGATCCTGCTGGTGACGGGGCCCACCGGCAGCGGGAAGACGACGACGCTCTACGCGGCGCTGAATGCCCTGGTCAACTCCGAGATCAAGGTGCTCACCGTCGAGGATCCGGTCGAGTACCATCTGCGCGGCGTGAATCAGATCCCGGTCGATCCGCAGGTGGGGATGACTTTCGAACGCGGGCTGCGCGCGATCCTGCGTCACGATCCGGACGTGATCATGATCGGCGAGATTCGCGACCTCGAGACGGCGCGGGCTGCGATCGCGGCCGCGCTGACCGGTCACCTGGTGTTGTCCACCCTGCACACGAACGATGCGGCGTCGGCGCCGATGCGGCTGCTCGACATGGGGGTCGAGCCGTATCTGGTGAGCAGCACGCTGATTGGCGCGATGGCCCAGCGGCTGGTGCGGACGATTTGTCCGAAGTGCAAGACGACCGACCCGGCGGATCCGCGGACCCTGCCCGACGATCTCGGCTGGGGGCCGGGCGATGTCCTGCACCGCGGGGCCGGATGCGAAGCCTGCCGCGGGACCGGGTTCCGGGGGCGAACGGGGCTCTACGAGCTGCTCACGATCAACGAGCCGCTGGCCGAGTGCGTCCTGCACCGCCGTCCGCCGCCCGAGCTCATCCGGGCCGGCCGGGAGGATGGGCTGCGCCTGCTGCGGGAGGACGGTTGGATGAAGGTGCGCCAGGGGGTGACCACGGTGGACGAGGTTGTGACCTGCACGGCGGTGTGAGGCATCGAGGAGGGGCATGGCCGATTTCCAGTACACCGCCAAGACCGCCGGGGGCGAGACCGTCACCGGCGTGTTGTCGGCCGAGAGCGAGGCGACGGCCCTGCGGATCCTGGACGAACGGAATCTCTTTCCGCTGGCGTTGCGGAACGGTTCGGGGGCGGCCGCCCGGCAGGCGGCGCGGCGGCGGGTCCGCACCCGGGACGTGGGGATCATGTACGGGCAGTTGGCGGATCTGATCGGGGCCGGGGTGCCGCTGCTGCGCGCGCTCGATTCGCTGGTCAAGTCGACGGTCAACGCGCGACTGGCCGGTTTGTTGCGGGAGGTGCGCGCGGGGGTCGCGGACGGCAAGTCGCTCACGGACGCCCTGCGGGAGCATCCGGAGACCTTTCCGCCGTTGCACACCGCGATGGTGCAGGCCGGGGAGCGGGCGAGTTTTCTCGAGGATGTTCTGCAGAGCCTGTCGGGCTTTCTCGAGCGGCTGGACGAATTGCGCAGCAAAGTGATCGGGGCGCTGATTTATCCGGCGTTGCTTGCCGGCGTGGGCACGCTGGTCCTGGTCGGGGCGCTGTTGTTCTTCGTGCCGCGGTTCGAGCCGCTGCTGGGCGACGCGCGCAAGCCGTTGCCGACGGAGCTGGTTTTTTGGCTAAGCGGGGTGTTGCGCGGGTATTGGTATTTGGCGCTGGCGGCCGGGGCGGGCCTTGGGGCCCTTGTCTGGGGGGCGCTGGCGAGCGAGCGCGGGCGGCGCTGGTACGAGGAGTGGCGCCTGCGCGTGCCGGTTGTCGGGACTGCGCTGAGGCTTCTGGGCATCACACGGTTTTGTCGGATCCTGGGCACGCTCTTGGCCAATGGCGTTCCTCTGCTGCAAGCCCTCTCGATCAGTCGCGGGGCGACCGGGTCGAGGCTTCTGGGCGACCGCATCGCCGATGCGATGGAGAGCGTGCGTGGGGGGCGGCCGCTGACGGAGCCGTTGCGGGTGGGCAACCTGTTTCCCGAGCAGATCCTGGCGATGATCCGGGTGGCGGAGGAATCGAATCGTCTGGACAAGGTGTTGTTGAAGATTGCGGACACGGTCGAGCGGCGGACCAACCGCCAGGTGGACCAGGTGGTGCGGCTGCTCGAACCGCTGATTCTCTGCCTGGTTGCGATGGCGATCGGGGTTCTGGCGCTGGGTTTGCTTCTGCCCATATTCACGATGGCGAGCAACCTCGGGCGGGCGTCCTAGTGTGCATGCTGACTTCTCTTGTGAACGGCGGCTCCGCGGTGGCAAAGAACGGTGAGAGGCGCAGGCCAGGCAGAGGATGCGCTGAATGCAAACAGGTTTGACGGCGTCTATTCTGGCTTAAATACTGTGGTCTTATGAAGATGCGCAATCAGGCCGGGCGAATCGCGCCGGTGCGGGCGTCGATGGGCTTCACGCTCATCGAGGTTCTGCTGGTGATCGTCATTATCATGATGCTGGCGGCGGCGCTGGTGACGTTTGTGCTGCCGCAGCAGGCAGGGGCGGAGCGGAACACGACGCGGCTTTTATTGACGCAGGTGCAGACCTCGCTCGACACGTACCGCATGAACGTGGGGCACTATCCGACCGAGGAGGAGGGCGGATTGGGGGCGCTGCTCGTCAGACCGCAGTTCGAGAACGAACAACTCGGGGAGCGCTGGCAGGGGCCGTACATCAAGCCGGGCACGAAGCTGCTGGATGCCTGGGGCCACCAGGTGGTCTACGAATTGCAGGACCTCGCGGGCACGGGGCAGACCAACGGGCTCCCCTACCGCTTGTTTTCAATCGGACCGGACGGCCAGGCGGACACCGAAGACGATCTGGCGCTGGAAACGACGGCGGACGAGAACCTGGATTCGAGGAGTGTGCTCGAGACAACGCCCCGATAGGCTGCCGCACGTGTCAAAGACCAATCGCCAGGCGGGTTACACGCTCCTCGAGTTGCTGCTCGTGGTGCTGTTGGTGTCGCTGTTCACCGGCGCGGCTGTCATGAATGTGGCGCCGCTCGCCCAGGGAGCGCGGCTCGATGAAGGGGTCGGGCAGCTCGAGACGCTGCTCCGGTTTGCCCGCGCCGAAGCCGCCCAACAGGGGCGCCGGCATCAACTGCAGATCCAGGCCGCAGCGGAAGCCCAGCCGGCCAGCCGCGCGGCGATCGCGGTGCGTTGGGAGCCCGAGCCTCTGCAAGAGCCCGGTGTTTTCGTCCAAAGCCAGTCCACCGCCGCGTTGGCCCAGTCCGTGACCGAGCACGTGCGCATCGAGCATGTGCGCTTGATCGAGCCGGCGTCCCCGTCCGCCCCCCCGCCAACCGCACGGGACTCGTGGGAGATGTCCGCGCCGGCGTCCGAACCTCCCGTAAATCCTGCGTTTGGGACGGTCGAGGAATGGCCGTCGATTACGTTCTATCCGGATGGATCGTCCGATTCGGCGGAGATTCTCGTCGGCTCGACGGACATCAACGATCCGCGCCGAATGCTGGTGAAGTGGAACGGTCTCAGCGGCAGCGCGGCGCGCGAGGGAGTGAATCCCGAGAGCCTTGGCCTGTTTGGAAGCAGAACCGCCGAGGCGCAACCCCTGGAGCCGGCCTCAGTCGCCCATACGATCCTCGGGCCCTCGGCTCCTTGACCTATGGGGCGCGCATGCAGTTGCCTGGACCGGCGGACCAGACTCAGCCCCGGCGGGAGCCGCGCTCCGGGCGCGGGGCGGTCCTCCTCGAGGTCCTGCTGGCCCTTGGTTTGTTTGTGGTGGCCGCGGCGGTGGTCACTGGCGGCTTGAACGCCGCCGTCGAACGTACGATCCGGTTGCGGGCGCAAACTCACGCGCTGGATCTCGCTGCATCCGTGATCTCCGAAATTCAGATGGGACTGCGCGCTTCACAGGCCGCGGGGCCGGAATCCTTCGAGGCTCCGTTCGATCAATGGACCTGGGAGATCGAGGTGGGCCCGTACACGTTCGGAACCGAGAACGCACCCGGATTGCAACTGGTGACGGTCATTGTCCGCGGCGAGACGCCGCCCACGGTCCAGCGCCTGACAACGATCCTTGTTTCGCAGGGCGAGGCCGGTCCAGTGGGCGATGAGTATGGAGGTTGGGACGGGGCCTTTGACGGAGCGAGATGGCGCCGTCTGATCCCGCACTGCGGGACGGCTACGGAGCCACGGTTCATGGGAGGCGTTGTCATTCAACAGCTTAATGCGCACGGGGACAAGGAACCGAAAACGCTCAACGTTCAACGTTCAACGCTCAACGTTCAGCCCTCAACCATCGGCCATCAACCATCAACCAGCCACGGATCCCGGCACGAGGTCTCGGGGCCAGAGGAGGCGCCGTGGGGATGAGACCGCTTCGTGTGCGAGCCGTGCCGCTGGGTGCCAGGGCGTTCACGCTTCTCGAAGTGTTGTTGGCGCTGTCGATCGCCATCGGGCTGTTGGTTGTCGTCCTTTTCTACTACCAGCAGGCCGCCCTGCTCCGGGACAGCACGCTCGAGTCGGTCACGGGACTGGCCGCCGTGCGTCTGTGCATGGACCGCCTGGGAACGGAGCTGCGGACGGCCAGCGCGCAGCCCGACAGTTTCCGGGGCGGCTCTCAAGAGATCGAGTTCCTCCACTGCGAGCTTCCCGAATCCGGCGCCGCGGCAACGGCCGAAGCCGACGCCCATGTGTCAACCCCGCTTCTGCTCCGTCGGATCCGCTATGCCATGCCTGCGTCCGAGGAATCGAGTGCAGTGGGGGGATTGGTGCGGACGGAGACCATGGTGACGCCCGCCGCGCCTGAGGCGGACGAAGCGGATCCGAACTCCGTGGAAGCGCACCGGGCAGAAACGGGTTTTGTGGAGGAGTCGTCTGAACCGCCTGACACCAACGACGTGTGGGCGGTCGAGACTGCGAGCATCGAGGAGGAGGGCACACGCATCACCACCTCGTTCCCGAGCGCGGGCGCGCCGCCGCTGACCATTCCCGAACTGCGCTATTTGCGCCTGCGCTACTGGGACGGCGCGCAGTGGCAGGACTCATGGTCCGGTTCCGATTTGCCCCGCGGCATCGAGGTGACGCTCGCCCTCGAGCCGGTTCCGCCGGATGCCGCCCCGGGCACGCTGCCCGGGGAGGTGTTTCGGCGAGTGATTGCGATTCCGGCGGGGCTCGCTTCGAGCCCGGTTCGAGCCGTCGCGGACGATTTTGAATCGGGGAGCGTGAACGGGGGGATGACCTCGGAGGGTGGCCGATGAAGACGCACTGTCATCCACCCGAAGATCGCTCGAGGCCCTGGTGTTCAGGGGGCTTTGTTCTGCTGATCGTGTTGGTGGTGGTGCTGCTCAGCTCGATGCTGGCCGCGAGTGTTCTCTACGCGATGCGGTCCGAAGCCGCGGCCCACACGGCGAGTGTCCAGCGCGAACAGGCCTGGGCGGCGGCCATGAGCGGCGTGGCCCGGGCGCTGGCTGTGGCGACGGATCCGGGGGACGCCTGGATGGACTGGGAGGACAACCCGGCGATGTTTCAGCATCAGTTTGTGAACCAGGACGGCGATGACCAATGGTTTTTCACGGTGTACTCGGCCTCGGACTCCCTGGGCGCCGAGGTGCGGTTCGGTTTGACGGACGAATCGGCCAAGCTCTCGGTGCGGCATCACGATGCCGCATGGCTCGGGAAGCTGCCGGGGCTCGATGCGAAGCTCGCCGCGGCGCTTGCAGGCGCCGTCCCGCGATCCGAAACCGCGCCACGGACGAACAGTCCGAGCGCTGCCTCATGGGCCCCGGACGTCTCGGGCCGCGCGGGTGCAGGCGACCCGCCCTCCGGAACGCGACCGTCCGAGACTCGGCTGTCGGAGGCTCGACCGTCGGAGGCTCAGGCGTCAGAAGCTGTGCCTTCGATCCCAGCGGCGTCGGCCAGCCCGGTCCCGTCCATCGAAGAGTGGTTTGCCGCGGCGGGGTTGAGCAGTCAGTTGCTTTACGGGGAGGACGCGAACTACAACCTTCGGTTGGACCCGGACGAGGACGACGGTGAGACGCGCAAGCCGCTGGACAATGCGGACGGCCAGTTGGATCGGGGTTTGCAGCAGTATCTCACGACGATCAGCTACGACCTGAACGTCAACAGTGAAGGGCAGCCGCGCATCAATCTCAACGATGCCCAGGCCGACCTCTCGAAGAGCGGCCTGCCTCAAGCGACACTCGATTACATGGCGGCCCTGCGCCGCGCCGGCCAGTCGCTTTCCCACGCGGCCGCATTGCTCGAAGCCGAAGGCGAGTTTCAGGATGCCGAGGGGCGCCCGCAGCGCCTGCGCTCGGGCATTGGGCGCGAGGAATTGTCCGTCGTATTGGACCAGTGCACTACGACCAATGCCGCGCGACTCGAAGGGCTGATCAATGTGAACACGGCGCCGCGCGCCGTTCTGATCGCGATTCCGTTTGTAGGCGAGGCCCTGGTCGACGCGATCCTCGCGACGCGGCCCGGTCTCACGGCGGACGAAGCGCGCACGCCCGCGTGGCTGTATCGGCGCGGCCTGGTGAGCGCCGAGGAGTTCAAGCAGATTGTTCCGCACCTGACCACGCGCAGCCTCCAGTTCGGCTTCCGCTGCCTTGGTTACGCCGTGCCATCCGGACGCTACCGGGTGTTGAGCGTCACGGTGGACACGGCGCCGCAACCGCCGCGTGTCGTCGCCCTGCGGGATCTGACGCGGTTCGGATTCCCGGTGCCGCTGGCAGTGTTGGAAAACGGAGGCGCGGGTGGCGTGTTGACAACGAGTGCGGGTGGGCGGCCCGCATGGTGAGTCTTGAGTCATGGCGCTTAACCTCGATCACATCTGGACTGGTCTTGCGGCCCGCTTGAACCGGCCGACGGCGTCGCGCCGGAGTCGGCGTCCCAGCATCACGGCGCTCGATCTCGAAGGGGGCTTCCTCGAGGTGGTGCAGGCGGCGTTGCGAGGCGGAGAGCCACGGGTGATCCGGCACGCGGCTGTTCCACTGGATCGGTCGCCGGACGCCGATTCGGAGACAGGGTCGGTTTCGGCTCCGGTGTTTGCCGCCGCGCTGGCGCGTGCTGGAATTCGCCCTGGCGCCGTGGTCATGGGGGTGCCACGCGCGCGGGTGATGCTGCGGACCCTCGATTTGCCGCCGGCCGAACGCGAGGCGGAGATCGCGGCGATGGTGCATCTGCGGCTGCAGCGCGACTTGCCGTTCGGTCTCGACGAAGCCCTGATCGATTTCAGGATCCTGCAGCACCCGGCGTCGCTGCCGACTGCGCCGACCGGGTCGGATCGCCCGGGACCGCAAGGGGCGGCAGCCCCGGTCCGCGTGCTGGCCGCCGTGGTCAGGCGCGACACGGTTGAGCACTACCAGTCGCTGGCCAAAGCGGCGGGAGTGAAGCTGGCGGCCTTGGGACTGCGGTCGCTGGCGAGCGCGCGCGCAGCGCAATTCCTGGATCCTGGGACGACGCGCGGGTGTGTCGCCCTGGTCTCTGTCCATCGACGCGAAGTCCTGTTCGATGTGTTGTTCGAGGGCGCGTTGGTGTTCAGCCGGGTTGGGGCCTTGGCGGCAGGGGCAGAGCCGGCGCTGGAAGCTCGAGACGCGGTGGTCGAGCCAACGGCGGAATCGGTGTTGACCGAGGTTGTGCGCAGTCTGCACAGCTACGAAGGCGTTGCGGACCACCATCCGATCGGGCGTTGCCTTGTGACGGGGTCGACCGGCGCCGAGGCGGCCCTGGCGCGGGCGCTGGGGAGGCAGTTGGGGGTGCAGGCCGAGGTTCTCGATGCTGCGGGGCCGTGGAGTGAGGCGTCCGACAACGCCCAGTTGCCGCCCCATGCGCTGCCGGCTGTCGGTCTCGCCCTGGGCGCGCTCGAACCGGAGGGGTTGCCGATCGATCTTCTGAATCCCAAGCGCCCTCCGGTCGCGCGTGACAACCGGCGCGTGCGGCAGTTGGGCATTGTGGCGGCGATTCTGGCGGTTCTGCTGGCGGCTGTCGGGCTGCGGGCGCGGTGGATTGGGGCCCGGGAGCGTCACCGCGCCCAACTCCAGGAACAGATCACGCTCGGATCCAAGAACCTCGCCGCTTACCGGCATGTCCGCAACCAGGCCCGGACTCTCGCCGATTGGTCGGGCGCCGGGCGCAACTGGCTCGATCACCTGACTGTCCTGAGCGCCCTGCTGCCGCCCAGCCGGGATCTCTATGTGACCGCGCTTTCGACCAGCGCGCGCAACACGCTCAACCTCGCCGTCAAGATCCGCGGCGGTGAGACCGTGGACCGCCTGTTGGAGACCCTGCGTTCCGCGGGCTACCAGGTGAAGGCGCCCGCCATCATGCCGGCCATGGACCGCTTCGGGTTTCGGTTCCAGGCGAACCTCGAACTGGGGATCCCAACCGCGATCACGAACGATCTCGATGCCCTCGCGGTCGAATCGCGTCCGCCGCCATCCCCCGTCGCCCCCGTCGCCCCCGTCGCGCCCGAAGCCGCGTCGTCGGCTCCCCCGCCCCAGGCTGAGTCACCTGCGCCGCCGGCTGCGGCCTCTCCCGCGCCGCCGCCGGGCGCTGTTCCGTCCGCGGCCCCGGCATCGGCCGCCTGGAGGGAGCAGCGTGGATCCCAGACCGGGGAACCGCGAATGCGCCGACGCCGACCGGAAGGAGGCTGGCGTGAATAAGCGGGCTCGACTTCTTGCCTGGGCGGCTTTGGGCGTGGCCGGGCTGCTGGCGATGGGCTTCGTGCTAAGGGCCGCGATCAATCGCCCCTTGCGGACTCTGGACGGCCAGATCCTCGCGCTCGAATCGCGGTTGAAATCGCTGCAGAAGGAGAGAGAGGCCTTTCTGAAGGCGGACACCGAGGTGCGGGCCGGCGCCGCCCGACTGTTCGCCAGCCAGGCTGCGGAGGCGGAGGCGCGACTGGGCGCCTTGTTGACGGCCCAGATCGTGCGCGTGGGATTGCGCGAAGGCGATTTTACCCGCATCCCCGTCGGGCGCCGCCGTTTGCCGGGCGCGGAGGAGGTGGGTTGGTCCGTGCAGGGAGAGGGATCCCTGGCGCGTTTGCTCGATTTGCTGTTTCTGCTGCAAAGCGAGCCGCGGCTGAATCGGATCGAGGGTCTCTCGCTGTCTCCCGCCAACGAAGGCGCGCGCACGCGGATTCGGTTTCGGTATGTGACATTGGTCTTCCTGCCGGCTGTCGAGATCGAGGCCTCGATCCCGGAGACGGAACTGAGCCTCGAAGCCCCCCTGCGCCGGCGCTACGACGCGATCACACGCCGCGATCTCTTCCGTCCGCACTCGCCCGAGGAGCAGGCCCCGAGTGCGCCGCCCGCGGGGGCGCCGGCGCCTGAGTCGGAACAGCCGCATTTGCGGATCGTCTCGCTCTCCTCGTGGGACGGGCAACCGGAGGTGCACCTATTCGACGCGCGGCAACAGCGCCTGGTTGTCCGCCGGCCCGGCGATGAACTGCTCGACGGCGAGGTGGCGGCGGTGGACTACCGCCCGCGGCCCGTGCCCGGCAAGGCCGGCCTGATCAGTTACAGCCGCCTCATCTGGCGGGTCGACACCAACTACTGGGCTGTCGAGCCGGGTCAGACCCTGGCTGACCGACGCCTGCTGGCGCCGGAGGAACTGCCGGCGACCCTTCACCCGATTTCCACAAAACCGGTTCTACCATGAGACTCGATCACTGCATCTGTTTGGTCTGTTTGGCTCTCTCGAGCCTGGCGCCGATGCGACCGCTGGCGGCCGACGGGGCGGGCGGCGACACGCCCATTGCGGCCACAAACTCGGCGCCGGACGCCGTCCCGATCAATGCCGGGGCCGCGACGACGACCTCCGTCGCGCCGCCATCGGGCACAGCGACGAACGCGCCGCCCGATGCGGCCGGCATCCGGTTTGACTTCGCCGGCATGCCTTATGCCGAGGCGATCCAGCGGTTCTGCCAGATGGCCGGCAAGCCGTTGATCGCCGACACGGTTGTCGAAGGGGCGCTGACGTTCTCGGATCCGAAGCCCTACACATACGGGGAGGCGCTGGACACGTTGAACCTGATTTTGGCGACCAAGAGCGTCATGTTGATCGAGGACGACCGTTACCTGCGCCTGGTCCCTTTCAAGGCATTGTCCCAAATGCCGCTCAAGCTGATCCGCGGCCTCGAGAACGTGGGCGATGTGCGCCCCGGCGAACTGGTCACGGTTGTGTTGGATCTCAAGAACCTCGATGCGGGCGAACTCTCGCAACCCATCAGCGGCATGCTTTCGTCCGCCGGTTCCGTGGCGTCGCTCTCGCGCGGGCGCGGGCTGATCATCACGGATCGCCTTGCGAACATCCAGCGCGTCCGGCAACTGCTCGACCAGGTGGACACGGCCTCGCCGGTCCAGCGGCAGGTCAAGACGTTCGCCCTGCGCAACGTGTCCGGCACGCTGATGAGCGATCTGTTGAACCGCACGTTCGGCATCGCCACGGCCCCGAAGCGAACCGTGTTCAACGACCAGCGCAAGGCCTACGAGGTGCTGCCGCCCGACCCCACCGATTACGTGACCGCGATTTTTGCCGAGGCTTCGAACACCCTGGTGCTGTTCGGGCCGTCGGAACGGATCGACATGGCCAGCGACCTGATTGCGCGCTTCGAGAGCGATGCGGGCGCCGCGGCGAGTGAGATCAAGGTGTTCTACCCCCAAATGCCCGCCGAGGAGTTGGCCGAAATGGTCCGCCAGGCGATCCCAGGCGTGGCTGGGCGAGGCGATCGCGGCCGCGAGAGCGACACTCGGGCCAAGGTGATCACCGACCGGACCAGCAACCGGCTGATCGTGACGGCGCCGGCCATTGGACAACTCGACGCCATCACCGCGCTCATTCGCCGTCTCGATCCGTCCACTCAGGAGACGGCCGCGGAGAAGGCCCCCGACCGCTCGACGCCGCAGCGGGAACTGCGTGTGGTGGATCTCAAGTCGGGATCCGCCCAGGCTTTGGCGCCAATGCTCCGCGATGCCCTGACCGATCTGACTCGAGACACACCCGGCCCGAACCCGATGAGCCAGGTGCGGATCCAGGCCGCGCCGATGGGGAACCGGATCCTGCTGACCGGCGCCCCGGACGCCCTCGACGACGTCCTGCGGCTGATCGAGCAACTCGACACTGTGAGCGCGCCGGCCGAAGTGACGCGCGTGTTCAAGTTGCGCCAGGCGAACGCCAACCGCGTGGCGGGCCTGATCATGGGCGCGATGGGCGGATACGACTGGCGCCGCCGCGGTGGTGGCGGCGCGCTGCTGGCCGCCGCGGACGATCGCAGCAACTCGCTGATCGTCGCGGCCCCGGAAGGCCAGATGAAGATGATCGAGCAGGTGATCGAACAGCTCGAAGCGGTGGGCGGCGCCGGCGGGCGGCAGTTGAAGATCCTCGAACTCACGAACAACTCGGCCGCCACGGTCGCCGGCACACTCACGCGGCTGTTCGCCCCCCAAGTCAACTCGTACGATCCCACCCAGCGGGTCGCGCTGACTCCGGCGCCCAATGACCGCGCCCTGGTGCTCGAAGCCGACGAGTCGATGATGGCCCGGCTCGAGGAGGCGGTGCGGACACTCGATACGGCCGCCGCGGCCGGAGGCATTGAAACGCGCGTGGTCGAGGTCAAGTCGGGGTCGGCTCAGGCCCTGGCCCCGATGTTGAACGAGGCGCTCTCTCAGTTCGGGCGCGACGGCCGGGGCGCCAGCCCGTTCGGGCGGGTCCAGGTGCAGGCCTCGCCCGTCGGGAACCGGCTGCTGCTCGCCGGCGCGGCGGAGGCGCTCGACCGCGTCGAGACGCTCGTCGCCCAACTCGACAGCGTCCCGGCCGCCCAAAGCACCCGGGTCTTCAAGCTGAAAAACGCCGATGCGCGTCAGGTGGCCAACATGGTCCTGAGCACGATGGGCGGGTACGAATCGCGCCGCCGTGGCGGCGGGGCAGGCTTCGTGGCGGCCGCCGCCGAAGAACGGAGCAACTGCGTGGTTGTGTCGGCCCCCGACTCCCAGCTCGAGTTGGTCGAGGACATCATCAACCGGCTCGACGAGGCCGGGCGCGCGGGCGGGCGCAAGCTGGAGATCCTGCCGATCGACCGCAATTCGGCGGCATCGATCGCGGCGATGGTCACGCAGATGTTCTACCCGCAGGTGCGCAGTCCCGATCCGGCCACGCGGATCGCGCTCACGGCGGCCCCGGACGACCGGGCGCTGGTGATCGAGGCCGGCGAGTCGATGATCGATCGGTTGCGTGAGACCGTGCAGGCCCTCGATGTCGCGCCCACGCTCGGGGGCATCGAGGTGCGCACCTACGCTCTGCCGGAGGGGCGATCCGTCGAGCTGGCGGAGGCCCTCAACCGCATCTTCGCCGACCCGTCGGAATCCCGCCGCCGCTGGGATCAACCGATGTCGGCCGCGCCGCCCGCGCCGCGGTTCGAGATCGACAGCGGCTCGGAGCTGCTGATGGTGGCGGCTACGCCCGACCAGTTCGAGAGGATCGAGAAGGTCCTCGATGACCTGCGCGGGGCCGCGGCGGCGGCGTCGCAAATCCGCACCTTCCGCCTGCAGCATGGCGATCCGGCCCAGGTGGTCGAGGTTCTGCAGTCCATGCTCCTGGGAGACGCCAGCCAGCGCTGGCGCAGTTCGCGCGGCTGGCGGGGCGGGACCGGTTCGGGCGAGGTCCGCGTGGCGGCCGCGCCCGCGCTCAACGCGGTCGTCGTGCAGGCGTCCCCGGAAAAGCTCGCCCTGGCCACCCAGCTCATTCGGACGCTCGATTCGCCCCGCAGCGAGGACGCGGCGAGCATCCAGACGGTGCGGGTCGAGAAGGCCCAGCCCGAGGCGGTGGCCGCCGCGGTGACGCAGACGCTCGCCGCGCAGAGCCCGCCCAACACCGCGCCGCGGGTGAGCGTGACGGCCGTGCCGGGCGGGCGCAGCCTGCTGCTCAGCGGTCCGGAGGCCGAAGTGCGGAAGGTGGCCGCCCTGATTCGGGAGCTCGACCAGGACAGTCCGTCCGACCAGGTCGAGACGCGGGTCTTCCAGCTCGAGCACGGCGATGCGCGCGAGTTGAGCCGCGTGCTCACGCAGTTGCTCGAGGGGCTTTCGCGGGCGCGCCCGCGTTTCGGCAACCGGTTCCAGCGGGACAGCACCGTCACGGTCGCGGCCGACGAGCGGACGAACGCGCTGCTGGTGTCGGGCTCGGCCGACTCGTTCAAGCTGGTCGAGCAACTTCTTGTCACGCTCGACCAGGCGCCGCAGCACTCGGATCGCCAGGTGCAATTCTACTGGCTCAAGAACGCGCAGGCCTTTGACGTGGCGCTGAAGGCCGAGGCCCTCTTCGCCGAGCGCCCCCGAGCCGAGCGGCCCCTGATTGAGCCCGATTCGTTTTCGAACTCGCTGACTGTCGTTGCCAAGCCCGCCGATCTTATCGAGATCGAGAGCGTCGTGCTGAAGCTCGATGAGGCCGCCCGCGACACCAGCCTCCAGGTCCGGATGATCCCCCTGACCGACGTCCCGGTCGAGCGCATGGCCGCCATGCTGACCAACCTCTACTCGCAGCTCAACGAGGGACAGGTCCGGCTCGTCGACCGGTTGCCCAGCCCGACACCGCGTCCGGCTTCCTCTCTCTCGCCCGCGACCAACGCGCCTGCCGCCACGCCCACGCGGCCCGACGCGCCGGTGGGCCCGGACGCCCCTGCGTCGCCGGCGGCCCCTCCGGAGGTCGTTATTGCCGTGGACAAGGCGGCCAACGCGCTGATCGCATCCGGCCCGGCCTACGAACTGGATCACATCAGCTCGCTTGTCTATCAACTCTCCGCCTCGATCGCCTCGCCGGAGTTCGAGATCCGCCAGTTCCGCCTCAAGGAGGCCGATCCCGTCGTGGTCGCGCGCGTGCTGAACGAATTGTTCAAGCCGGTTCCCGCGCAGGCCCAGGGACAGGCGGGCCAGCCGGGCGGCGCTCCGCCCCAGCGCGGGGCGGGCGGACGCAGAGAGGCCGAGAATCAGGGCGGGGGGCGGCCAGACAACCAGGGGCGGCCGCAGGGGCAGCCGCAGGCCGCGGCGCCGAAGGTGGCCGTGGTTGCCGAGTCGCGCACGCACAGCGTCATTGTGCGCGCGCGTCCGGCGGATTTCGCACTGCTCGAATCGATCATCGAGCAACTGGACGAAGGCGGATTGACGGCGGAACTGGCGCACCGCCTCGTGCCCCTCGAACACGTGACGCCCGAACGGGTGCTGCCGCTCCTTCGCCAGATGCTGACCCAGTTGACCAGCGCGCGTCCGGGCGAGCCGGCGGCCATTGCGGGCGACCCGCGCAGCCGGGGCATCTTCCTGGTGGGACGCCTGAGCGTGCTGGACCGGATCGAGGCCCTGATCCACGAGTTGGACACGTCGTCCGAGTTCGCCGAGATCGAGCTGCGGACGCTCGATCTGAAGCACGCGCAGGCGCCCGCGCTGGCGGCGCTGATGAAGAACGTCTTGCGCCCCGACGCCGCGAGCGAACTGAGCGCCGAGGCCCGCCAATTGCAGGAGCAGATCAGCCGCCTGAAGCTGCTCGATGAGCAGGGGCGTCCGATTGGTCTGGATCTGACCCAGCCGATCAAGATTGTGGCGGACCCGGCCCAACCCAATGCCGAGGGTGGGAACCGCCTGGTCATCGGCTCGACACCCGGAAACCTCGAGGCCCTCGCCGCCGTCGTCGCGCTCCTCGACACGCCCTCCGCCGCCGGGGCGGAATCGCTCCGCGTGTTTCCCCTCACCCATGCGG
>ERZ795055.2192-NODE-2192-length-14982-cov-4.101896_pt1 | contig 14982 bp, 11 predicted proteins | sample MGYA00375139_ERZ795055 | MGnify/ENA primary metagenome ERZ795055 (study PRJEB30184, sample SAMN05720283) | anaerobic digester metagenome | isolation source: active sludge of municipal wastewater-treating anaerobic digesters | place: USA | collected 2015-01-23 ...
CAGGTCATTTTTGGCTCCATGGCAGCGTACGCGTTTGCCAGGCTCGATTTTGCCGGTCGGGATGCCATTTTTAACTTCATGCTGGGCACGATGATGATTCCAGGGGCAGTGACATTGATCCCCGCCTATGTCTTGATCACCAAGCTGCAATTGATCAACACTTTCTGGTCGTTAATTTTGCCAGGATTGGTTGGGGCAGGCAGTATCTTTACCCTGACCCAATTCTTCAAATCCATTCCACGCGACCTGGAAGAAGCCGCGGTGATCGATGGCGCTACGCATCTGCAGATCTTTAAGGATGTGATCATGCCTTTGGCACGACCCGCCATATTAACCGTGCTGATTCTGCAGTTCCAGGGCATGTGGAACGCCTTCATGCAGCCTTTGCTTTACCTGAACTCGCCTGACAAATACGTTCTGAATGTGGCTTTGAGCATTTTCCAACAGCAATACAAAGCCCAATGGAACCTGACCCTGGTTGGCGCAATGTTCAATGCCATCCCAATCCTGATCTTGTTCTTCATCTTCAGCCGCTACTATATCGAAGGTGTGGCTTACGCTGGCATCAAGGGCTAAACTGTATGCAAAAAGATTGGCGAGCAATCCGGTCCATTCTGGCTCAATCCTTCAAAGCTATTTGGCAAGAACTTTGGACGGTGTTGGTAGTCAATGGGCTGTGGATGCTCGCCAATCTGCTGATTATCTCCGGACCGGCCGCCACCATGGCTTTGGCGTGGTATACCAACCAGTTGGCACACGAAGAGCCGGTGGACCATACCGACTTTTGGCGCGCCATCCGCAGGTACTTTAAAGAAGGCTGGCGCTGGGGGATTGTTAACCTGGTCGTCATCCTTTTCCTCGTGGGCGATTATTGGCTCACCTACCAGGCGCAGGATTTTACCGGGAAGAAACTGTTGCTTGGTCTGTATGTCGCCCTGTTACTTTTTTGGCTCATGTTGCAGTTCTATACTTTACCGTTCTTGTTTGAACAGGCAGAATTCAAACTGAGACTGGCTTGGAACAATGCCCTGGTGCTGATTGGCCTCAACCTGCGCTTTGTGATCGTGTTGGGGCTCGTCATCACACTGGTATTGTTGCTTGGAACAGTCGCGTTCCTTTTTAGCGTGTTTTTTGGACCCTTTTTCTTAAGTTTGACCAGCAATTTTGCCGTTCTGGATCGCTTGCGGAACGCTAAACCGAATCCAATTCCCTCTGAAGGATAATTTTTCATGCGCCTCAACCGTCACCCACTTAATCCGATTTTCCTGCCTGATCCAACGTCCACCTGGGAAAACTATAATGTGTTCAACCCGGCCGTAATCATTCACGATGGGCTTTTCCATATGTTTTATCGGGCCCAGGGTTTGGATTGGATCAGCCGGATTGGTTATGCCTTCAGCCAGGATGGCGTGCACTGGAATCGCTCCAAGGAACCTCTGCTGAGCCCCAGCGGTCCGCACGATGCCCGTGGGCTTGAGGATCCCAGGGTCAGCGAAATTGACGGTCAGTTCTACATGGCTTACACTGCCTACGCCAGCGAGTATTACGGCGAGGGCATGCCCTCCCACTTTGGGGGAGGTGTATTCCCGATGATCGCGACCAGCTCCAACTTGCTAACATGGAAAACCCTCGGACCGATCGTTTCGGGTGAAGATAATAAAGATCACCTGCTCTTCCCACGCAAAATCAATGGTCGCTATGTCGCTTTTCACCGCCGTCCGCCCAATATTTGGCTGGCGGAATCGGAGGACATGCGCACATGGCCGGAAAAACGGATGCGACCGCTCTTTGGACCGCGTCCCGATAATGGCTGGGATTCCAAACGCGTCGGTAGTGGCGGCGTGCCAATTGAGACTGAAGAAGGTTGGCTGGTGCTTTATCATGGCTATAATCCCGATCATGTCTATCGCCTGGGCGTCTGCCTGTTGGACCTGGATAATCCCGAGAAAGTCATCAATCGCCCCAAAGAATGTATCTTTGAACCCAAAGAGCTATGGGAACTGCGCGGTGACGTGCCCAATGTAGTCTTCTCATGTGCCAATCCGGTGCATGAAGGCACGGTTTTCGTGTATTATGGTGCGGCGGATCACGTCATTGGTCTTGCCACTGTAGATCTACAAGAATTACTTGATTTTGCTAAAAATAGCCATTAGAAGGGGCGATTACATGACATCCAATTGGGTTGTGACACAAGAACATTTTGAACCAGATCAACTAAGCCACTTCGAGACTGTATTTACCCAGGGCAATGGCTTTTTGGGCACACGCGGCAGTTTTGAAGAATATTATCCGGGGCAGGAAGCCACCACTTTCGCGCATGGTGTCTTTGATGACTTGCCGGTTACTTTCACCGAACTGGCTAACCTTCCTGATTGGACGGATCTTGAAATCTGGTTGGATGGGGAGCGCTTTTCCATGCTGGAGGGCGAGCTGCTGCGTTATCAAAGGCAACTGGACCTGAGTACGGGTCTCTTAACCCGCGATGTACGTTGGAAGAGCCCTGCCGGAAAGGTGAGCAGCCTGGTTTTCTCGCGATTTGCCAGCCGAGCCAATGAACAGCTCTGCTTGCTGAAACTGGAAGTCACAGCCGAGAATTATGACGGTAAATTGGAAGTGCATTGCGGTTTGAATGGTGACATCAGTAACCAGCAGTTCAAACATTGGAATTGGCTGGGGCAAAAGGTTGACGCGCATGGCATAAACCTCGACCTGATCACGCATAAGAGCAAGGTCGCTTTGACCATGCGACAGGTACTGCAATGTGATGCGCTGGGTGTTGAACGCACCAGGATGGACCTGCGCAACCATCCCACCGAAGCCCTCAGCGTGAATTTAGTCCAGAATGTACCTGTTGCCCTGACCAAAATCGTGGCGATTGAAACTGATCCATTCAATGAAGGCACGCACAAGCACTGGTCGACCGTGGCGTTGGCTGAAATGTCTTTTGATCAGGAATTCAAAAAACATGCTGCCTTGTGGGAGGCTGATTGGAAAAACGCGGATGTGGTCATCGAAGGGGACGACGAAGCCCAGTTGGCCATGCGTTTCAATATCTACCACATGCTGATCGTCGGTCCGCGCCACACCGAGCGGGTCAATATTGGCGCCAAGACGCTCAGCGGCTATGGCTACCGCGGGCATGCCTTTTGGGATACCGAAGTCTTCATGCTGCCTTTCTTTATCTATACCTTCCCGCGGATTGGGCGGAATCTGCTCTCTTACCGCTTTCACAACCTGCCTGGCGCGCGCGCCAAAGCCCTTGCGAACGGCTTTGCCGGGGCGCAGTACCCCTGGGAAAGCGCCGCGACAGGTGAAGAAGTCACGCCTACCTGGGTACCCGACCCTACTGACCGCACCAAGCTGATTCGCATCTGGACGGGCGACATCGAAATTCACATCTCCAGCGATATCGTTTGGGCGATCCTGCAATACTGGAAAGCGACTGGTGATGATGACTTCATGCTCAAGCGTGGGGCGGAGATCATCCTCGAAACCAGCAAATTCTGGGACAGCCGCTTTGAATGGAACGAAACCAACCAGGGTTACGAAGTCACCAACGTGGTTGGTCCGGATGAGTATCACGACCGCATCGACAATAACGCTTACACCAATTACCTGGCAGTCTGGCAGATCAAGCAGGCGGTTGAGATCTTCACCTGGCTGGAAGCCCATACTGACCCATACGCCAGGGAGCTATTGGAACGCTTGCAGGTGACACGGCCGGTTCTGGATGAATGGCTTGCCAAAACCGACAAGGTTTACCTGCCTGGTGATCCGAAGTCGGGTTTGATTGAGCAATTTGACGGTTATTTCAAACTTGAGGACATCCGCTTTGCGGATTACCCAGGTCGCACCGTATCGATGCAAAGCCTCTTGGGCATGGATGGCGTGGGGGAAACCCAGATTATCAAACAGCCAGATGTGGTGATGATGATGGCGCTGCTGCCGGACCTATTCGACCGGAAGACGATGGAAACCAACTACGACTACTACACTCCCCGCACCGACCTGGAGTATGGCTCGTCCTTGGGTCCCTCGATACAGGTGATCATGGCAGTTCGGCGCAGCGACATGTCCAATGCCTATGAGAACTTCATGCGTGCCGGGCATGCCGACCTCAAGGACGTGCGCGGCAACGCCAGCGATGGTATTCACGGCGCGTCAGCTGGCGGACTCTGGCAGGCGGCTGTGTTTGGTTTTGGTGGGCTGCAATTCTCGGACGGCGGCTGGAAGGTTGATCCAAAATTACCCGAGCATTGGACACGTCTGTCCTTCAGGTTCTTCTGGAAGGGCGAGCAGCAATTGGTTGATATTCGTAAAGATGAGGTTTTTAAATGATAAAAGCGTTCCTGTTTGATCTGGATGGGGTCATCACCGATACCTCCGATTTTCATTTTTTGGCCTGGCAACGGCTGGGTGAAGACCTGGGCATTGCTTTCAGCCGCGAGGATGGTGAAGCTCTCCGGGGTGTTTCAAGACGTGAGTCGCTGCGCTTGTTGTTGAAAGGTCGCGAAGTCACCGACGACGAAGCCCTGGAGTACATGGAGCGCAAGAATAATTATTACCTGGAATTGGTTCACAAGATGGGACCGGAAAACCTGCTGCCTGGAGCGAGGGAGATGCTGATTGAGACCTGCCGCCTGGGATTAAAGCGCGCGATCGTGTCGGTGAGCAAGAACTCACAATTGGTGATTGAGAAATTGGGCATTGGCGGATTGATCGATGGTCTGATTGATGGTCATGCGCCTGCCCGCTCAAAACCTTTCCCGGATCTCTTTTTGCTTGGCGCGCAGCTGTTTGGTTTTGAACCGAATGAATGCCTGGTGATTGAAGACGCTACCGCTGGCATCCAGGCCGCCCATGCCGCGGGCATGAAAGCCGTGGGCTTGGGTCCGCTGGAGCGGGTTAGGGAAGCCGAATTGGTTCTGCCATCGCTTGAAGGTCAAACTGCCCGGGGTATCATGGAGCTGCTCGGGGAGTAATGCCCAACCCTCCCCAGCCTTTTTTTGGCGTTGAGGGAGGGTCGAAGCGACACGCATTTTTTATGTCGCGTAACGGGGTGAGGGTGTTTTGTCACTGCAGTAGACCGAAATGTGGTTTTTGTTAAGACTGTTTTCCAGACATATATAATTGCTTGAAACTAAGCCAGGGTAACGAACCCTCTCAATTGCTTACCGCCTCATCTCCTCACCATCGGCAGGAAGGATAGGCGCACATCTTCCACTACGAACAAGTGACCATCCCCATACCCATCAGCATAATTCAAGTAGACCACCCGTTTATTATCTGGTGTGATCTGATAGGTGTAGACGAACTCATCCTCCCTGGTGAAAGGCGCGCTGATTTTAGTTGCTGCCCCTCCCACGCTCGGTACCAGGAAAAGTTCGTCCGGCTCTCCCAAATCGTAATCGTGTGACATGAAAACGACTGCCAGGCTGTTGGGTGAGATTTTGAAATCTTCAATATCGCCGTTGACGGGTCCGACTGGCGTGAGTGGAATAATCGGGTTGGACACGCTTGGCGACAGCTTGCGAGCGAAAAGTTTGCTCATACTGGTGCCATCCCGTGATTGGTTGAAGACCACTCCCTCGCTATTGAGTGCTACTGCGAAGTCACCGATTCCATTCCACTCCGGTCCGCTATTACTGATTAGCAGTGGTGTGGGCAGGGGTGGGAAGAGATAATTCCCATAGAGAAGATACCCAACGTCAGGCGATGTTAGCCATTCTTCGAAGACCACCCCTTGCTGGTTGGGAGTGATCTCAAAGAAAATCCGCCGGTCAGGTTCGGTCCCAGTGGCATGACTCAGGCGAGTTGGTGAGGCGGACCCGTTCGCAGGTACTTTATAAAGATCCGCGTCCAGATCGATCCAACAGTCACCGCTGAAGACAACCGTCTGGCTATCCGCGGTAACCTCAAATTGGCCGAGCGTTTCAAAATCAGCTAAACAATTGGAGAGATTGTCTACGCTTGCGAAGTCCCCGCTGTAAAAGTCTGCGCGGTAAATGTTATGGATTGAGGTGACGAATTGGTTGGCGTAATAGACTACGCCACTTGAATCAGGCAGAATTTTATAATTTGTGACATCACCTCCTGCCACCACCGGTCCTGAAAGTGTTTTTGGATCGCTGGCTGTTAAGGGGGAATACCAAAGTTCAAAAGTTTCATGCGTGGTTGCGTCCACGTTGTAAACAATGAATTCGCTGTTGGGAGTAATAGCGGTAGAAGTGATCTTGCGATCAATATATAGATATTGACTGAGCTTGAGTGAGGCTTCACTCCCATCGATCGGGGCACTATAGAGCTCAGGGTGATCGTACGAATCCGTCAGGACAAAACTAACCCTCAAACTGTCAGGAGAGATGTCTATCATGCTCACCCAATCACCATTGACCAGATCCCGATTCAGACGGATCGGGGTGCCCCCCGAGATCGGCACGCTGAAGACTTCGTATAGACCGTTTATCAATACATCCAGGCAATAGACCACCCATTGACTGTCAGGTGAAATCAAGAAGGTCGGATAACCGCGGCCAGCACGCGCGGGAGGGGTCAAGCGCACTGGATCCCCTCCGCTTAATAATGCGCTGTAAACCCCATACACGCCATCAATCTCGCGGTCTTCAGCAAAAACCACGTATCGGCTATCATTACTGATCAGGAATTCGTCGTCCACGTCCGCGAATGGAGGGGTCCCGCCGCTGATCTTCCGCGCGCGCAGGACTGCCTGGGCTGACTCGGATGCTATTGAGAACGTCAGCAGCAAAGCCAACAGGACCGACACACCGACCCGCAGGCTGGATGCGAAGAACTTTTGTTTCATGAAAGCCTCCCTCTGATTTGATTAAGGATAACAAACACCAGGCAAAGTGGCAGGACAAGAATGACAATGTAAGTTTTGGATGACTTTATTATAGCAAGTCAGAAGCAGAAAACCAAATGTGATATTGGCATCCGTTGTAGGGTGCGGTCGGACCGGCAACAACTCCTATAAGCGTAAAGAAAAAAATTATTAGGTCCGACCCACCGAACAGCCAACCCGAAATCTCCGAGCATGGTGTGCTTGGCTTATAGGTGGGTTGACCCAAGCAATTTCGTAGTAGAAAAGGGTAAACGTCGGATTAATACCCACCCGTTGCACCCTTCAAAGACCAGATTCCTGCCAGATGGATCAATTTTTGTTACCTAATGCTGAATTTTTTGATCCAAATTGGCTTTATTGAAAAATTGCCTATACATATTCATAAATCAGGTGATAAAATGTTTTTATTGATTTGTCAATCTTCCTGAGCGCCCGGATATCGATCAATCGGCGCTTGATTTCCACAGTTAATTCATATAGACCAAGGAAAAGGAGCAGATGATGAACAAGAAGGTTTACGCGTTTTTCTCAATCGTTGTTTTATTATCGTTTGTGTTGGCGGGTTGTACACCGACAAGCCCGGCTGCGGAAACTGTCAAGATCGGCTTGCAGGCTCCTCTGACTGGGGATTATGCCGCGGAAGGACAGTGGGCAAAGCAAAGCGTGGAGATTGCGGCTGAGCTGATCAATAAGAAGGGCGGAGTCTTAGGAAAACAGGTGGAAATCGTTGTTGTCGATGATGCCTCAAACCCGAAAGACAGCGCTCTGGCCGCTCAGAAAGTCGTCGCGCAGGGGTTAAAGCAAGTGATTGCTTCCTACGGCTCTTCGGTAACCGCACCCGCGGCGGATCTTTATGACGCTAACAAGGTAGTTTCCGTTGGTTATGGCTGCACAGCCGTGCGCTTGACGATGGAAAAGCAGCGCCCGTACTTCTTCCGCACCGCCGGCCGTGATGACACGCAATCCGAATATTTTGTCAAATTTGCGACTGAACAGCTCCAGGCGAAACGAATTGCAGTCATGCATGACAACCAGGACTATGGTAAAGGCGTCGCAGACGACGCAATAAAGTTCCTGCAGCCTTTCATCGACTCGAAAGAGGTTGAACTGGTTTATTTCGATGCCATCACTCCGGGTGAGAGCGACTATTCGTCTGTTGTCAGCCAGATTAAATCGATCAATCCGGATGTCTGGTTCTACACCGGTTACTATTCCGAGGCAGCGCTGCTGCTCAAACAGGCTCGTGATGCGGGCGTGACCAGCATTTTCGTCGGGAATAACTCGGTTCCAACACCAGAATTTGAGAAGATCGCAGGAGTGGATATTATCAAAGGTTCAATCCACTTGAACGAGCCCATCCCTCAATTCCTGACCTTTGCGGAATCCTCGGAGTTCCTGGATGCATACAAGGCGAAATACAACGAGCTGCCTGGTTCCATCTGGGCGGTCTACGCCGCGGATGCTCTGAATGCTCTGGTGGGAGCGATTGAGAAAGCCGGCAGCACCGATCCAGACGCGGTTGCTGGCATTATGCGTACCATGACCGATGTCAACGGCATCACAGGTCCTTTGCTGTTTACAGATCGCGGTGACAGAAAAGACATTCCCTACTATGCCTATATCTACAACGACGCAGGCGAGTTGGAACTCTACAAACCATAATCTGTCTCTCTGGATTATGCGCAACTAAGGAACCTAAGGGGAGCACCCTCAACACAGCGAACTTGTTGGGGAGGGTGCTCCTCATCGAAATACGAGTGCTCTGACGTTAAGAACCTGGGTAGGTGATCCCTCTAAAACCAGGAGGGGGTTTTTGCGCCAAATGAGCAAGGAAAAGGAAACATCCTATGGAAATGGTCCTTGAGCAATTGACGAATGGTTTGGCCATCGGTTCTTTCTACGCGCTGGTTGCGATAGGATATTCGATGGTGTATGGGGTCATGAAGTTAATTAATTTTGCGCACGGCGACCTTTTTACCCTGGGCAGTTACCTGGGATACACGATTTTGGTGGTCGGTTCCGGTTGGGTGACTTCGGTGTTTGGCGTCTGGGGTGGCATCGCAGTCGCAATTCTGGGTGCGATGCTGGGCGTAGGTCTGGCCGGTCTATTACTGGAACGGGTTGCTTATAAACCCGTGTACAAGGCAGGTCGTCTTCCTTTAGTGGTCTCAGCGCTGGGATCGTCGATATTTATCTCAAATGGTATTATGGCAGTCTGGGGTCCGCGTTTTCAGGCATATCCCACGGTCAGCATTCCATCAGGCAGTATCACGCTGTTTGGTGATTTTCGGATCACGGTGCTCAAGCTTGTTACCGTGTTGGTTTCCTTCGTGTTGATGGCACTCATCTATTTCATTGTTGAGAAGACATTATTTGGGGCGGCGGTACGCGCATCCGCGCTCGACCGTGAAACGGCAACCATCATGGGAATCGATTTCCGGAAAATTATCCTGTTTGTCTTTTTTGTGGGACCGGCGCTGGGCGCGCTGGCAGGGGTTTTCGCGGGCTTAAACTATACCCGGATCATCTTTTCGCTGGGTTGGGGGTACGGTCTGAAGGCATTTACCGCCGTGATTTTGGGCGGGATTGGGAATATCCCTGGCGCCATGCTTGGGGGTCTGCTGTTAGGCTTGATGGAAGCGTTGTTCGAAGGGTTTGTATCTGGCGCATGGAAGAATGTTTTTGTGTTTCTGGTTTTAATCATTATCCTCATTGTTAAGCCTACCGGGATCATCGGTGAGAAAATTGCAGAGAAAGTATAGACATGGGCGATATAACCCGTAATTTTCTACAACGGTTCAGCAAAGTCCAGACCGGGCAAGACAAGCCAATGAAAAACAAGTGGCTTCGAGTGTTATTGATCGTGCTGGTACTGTTCATGATCACATACCCATACTTACCAGCAATCAATAACTATTGGATTGATGTCGGATTTTTTGTGGGAATTTATGCGCTTCTGGGGCTAAGCCTGAACATCATGTTGGGAGAGGTGGGTCTGTTTAACCTGGGTCAGGCGGCATTTTACGCGATTGGCGCCTACACCACGGCAATCCTCTATACACAGCTGCATATCCCCATTGTCGTACTGCTCCCTATCAGCGCACTGGTTGCTGCAGGTTTTGCCTACCTGGTTACCTCACCGATCATCCATCTTCGGGGTGACTATCTTTGTATTGTTACCATCGGCATTGGCGAAATTGTGCGAATAACCGCCATCAACAACCCATTTGGATTGACGAATGGCGCGAACGGGCTCACCGGTATCGGAAATCCTGACTTTGGGCTGTTCACAATTAAGACGCCCACCCAGTTTTATTATTACATCTGGATCATTGTCGGCCTGGTGATCCTGGGGTTGATCAACCTTCAAAAATCGAGAGTGGGCCGGGCATGGAACTTTATCCGTGAAGATGAAATCGCGGCGGAAGCCAACGGGGTCGACGTTCGCCACTACAAGTTGATCGCCTTTGTAATAGGTACCGCGCTCGCAGGCATGGCCGGGAATATTTACGGTTCCAAGTTCATGATTGTTTCCCCGGCCAGCTTTACGTTTATGGAGTCGTGCTTATTATTTGTGATTGTCCTGTTGGGCGGGCTGGGCTCCATTCCCGGCAATCTACTGGGCGCGGCCATCATTGTCGTTTTTCCAGAAGTTTTTCGGCAGTTTTCCAGTTACCGGCTGCTTTTCTTAGGTGTCGCCCTGGTGGTGATGATGGTATTTCGCCCTGAGGGTATCCTACCGAGAAGAAGGGAAAGGGTGGGTCTGCATGGATTGGGAATCACCAAATTACCATCAGACGAGAACAAATTCCTGGCAGAAGTGCTTGAGAAAGGCCCTTCACTGGCCCCAGCCCCAGATAAGACCCAGGCAAGAGCTTTGAAGACGGGCGCGGATGCTTCAGCAATTATGGATGGGGTCATATTGGAAACACGCCAGGTAAATATGCAGTTTGGCGGGTTAATGGCTGTGAACCAGTTTGACCTGAAAATCAAAGAAGGTCAGATCACTTCGTTGATTGGCCCGAACGGTGCTGGCAAGACCACGCTCTTCAATGTGATTACGGGCATTTATCATCCATCTTCCGGGAAAATATTTTTCTCAGGCGAGGATATCACCAGCCTCAAACCACATGAGATCATTTCCAAAGGCATTGCCCGAACATTTCAGAATATCCGCCTTTTCCCCTCGCTGACCTGCATCGAAAATGTTATGTCGGGCACGCACTGCCACGCAACCCACGGACTGTGGTCATCCATCTTGCATTTGCCCAGCCAGCAGAAGGAAGAACGGCGCACTCTCGAACTGGCTGCTTACCGCCTGCACCAGGTGGGGCTGTGGGAGTACCGCAATGAATTGGCCAAGAATCTACCTTATGGCAAGCAGAAAATACTGGAGATTGCCCGCGCGCTGGCCTCCAGCCCGCAGATTCTCGTTCTGGATGAGCCCTCCTCTGGCTTGAATGATGCCGAGACTGAGGAGCTGATGGGATTGCTCACCAAGCTTGTTAAAGAGGGTTTTACCCTGCTACTGATCGAGCATGATATGAATGTGGTCATGGGTATCTCTGATACCGTAACCGTGATGGAAATGGGTGCCAAGGTGGCGGAAGACCTGCCGCACAATATTTACAATAATCCCAAGGTAATCGAAGCCTACCTGGGAAGGGAGGAGTAAGATCGCCACGCTGCTTTCAGTCGAAAATCTTACCGTAGCATATGGTGCTGTTGAGGCACTAAAAGGCGTGTCTCTCGAGATCCAGGAGGGAGACGTTGTGGCAGTATTGGGCGCCAATGGGGCCGGCAAAACGACGCTGCTTAAGGCAATTTCCGGATTAATTCCCATCAAGAGCGGGACAATTAAGCTGAGGGGCGAAGATCTCAGCAAGCACCGTGCCTTCCAATTGTCCGAATTGGGCATCATGCACGTCCCGGAAGGCCGAAGAGTGTTTGCCACCCTCTCGGTTGAGGAAAACTTAAACCTGGGTACCTGGAGTGTTCGCAGGAAAATTTCTCCTCAACAGCTTCAAAGTAATATGGACTGGGTCTATTCCCTCTTCCCAATATTGAAGAAGAGAAGAAAACAGCTAGCCGGAACCCTTTCCGGCGGGGAACAGCAGATGCTTTCGATGGGTAGAGGGCTGGTATCTCAACCCAAAATACTGCTCCTGGATGAGCCATCTTTGGGACTCGCTCCGGTTCTGGTGTTGGAGATTTTCCGGGTGATCCGGCAAATTCACGCTGAGCAGGGGGTTACCATCCTGCTGGTGGAACAGAACGCGCGTAAGGCGCTGGGCGTGGCAGATTATGGCTATATTTTAGAGGTCGGAAAAATTGCGGTTCAGGATACTGCTGTTTCGTTAAAGACCAACGAACACGTGCAGGCCGCGTATCTTGGGGGAGGCCGCGTACAAAGAACGTAACGGTCGCACAACTAACCGACTATTTTATAGGCTTGATTGATACGCCTTCTCATCCCGTTTACTCATTTATAACAGGTGAGTGAAGACGATCACCTGATTTCGTTGTAACGGATACACAAGAATCAAGTAAGAAAGCAGAAGACATTTTGAAGGGAGAGTAGACCCTTGAACTTGACTATTAAACCACTAACCTCGGATCTCATCCCGGCTTATCTTGATTACTTCGACAATCGGGCGTTTGCGGATGCGGATACGAATGGACCTTGTTACTGCACATGCCCGACGCAAACCTCGCAGGAAATTGACCAAATGGTGAGCGAGTTCGTGGGTGAGGTCAAAGGGACAATTCGCCGACATGCCATCAAACTGTTAAGCGAGGGTAAGATTCATGGGTATCTGGCATATGATGGTGATACAGTCGCTGGTTGGTGCAATTCCGGAGATTTGAAGTATTATGTCAATAATCGTTATCAGTTCGTCCCCGACTTTGCCCGGGATAACACTATTGGCAAAACCATGGCTGTGGTCTGCTTTTTGGTTGCGCCTGAATATCGCGGTCGAGGTGTGTCAACCGCTCTGTTGGAGAGGGTGATCGCAGATGCCAGGACAGAGGGTTTTGTGGCAGTTGAAGGTTACGCGTATGTACAAAAAGGGCAGGATGATTTTGACTTCAAGGGTCCAACAAGACTCTATGAGAAATTAGGTTTTGTTCCTGCTGTAGAGCAGGACGGCGTGGTCGTGATGCGCAAAACCTTGTAGGTGGACTGGCGAATAACAAGATATGAAGAAATTCATTGATGAGATTTTCGGTCAAGGCATGCTGAATTTCGTCGCGACTATGACTGAGAACATTTCGTCGTTCGCCAAAGGCACAAGGTCGAAACAATTTATTAACCAGCTTTCGCTTCGATGCCTTGCTAATTTAACTGCTGAGGCTTTTGCTTGGCCTTCACAAGAATCTTCCTGTTCTCGTCTGCGTCGTTAATTTAATTAAACTGGCGAAAAGTTTGCCAGTTTAATTCCCAGTCGCTGGATCGCTTCACGGACGGTCGGATCGAGCAATATGGCCAATTCTTTTTCCCGTTGGTCTATGTAGATATCGCCGCAGGACCTGGGGAGAACAATCCTCTTTGGTGTCGATTCCATGGACCCAGCCGTGCAGGCCCAAATTGACTCGTTACGCGATACGAACAAGATCGTGCACCTGTATGGCGCCCTGTTTAGCAACGTACCCGACTATAACGGCTCGCAGGTCCTGGTAAGTCGTATCGAGGTGGAAGGGTAACCGTTACTCAATGTGGCAGTGTGTGAAGAACACCTAGCCGAATTCATTTGAAAACACTGCCCTCCAGACTAACCAGAAACCACATCTTAGCGTTGCATCGCCTAAAGACCGGACTTGAAGCCGGTCGTTTGTGTTGCGGAGTGGGTGAGGCGCTCTGGCGAGTTTGACTACTTTTTGGGGGTTTTTATTGCTGATCTGATTTGTATGTCCTCACGTAAATGCTGCACATGGCGAATGGGTGGGTCTCCAAATAGTTTTTTGTATTCACGATTAAAAAAAGCGGGATCGCGATATCCCACCTGGTATGCTGCGCTGGCTGCATCGAAATCTTCGTTAAGCATGAGACGGCGCGCCTCTTGCAGTCGTAGTTGCTTTTGGAATTGTAAGGGGCTCATGGCTGTCACGGTTTTAAACTGGTGATATAACCCCGAGACGCTCACACCAAGTCCGTTTGCAAGTTCTTCGATGTTTAATTGCTGGTTAAATCCCTGCCGGATTTGTTCGACTGCTTTGGCGATATTTGGAGTATACATTCCATGAACACTTAGGTGTCTGAGCCGGGTTCCCTGCTGCCCCATTAGCAGCAGATAAACGATTTCCTGTTTGATTAACGGCAATAGAAATGGCATTTTTTCGGGTGCTTCCACCAGCCTAACCAGCCGCAGAACTGCGTCCTGTAAATTCACATCCATCCGACTGACATCCATTGCCCTAATATTTGGATTGCCTTTATATGCTTTCTGACCGGCGTTCTCGATCACAGACCCAACCAGGGAAGGGGTTAGCTGAATTAGGATGCTGAGATATGGCTTGTCCGGTGTAGCTTCCAGAATCTGGCTGACGAGGGGCATTTCGAGGGTTGTGATTAGGTAATGATCCGGGTCGTAACGGAATTGACTGTCACCCAGGAAAAACACCTTACTCCCTTGCGCGATCAGACATAAGGACGGCGCTATCACTCCAGGTATCAGACCCATTGGCGCAGAGGCTCGAGCCAGGAAAAGTCCTTCCAATGCCTCGAGAACTCCGTCTTCTGGTAAAGAATGTTTGATGCGCTCAATCAGTTCTGCTTGATTATCCACCATGCGCGCCGCGTAACGCGCGGAGTCTTGCAGAGGGTGTGACTGTTCCCAATCGGTATTTTCCATCCAATTACACCTTTCCTTTAATCCAGCGAGTTGGTGAGGCGCTGGTGGTCAAAACAGCACCCATTGCAGAATAATATAATCATATTATTCGAGTATTTTATCATAAGAAGACCGCATCTGTTCAAAACCCCAAATGAGAATGCCTGCAGCTTAAGATCTTTCGTAAAACCGACCATAAATAGTGGAGTTTATGGATCGAGAAGAAAATTGATCAGGGCAATTGCATCTAATGTCGTAAAGCACGAATCCGCTGGGTTTCATCTTCGG
>ERZ795055.2194-NODE-2194-length-14969-cov-3.839144_pt1 | contig 14969 bp, 13 predicted proteins | sample MGYA00375139_ERZ795055 | MGnify/ENA primary metagenome ERZ795055 (study PRJEB30184, sample SAMN05720283) | anaerobic digester metagenome | isolation source: active sludge of municipal wastewater-treating anaerobic digesters | place: USA | collected 2015-01-23 ...
ATCGGCCTTCAGAATGCAAGCCATCATTACCAACAAACTCATTTTAAAATCAGTCTCAGTGGTCTGTCGGCTGCGCACAGTAGTTTGTTGATTCATTACAACATTACCCGGCGTATCGAACATCGAACCCACTGCAAAGCCTATTAATGCACCAATTGGCCCGCCAAAGGCCCATCCGAGGCCTCCACCAATCCATTTACCAAATCCAGCCATTTTTTCTTAAAAATTTAATGTGATTAAAACGACACAAAGATAGATAAATTGTATCAAAATGATGTTGTTGAAAGAAAAAGTCACAAAAATAAGTACGATACAAACAATGGATGTGTTTGCATAATTCAGGGTCGGAAATAGCTAAACAATTTATTTATGTTGAATAGCTTTGAAATGTATTCAAACAACCATAAAGTTTACTGAGGTAAATATCAGTTTTTTATAAGTTAAAGGTGAATTGTTGAGATTATTTATATGCAATCTTATTTTACTAAACTAAATGAAAAACAATCAGTAGCAGCATGAAAACCATCATGTAAATATTAATGCTGATAAATGACTTCTTAAAATTCAATTCGGCAACATTACCAAACGAAAGTTTAGTAAAAATGCCAATAAATGTAAGATTCAAAACAAAAATAATCAAAAAGAAAGGGAACGAAATATCAACCAAAAACAAGGGAACAATTATGGAAGAAAAAGACGTTGCAACCACCCAGGCAAAAATAACTAATTTTAAATTTGTTGAGTTAACAGCCTGATTGATTGTTTTAAAACCTGCTTCTTCATATTCTTTGCCGTATTTGAGCATGAGTAACCAAAAATGCGGTATTTGCCAAATAAACAGGAAAAAAGCTATAAAAATAATTGTAGCATCAAAAACATAACCTCCGGCGGCTGTCCAACCCATTAAGGCGGGGATGGCTCCAACCATTGAACCCGGAACAACTGCAAATGAGCTGATGCGTTTCAAAGAAGTATAAATAATATTGTACCAAACTAAATTGATTACACCGAGCAATGCTGTTGTACCATTGAAAATGAAGTAGAGCAATAATAAGCCTACAATTGTAAAGAGAATTGAAATTATCCAGGCATTTTGTAAAGAAATTTTACCGGTTGGAATAGGTCTGTTTTTGGTTCTTGCCATTAAAGCATCGTATTTGCTTTCCTGACATTCGTTCATTCCACTCGAACCTCCGGCAAGCAAAAAAATAGCGATGGCCAGATACAATAACTGGATATCGAATGTACCGGTAAACACTATATAACCTGTTATGGTTGTGAAACTTACAGCAATACTGACTCTATATTTAATAAGCGCTAATACTAGCTTGAAATTGCTATTCATTTATTTTAAATCTTTCAAATATTGTGTAATTTGTTGAATCTCTGTATCTTTTATAATGCTTTTATACGATTTCATTAATCCGGAAGGATAACCATCTACAATTTCTGAGTTCGGATCAATAATCGAAGTTTTAATATAATTATCGTCAACTTTTACTTCTTTTTTTGCACCGTTTGAGTTTATAGTTCGCATAGTACCATAAACGCCTTTGAAACTTGGTCCCACCACCTTCGATCCATCAACCGAATGGCAAGCAATACAACCATTGTCCTGCAATAATTTTAACCCAATTGAATTATCAGCTTTCTTAACCGGTAAAGCTTTTATCCATTTATCATAATCTTCCTGACTTACAACTTTAATCAAACTCATCATATACGAATGGTTTAATCCACAATATACGGTACAATAGATATCAAATTCGCCCAACCGTCCCGGTATAAACCAGGTATAATTTCCTTTAAGTGGAACCATATCTTCTTTAATTCTAAATCCAGGGACCGAAAATCCGTGCAACACATCTTTGGATGCCAGGTTTACCTTAACCGGCTTATGAATTGGAACAACCAACGTGTCAGACATTTTATTGCCCGTATATTCAAATTCGAACTTCCACATCGATCCAATAGCAGTAACTTCCATGGCATCTTTTGGAGCTTTACGCATAGGAATAAATCCTTCCCAACCGATATAAAACATATACAGCACCAGAATCATAGGGATAACAATCCATGTCATTTCTAATAAAGAATTATCTTTAATTTGTACTGCCGGTATACCTTTTTTGCGATTGTATTTTATTACAAAATAGATCATTAGACCGGTAAGTGCAATTAGAAAGAAAACAGAAATTGCAGTTATAATCAGGAATGCTGAATCTACTCCCTGAACAAAGTTTGATGAATTATCGAACATAAATATTTATTTTTAAAACAATTTAAGGAATTACAGATTGTGGGAATAATCTAATAATCAAGTCTATCTGAAAGCATAATCAATAAAAGTAATAACTACTATCAAAGCAAAAAGCACAAAGACCATTGCTACCAAAATCCGAAGCAATAAGCTTTCATATTTTAAATGCATAAAATTTGAAAGCACTAAAAATGCTTTTGTACCTGCAATCAAAAGGGCAACAGTCACAGTCAAAGGACCTAAATGTATAGAAGTAACAGCAATTGTTATTAAAGTAAGAAACAAAAGAATTAATAGAATTTTCGTAAGTGTTTTGTATTCTATTGTATGTGTGGTGTTATTTGCCATGGCTCTGAAATTTATTCAACGTTTATTAATTTATCCGAATCAAACACTATATATCAGGTAATTAAATACATTAATGGGAAAAGGAAAATCCATATTAAATCAACCAAGTGCCAATACAATGCTCCATTTTCGAGTAATACATAATCTTTGGTGTTGATTTTCTTATTTTTAACCTGAAAAAGGCATACAATTAATAAAATCATACCAATAATGATATGCAAAGCATGCAAACCGGTCATAAAAAAATACAAACTGAAATACAATAAATGACCTCTGTCTAATAATGACATTAATTCGGAACCGGGATATAATCCGTGATGAAATTTTCCGCCCCATTCAAAATACTTGTTAACTAAGAAAATTGCAGCACAAAATAATGTTATACCGATAAAAATCAGTGCCCGTTTTTGGTCATTTTTCTGTATTGCGGTTAATGCCATGGCTATCGTCATGCTACTAAAAAGCAAAACAACAGTATTTATTGCTCCAATTGCTACACTCAATTCAAGACTACTTTGGTGAAATGCAGTATGATATTGAAGTCTAAAAACAGAATAAACTAAAAACAAACCTCCAAAGAGCAGAAGTTCTGTAAAAATAAAGAGCCACATTCCTAATTTGGAGGCCTCATCGTCTCTATGTTCGTCTACATGTACTGTTTTCTCACTCATATTTTTCTTTTTTAATGCTACTCTCTCGGATTGAAAGAAATTAAATTCTTCCGCTTCAGTAGCGTTTGAATTATTAATTCTAATTTCGTATTTATATCAAAGTAGCTAATAACTAATTATTTATAATCGTAAGGATTCTCTTTGATGATGGGTGCTTCATCAAAATTCTCGAGCGATGGAGGTGAAGGAATTTGCCATTCCAACGTTGAACCATGCCATGGGTTAGCAGGTGCAATGGCACCACTTTTTGACCCTTTTACCAAATTATAAACCATCAAAACCAATCCAAATGCCAAAATAAACCCACCAATAGATGAAATTACCTGAGCCGGTTGAAATTGCACGGGATAGTCAAAATACCTTCTGGGCATACCTTGAACTCCGATAATAAACTGTGGAAAATAAAGCAAATTAAAGCCAATGAATTTAATAATCAATGCAATATTTGCCATTTTCAAATTATACATTCTTCCGTACATCTTCGGAAACCAATAATGGATAGCTGCAAAAAATGCAAAACCCATACCTCCAAAAATGATATAATGAAAATGCGCAACAACAAATGCAGTGTCATGTACCTGAACATTAGTGGCTACTGAACCTAATAAAAGTCCGGTTGTACCTCCGATAATAAAGAGGAAAATAAAAGCCAGCGCATATAAAAATGGCGGTTGAACATCTATTGAGCCTTTATACATGGTTGTTATCCAGTTAAATACCTTGATTGCACTCGGCACAGCTACTATAAAAGTGAGCAATGAGAAGAACCAACGAGCCTGATCGCTCATACCCGAAGTATACATGTGATGACCCCAAACCAGAAATCCAACAGCTGCAATGGCTAAACTTGAAATGGCAACTGCTTTATAACCATAAATCTGGCGTTGACAAAACGTAGGAATAATTTCGGTTATTACACCCATAGCCGGAAGCATCATCACATAAACTGCCGGGTGCGAATAAATCCAGAATAAATGTTGAAACAACAAAGGATCGCCACCTAAAGCGGGATCAAAAAATCCGATTTTAAATAATCGCTCGGCAATAAGCATTAACAAAGAAATACCCACAACAGGTGTAGCCAGCAATTGTATCCAGGCAGTAGCATATAATGCCCACGGAAATAAAGGCATGTTAAAAAATTTCATGCCCGGAGCTCTCATTTGATGTATGGTAACTATAAAGTTTAAACCTGTAAGAATTGATGAAAATCCAAGTACAAAAGCGGCTGCTGTAGCCATAATAACATTAGAACTTGTAGTGGTACTATAAGGAGCATAAAAAGTCCACCCTGTATCCGGAGGTCCATCTTTCAATACTTGTGATGCTACAGCCATAATACTTCCTACAATAAAAATCCACCAGGAGAAACGATTCAAACGCGGGAATGCAACATCCTTAGCTCCAATAAGAATTGGCAAAAAGAAATTTCCGAATACGGCTGAAAGTCCGGGAATTACTACCATAAATATCATCAATATACCATGCAGTGTAAATACACTATTGTACATTTTGGCAGTCATTATAGTTTCGCTGGGCGCTAATAACTCTAATTTCATCATTAGACCTAATATCACACCAATAAAAAAGAAAGTAATGATTGCGTACATGTAAAGCAGACCAATTCTTTTATGATCTGTAGCCATTATCCACGACAGAATCCCTTTATATTTGCCCTGATGATCCAGGTAACTTACATATTCAATTTTCTCTGTGTTATTACTCATTTGTTATTCTTGTTTTTTATTTTTTCTTTTGGGTTTAATTAAATAAGCAATAATAAATACGAAAAGGAAAAATGCTATTATTGTGCCTATTATTTTTGTTACATCTAACGAAAATTGTTTATTTTCAGGGTCATAAGTATAGCAGACCATCATTAATTTTTGAATCGATGTTCTTGGTTGCTCTTTGTTTGCTTCAATAATGGCCATTTTAAAATCGATCGGCAAAAATTTTATCCCGTATAAATATCGGGTTATCATGCCTTGCGGACTAACTGCAATAATTGCAGATGGATGAACAAAATCTAATCCAACGGGTTTTGTAATAAACCCTGCAGCATGTGTAATTTTATAAATTGTAGTGCTGTCAGTGGTTAAAAATATCCATCCATCGCCATTTCCTTTCGAGTAGCGCTCAACAAATCTGTCTTTTTTGGCTTTTGCTTTTTCAGGGGTGTCTCTAAAATTAAAACTAATAGTAACTACCTGATAATCTTTACCTAACGCCATGTCAGTTTTTTTTATAACCTCACCCACACCTTCAAGTAAAGGACTACACAAACCCGGACAATCAAAATATACGAATGAAAGTATCGTCGGTTTATTGATAATTTGTTTCAATGTTAAAGTATCAAATTTCTCATTTACAAATTTCAAATCCAATGGAATTGTTTCACCCAGATGCTCAATAACAGCTACTTCTTCCGATTGATCTACTTGTGCGTTTAAACTCAATGATAGTAGAACAAAGATGATTATAAAAAAAATCTGAATTGTTTTCATTTAAGTTTAATTTTATCTTTTTTCGTTTAAAAAGATGGATATCATTATTGCTGCGCCTAATAACGAAGTATCTTTGAGTAATTGCATAAATGCAACATCAAAATGTTCGGGGATTAATAAGTTTGGGATATGAATAGTAGTAATGATTAAAAATAACATTCCTGCTAACCATAAACATGCTACTTTTACAAATTTGTTGAGTAAGATACTGATACTCGCAATTATTAACATTATTCCGGATAGAATAACGGCATACATACTGCCCGGAAACAAGGAATGTTCGAGCATCACTAAAAAATTAGTTGACATAAATAAGTGTGACAAGCCAATTATGGCAAAAGGAAGAGCAAATAAAATTCTACCAACGATTTCAAGTTTTTTCATAACAATATAAATTTAAATGGTTTTTGAATTAAAAATTTTTCTCAGATTATTTAAAAGATATAATAATAAAAATAAAAATGTAACTAAGCCGGACAAGTATAAAAAAATCGTCCAGAATGGAGCCTTAGCAAGCACATTCCAAATCGCTCTTTTTTCGTTCAAAGCAGGTTTGTCAGTTGGAATGCCAATGGCTAATTTCTCAATGGCTTGTACTTCGCCATAATTTTGGTCAAAAAATTTAACCAGAACTTCAAGTTCACCTGTTTTATTACCCGGTAAATCTTTCGGGAAAACGATTGCAGCCTTACCCAGATCATCGGTAAGTACTGTTTTCTCAATTTGTATATTACCGAAATAGCGCTTAACAAAAACTGCAATTTCGGCTTTTTTAAGTGGAATTTTTCCGCTTTTTTCATTGGCAATGGCTTCGATTACTAACGAATTTGTTTTAGAATCAAAGTTTGAAGTAAGTTTTACCAATTTGCTCTTGTTAGGATCAAATTTTGATAATTCCTGAACATAAGCCGGATTAAATCCTCTCAAATAAGAAATTACCTTCCATTGTTCTTCGGCTGATATTACATTTTTGAAAGCCGGCATTAAACCTCTGCCCGTATTTAAAATGTAATGTAAATCACCGTCTGTTAAGGCTTGAGAAGTTTTGCCGGCCAAATCCGGGGGTAAAGGGTTTAACGATTTTAAACTGTTGTTTTTGCCCGGATTTCCATGACATGAAGCACAGTTGGCATTGTATAGCACCTCACCCTGACTTGATGTTTGCTTGTCGAATTTTATATAACTTTTCTTCTCTTTTTGATCTGCCGGTATATCCCATGCAGCCGAAAAACAATTTATATTCAGGAAGATAGCTAAACTGAAAGTGACAAATAATCTGGTGTTTAATTTATTTCTGAGCATATTCTTATTTTTTATTTTCTTCTAATTCTTCTACCTGTTCAATCGTTTCATGAATCGGGATAATCGGAATAATTTTAGATAAAACTGTAATAATAATTAAAACCAAAATCATGGGTGCAATCGTAACCAGTATTTCTATCAATGTTGGTGTATAAACTTTAAAATTTAAAGGTACATTTTGAATTGGCAAGAAAGGATGTTCCATTGTAGGAATAACAATTATGTACCTTTTGAACCACGAACCGATTAAAACTGCAGCTGCAATAATAAAAATCGGAGTTGGTTTTCGCATTTTTTTAAACAGTAGAATAATGATAGGAATTACTAACCCAAGTAACTGAGTAGACCAAAAAAGAATTGCGTGACTACCGGTAAACAGGTCTGTAAGATGCTTTCCTTCAGCAAGTTTCATTTTGTAACCGGGCACCATGTATTCGTTCAAGTTGAAATAAAGATAAACCAGTGAAACTAATACCAATAATTGGCCAATTTTATTGAAGTGATAATCAGTTATATATTCCTGTAATTTGTAATTTTTCTGAAAAAAATACATGGCAATTATTACTGCAGCACAGCCCGATACAAATGCACCACTTACGAAATATGGACCAAAAATCGTTGAATCCCAGCCCGCGCGCGACGTATTTGCAAACAACCATGAGGTTACAGTATGAATTGCTAAAGCTACCGGAATGATGAAAATTGCCAATACGCGGGTTGAGTCTTTAATTATTTTTTGCTGTTCGATGGTGTTACTCCAGTTCAATGAAAGGAGTTTATATATTTTACGCGCAAATGGTGGTAATTTGTCCAGTTTTTCGGAACAGATTTTCAAATCGGGAATAAGCGGAATATACAAAAATAAAGTACTGATTAATACATAGATAGTCACAACTGTAACATCCCATACGATGGGCGATTGTATTCTGCCATGAATAAAAACATTCAGTAATCTATCCGGACGTCCCATATCCATAACGATAACTAATCCGGCAACAGCTGCAAATGCGAGGGCAATAATTTCGGCAATACGAGCTAAGGGTGTTGCCCATTTTTGACCCGAAAGCGAAAGTACAGCGCTAATTAACATCCCTATCAAACTCGTAGCAACAAAAAATACAAAATTGGAAATATACATTCCCCACGAAACATAGTCACCCAAACCGGTAACTACCATTCCATCTCTTAATTGTAAAAAATAAGCAAAAAGACAGACTGCCAGTGATGTCCCCAGAAATCCCATCCAAAGTATGAAACTTTTGTTTAATCGTATTGGTTTTAATAGGTCGGATGTTATTTTTTCTATTTTTAATTGATCCTGCATATTTATATTTTTAACAAGGTATACATTATGTTCAATCTGTTTTAAAACTCAATATTTCGTAATTTAATTTTATTACGAACGAATTATTTGCATTTGATTATCCAAGATGTTCAGCTGCTTCTTCCCGATCTTTATCCTGGAAAGGATAATCCTTACCTTTGGGGGGTAAATAATATACTCTTGGGTGAGTCCCAAGTTCAGGCATTAACGTGTAACCACCATTGTCGGCTAACAATTTTTTAAATCGTACTGTTTCTTTGGTTGTTCCGTTGGTTACAGCGTCCTCATTTTCATCACCAAAATAGTAAACTCCATTAGGACAGGCCGATACACAATATGGTAATTTACCTTCTCTTAATCTGTCGGCACTAAATAAACATTTACTTATAGTTCCTTTGCGTTGAGGCACATTCTTTTCAACATCATAAACTGTATCTTTGTCAAGTTCCGAATACAAAGGTTCGGCCCAGTTAAATACACGGGCACTGTACGGACATGCTGCAATACAGAATCTACAACCAATGCATCTTTCATTATCAATCAGTACAATTCCATCCTGACGTTTAAACGTTGCATCAACAGGACAAACTGCAACACATGGAGGATTATCACAATGCTGACAGGGTTTTGGCATATAAAAAGCAGGTGTATTTTCTGCTTCCTGCATTTTCAATACATTGATATGATGTTGTTCGGGACGTAAGTGGTGTGCAGTTTGACAAGCCTCCATACATTTACGTGCATTGCGGCACTTTGATAAGTCGATAACCATCACCCATCTTTTACCCTGAAGACCGTCTCTACCTCTTTGCTGCAAATAAGTAAAGGTCTCCCTGGTTGATTTAGTAACTGTTTTTACCTGACTTCTTTCAATTTCAACTAATTCATTTTCAGCAGTTAAAACCCTTACTCTATCTTCGTTGGTTTTTTTATTATCATAGTTGAATCCAGCCCAAATAGCAGAACCGCCTAAAATTGATCCTAAACCAGCCATCCCAATATTTTTCAAAAATTCTCTTCTTGAATTTGTATCAGGCTTCTCTTGTTTGTCGCTCATATTTCTTTGATATTGTGTTTTTTTAATTCAGCATTATTATTATGTTCAATAATACAGATAATATTACATAAGGTTAAAAAAATTTATTCGGGGAAAGTCATCTATAGGGTACAAATATAAAATAAAGTTTTTGATTATCAATTAATTTTTATTATAAATTATAATGATTACAATCTTATATTTATTTTAAATTAATAATTATAGTTAATATTAAAATGCTTTTGATTTAAAAATAAATATCCAGTCAATTTTTTTTACAAAACCTTAACTGGATATTTTTTAAAACATTTATTATTTCGATTTTTTAAAATTATCAATAAGCATGATCATCACTATTAATATCTGCAATATCGGTACGTTTCTTTTCCATCGAGCGCCAGGCATGGAAAATATATGCCAACACGAAAGGAATCATTACAGAAACAATTGTCATTGCGTTTAATGTAAATTCACTTGAAGAAGAGTTGAAAATGGTTAATGAACTTTGTAAATCAGCTGTTGAAGGATAATAAGAAGTATTGTTATAACCAGCTAACAATAAAAGACTTGTGACTGTTAGTACTGTTCCTGTGCCGGCAAACCAGATTCCTTTTTTGAAACTTTCTTTCAGCAAAGTTCCAATAATTCCCCAAAGCACACCTACAACTCCCACAAGGAAAAGAATAAGTACAACAGGCATTTCAATCAAATTGAAAAAGTACTTGTATTTTTCCATGTAAACCTCTCCGGTTTCAGGTTTTACTGCAAAACCTTCTGACAATAACGTCCAGATTACAAATGAAAGAAAGAACACAAGAAAAGGAATTGCATTAACAAGCACTGCTTTACGAGATCTTTTCTCAAGGTTTTCGTTATTCAATCGATTTACAAAAAACAAGGATGCCAGCGTACGCGACAAGAAAAATACAGCCAATCCAAGTAGCCAGTTACGCACACAAAGCAATGCTTCCAGGCCGTGCCATTCGTTCGCCCACTGACTAATCACGGGGTTCAGTTGCTCGGTGATATTCGCTTTATTAACAGTAAATTCGGAACCGGTAAAGAAAGTGGCAATGGCTGCACCAATCAGAATAGTTCCTAAAAAACCATTGATAAACAAGAATACACGATAAGTGGTTTTGCCATACATATTGCCGGGTTTCGACTGGAACTCATACGATACTGCCTGAATTATAAAACAAAATAAAATAGCCATCCAAACCCAGTAAGCGCCACCAAAGCTGGTAGAATAAAACAATGGGAATGAAGCAAAAAATGCGCCACCAAAGGTTACAAGCGTTGTAAAGGTATATTCCCATTTACGACCAAGAATATTTACCAGAAGTCGGCGTTCATCTTCGTCTTTCGACAAAGAAAAAATCATTGATTGACCGCCTTGTACAAATAACAGGAAAGCTAAAAGTCCACCTAAAAGTGAAATAATAAACCACCAGTAATGCTGAAGAAATGAATATGTAAACATAGTATTTTTGAGTTTGATGTCTGTTGTTTTGACGTTTCGAAAAATCTTACAACAAACGGTTTGTTATTGGATTATTTATTCGTGATTTGGACCATTTTTAATTTGCTTCAACATAATTCCTATTTCTGCTACCAACAAAGCTGAGAACAAAGTTAAGAACAGGAAGAAAGTAATTTGAACTGATTGTGTAGAAATGGCTGAAACAGCCGCATTTACAGGGAGTAAACCTTGTATAGCCCATGGTTGACGACCTACTTCTGCCACAATCCATCCCAACTGTGAAGCCACATAACCCAATGGAATGCTTAACAAAGCAACCCATAATAACCAGTTATATTTTTCAGGATCATATTTTGAGTTAAAACTTATAAACGTAAAAACTCCGAAGATAAGTATAAAAAACATTCCCAGCATTACCATAAAGTGGAACGAATAAAAAGTAAGTGCAATATTGGGGATACTTTTTTCAGGTGAATCGAGATAAGCATAACCGAAATTATCGAAATTGGCTTTGATTTTTGCATTATGTTCAGCAGCCGCAATAGTATCATTTGCCGTTTTTGCTTTTTTATAATCAGACAAAGCCTGACGGGCAATTGTTCCTTTTTCTTTCTTTTCGGCAAATGAAAGTGCTACACCATTTTTAGTCTGATATCCACCATCAATAATATCGTTTATACCCGGAACAAAAGCATTTATATCGCGATAACCGAGTAAAGATAATGCTTTTGGAATTCCGATTTTAAAAACATAAGGATCTACATTGTCATTATACGCTTTCTTTTCAGAATTTAATATCCCAAAAACTACTAATTCAGCACCATTTTGTCCCTTGTAAAGACCTTCCATGGCTGCTAATTTCATGGGTTGTTCCTGAGAAACATTGTAAGCCGAACCATCGCCTGTAACAGCGGTAAGCAATGAAGCAACCAAACCGAAAGCTGCAGCTACTTTGATACTTTTTTTGGCAAAACCAACATCACGTTTTTTGATAAGGAACCACGAGCTTACTCCTAAAACAAACAATGCACCAACTATCCAGCTCGACCAAACAGTATGGAAGAATTTGTTAATGGCAAATGGTGAAATGATCGCCCAGAAATCGACCATTTCGTTGCGCACTGTATCGGGATTAAATTCCATCCCAACCGGATGTTGCATCCATGCATTGGCAACCAGAATCCAAAATGCAGAAATAGTTGCACCAAGAATGGTTAGCCAGGTAGAAACAAGATGGAATTTTTTGCTTACTTTATTCCATCCAAAAAACATGATAGAAATAAAAGTAGCCTCCATAAAAAATGCAAGAATGCCTTCGATGGCAAGCGGAGCGCCAAAAATATCACCTACAAACCAACTGTAATTCGACCAGTTTGTACCAAACTGGAACTCGAGAATAATTCCGGTAGCAACACCAATGGCAAAGTTTACGCCAAACAAAGTCATCCAGAATTTGGTTGCTTTTTTCCATTCTTCGTCGCCGGTGCGATAATAAATGGTTTCCATAATTGCTTGAACTATCCCCAAACCTAAAGTGAGTGGGACAAAAATCCAGTGATACATGGCTGTAAGCGTAAACTGCGCTCTAGACCAATTGACTAAAGATACATCTAATAAATCCATAAAAATTAAAGTATTAAAATTAAAGTATTAAAAATTAAAGAAAATTATTTTTATTTTGTAACTAATTCCTGATGTACATGGTTTGCACGATCCTCGTCATTGGCAAAATTTGTCTTCAAAAAATTGGGAAAGAAAAATGATTTTAAGACTACAAACATAATAAAAAGTTTAATTATAACAATAAGCCACAAGGTTTTACCTACAGTCATGTGTGTAAATCCATCATGATAAAACAGGTATAATTTATGTAAGAAATTAGGTGTTTTCATGTGTCCTTTTTTGAATATTTTTACATTTAAATGACAAATAAAATTAATTTTTTTTGAAACAATACACTTTTGTAATTAATTTAAAAAATATTTTGTGCAAAAAAAACGCCATTGCATTTTTATGCTTCTGGCGTTTAAATAAATGGCTTAAAAATTAATTACCAATTTCGGAAAGAAATTTTATACGAACCAATCTAATTTCGGTTTCGCTGAAATCATCATCGCCCAATTCATCAAGAGCAGGTTCAATTTTATCTGTTTCAGCAGTATTGAAATAATCAAAAATTTCATTTACTCGATCGGGATCCATAATCTCCTGTAAGAAATAGTCAATATTGATTTTTGTACCCGAATATACTATTGCTTCAATTTCATCAAGTAGTTCGCCAATCTCCAGGCCTTTTGCCATGGCAATATCATCCAGAGCAATTTTCCGGTCGATGGATTGAATGATCGATACTTTGATTTTCGATTTGTTAGCTACTGTACGAACCCGCAAATCTTCCGGACGGATAATCTCATTTTCCTTTACGTGTTCTTTTATCACTTTCAGAAATTCCTCGCCATAACGTTTTGCTTTACCGGCACCTACACCGGGGATGTTCTGGAGTTCATCCATTGTAATCGGATAGCTTGTAGCCATTGCTTCGAGGGATGGATCCTGAAAAATCACAAATGGCGGAACTTCAAGTTTTTTCGACAGTTTCTTTCGTAAGTCTTTAAGAATTGAAAAAAGAACATCATCGGCGGCACAAGTTCCTCCACTGGTTTTAACCGATGAATCATCATCCTCTTCTTCAAACTCATTGTCTTTAACGATAGGAAATGGCTGCGGATTCTTCATATACGATTTTCCGTTAGCTGTTAACTTCAGAAGGCCATAGTTTTCGATGTCTTTCGACAGAAAACCGGCAATCATTGCCTGACGTATAACTGCATGAAGAAGTTTCTCTTCTTCATCCGAAGCAGAGCCAAAACTCTCCAGTTCATCGTGTTGATACGATTTGATATCAGAAGTTTCATTTCCTTTCAAAATGTCAACTATGTGTTCGGCTTTAAATTTTTCGCGAACCTCCAAAATGGTTTCCAAAACCAGAGACAGTAATTCCTGTCCTTCAATAAATTTACGTGGTTTCATACAATTGTCACAACTGCCGCAATTATCATTTGTGTATTCTTCTCCGAAATAATGTAACAGGAGTTTCCGACGACAAATAGAAGATTCGGCATAAGCTTGCGTTTCTAATAATAACTGATTTCCAATTTCCTGTTCGGCAACGGGTTTTCCCTGCATAAACTTACGTAGTTTATCCAGGTCTTTGTATGCATAATAAGCGATACATTGTCCCTCGCCTCCGTCGCGACCTCCGCGACCGGTTTCCTGATAATAACCTTCTAAACTTTTAGGCATATCATAATGTAACACAAAACGCACGTCGGGTTTATCAATTCCCATCCCGAATGCAATGGTAGCTACAATAATTTGTACCTTTTCCATCAGAAACTTATCCTGATTTTCGGTTCTGACAGCCGACTCCATTCCTGCATGATATGGAAGACACGAAACACCGTTCATACTTAGTGTTTCAGCCAGTTCTTCTACCTTTTTTCTGCTCAGACAGTAAATAATACCGGATTTCTCTCCCTGAGACTTAATAAATTTAATAATGTCTTTGTCGACACTGTTTGTTTTTGTACGAACTTCGTAATACAAATTAGCACGATTAAATGACGATTTAAAAACCGTAGCACCCAACATGCCCAGATTCTTTTGAATATCGTGTTGCACTTTTGGAGTTGCAGTAGCTGTAAGTGCTATCAGTGGCGCAACTCCTATTTCATTAATTATCGGACGAATACGGCGGTATTCCGGTCTGAAATCGTGCCCCCATTCCGAAATACAATGCGCTTCGTCGATGGCGTAAAAGGATATATTTAATTGTTTCAAAAAATCAATATTGTCTTCCTTTGTAAGCGATTCGGGCGCTACATAAAGCAATTTGGTTTTTCCTGAAAGTATATCAGCCTTTACAGCATCAATGGCCTGCCTTGTAAGCGAAGAATTCAGAAAATGTGCAACACCATCTTCTTCACTAAAAGTACGCATGGCATCAACCTGATTCTTCATTAATGCAATCAAAGGAGA
>ERZ795055.2203-NODE-2203-length-14950-cov-4.271501_pt1 | contig 14950 bp, 14 predicted proteins | sample MGYA00375139_ERZ795055 | MGnify/ENA primary metagenome ERZ795055 (study PRJEB30184, sample SAMN05720283) | anaerobic digester metagenome | isolation source: active sludge of municipal wastewater-treating anaerobic digesters | place: USA | collected 2015-01-23 ...
TTGCTTATTGTGATAATGGAGCTACTATCAGTACTCCGATTCTTGAAAGAATTTGTGGAACGATTGGAACTGGTGCTACGACTACACAGATCAGTGTTCCTCAGAGTATTTATGAGATTGATGGCAGTATCATTCTTCCTCCGGGTCGTTCGATTCTGACTTATACGACTACGGCTACTACCGCAGGTGCTATCTTCCACTTCCTGTGGGAAGAGGTTGATGCGTAATTAGACTTGAAGGAGTGTCTGTGTTATGAATTACTCAGAACTGTTGAGAGAAGTTAAATCAGTTGTTGCAGATGCAAGTCCTACTATTCTGGTTTCGATACCAGATATGATTAATGAAGCTATTCAGTTATTGCTGAAGAAGCATATTTACCTTCATTGAAAACAATGTTTACTGTAACGACAAATACTTCTGCGGCCTACACTACTGTTCCTACCGCTTTTTCTGGTAAGCTAACGTATGTAGGAACAAGTGACGGGGAAATCAAGAGATATAACAGTGTGGAGGAGTTGATTAGAGAATTTCCTGCAATGGATGAAGTGGGTGACGTTGAGGGAATTGCTCTTGAAGGAACAGTTCTTTGGTACCAGAAAATACCTAGTACTGCCACAACCTTGACTTGCATTGGATACAATTCTCCTACAGCTCTGAGTAACAGCACAGACACTCCTGATTGTATTCCAGAGTATTTACATCGGGGGTTGATAGTTAATAAGACAGCAATGCTTTGTTACAACATAATTGAAGATGGTATGGAAGCTGAGAAGGTTAATACAGTGTTGTTTGAAAACCTATATCAGAAAAGCGTTGCTAAGTTAGGTGAATGGGTTTCTAAACGTAGAGTAAACACAGTAATAAATGCCTGGACAATATAATGAAGAGTTTCGTTTATTTCAGAGGAGCCACAGGGCTTAATAACGTAGTCGATCCTATAAGGATCATGCGTGATGAAAACGCTCTTATTGGTGATTTAGCTGAGGCGTATAATGTAGATATAGACAACTCTGGTCGTGTATCAAGAAGAAAAGGATATACGACAACTCCTTTCAGACATGCTGCGCATTCTATGTTTGCTGAAAAAGAGTATTGCTTGTTTATATCTGAAGCGGCATTGTATAGGCTACAACCAGATTATAGCACTATTGGTCTGAGAAGTGGATTGACTGAGGGTGCGAAGATGGATTATGCCTATATTAATAAAACAGTATATTATGCAAATGGGCATGAGATTGGGTATGTTAAAGACAACTTATCGTATATATGGAAAAACAACGCTGTTGCTGGAGAACCTGATTTTAGGCAGTTCTCTGATCCTCCTATTGGGCATCTTGTGTGTTATCATAATGGGAGAATGTTTATAGCTCAGGATAATGTTATATGGTTTTCTGAGCCGTTTGCTTTTGGTACGTTTGACTTAGCTAGAAATTATTATAACTTTTCTAGTCGAATTACAGCAATGCGTGGTGTTGCTGGAGGGATTTATGCATCAGATATTACTGGTACATACTTTATATCCACACGCACCGACGCAAGATTTTCGATTGATAGAACGCAGGTAGAGCAGAAAAGAGTTTATGAGTATCCTATCATCGCAGGTTCTGCTGTTATTGGTGATGGAATTTCGTTGCAGATAAAAGATACTTATGGTGATGTTCTGGTTTGTGCTACCGAGAAAGGTATTTGTGTCGGGGATAGTGATGGGAAGTTTACTAACATTACTATTGAGAAAGTAACATATCCCGCAGCGCTTGATGCTACGGCAACTATTGTTGATGGTTGTTATCTTTGTTTATTGCATGAATAGGAGGTAAGAAATGGCTTTACGTCTTTCAACTTGTCTTAGAAATAAAATGCTTAGTGCTGTTCCAGGCAGGCATGTTGCGACTATTACTGGAACAGGTATTGCTGCTGTGGATGGTGGTGGAGGTGCAGATACATTTACTGATACCGGCAATGGTTTTGTTACAGCAGGATTTTCGATTGGTGACTCTATTTTGGTGATTGGTTTTACTGGAGCTAACGCAGGGTCTCATGGCCCGTTCACTCTTACGAATGTGGCAGCTGGTACACTGACTGTTGCTACAGGAAGTATCATCGCATCTGATGCAGCTGGTGAAAGTGTTACCATCGTGGCTCTTACTGGTGGTTCTTTAAGAGATATTTTTAAGGATGGTGTCCTCAATATTTATTCTGGATCACAACCTTCCTCTGCTGATGCTGCTGTTACTGGTACGTTGCTTTGTACTATTACAGTGAGCAGTGGTGCATTTGTAGCTGGAGCAGTTGGTAATGGTTTGGAGTTTGATGCGGCTTCTGAAGGTGCGATTAGTAAGTTGTCCACACAGACTTGGTCTGGTGTGAATCTTGCAACAGGAACTGCAGGTTATTTTAGACTGTTTGCTAATGGGACAGATACTGGTGTTGCTGATACCACCTACATCTATCCCCGCATTGATGGAGCTATTGCAACGGCTGGTTCTGAGTTGAATCTTTCTTCTACCAGTTTGGTTACTGGAGCTACACTTACTATTGATACATTTACGCTTACGCTTCCTACAGCGTAGTAGGTATTTGTCATGGCTAATGAATTAATAGCAGATTTAGAATATTTTGTTATAACAGGAAAGTCCGGTATAAGTGACGGTGTTGTAGCAGATCTTCCTTTAATGACGCTTACAGGGTCGTTCGGGGAGAATGGTAATGCTGCTATTGATTTACCTTTGTTTACTATATCAACAAGCACTGGTGCAGTTGCCCAGGTTGAAACGTCAAAAATTGACATTTCTGCAACCGGACTTACTGGTAGACTTGGGGTACTTGATAAGAATCTTCCGAAGTTGTCTTGTGCTGGTACAGGATATTTGGAGGTTATTAGTGATGCTTCTGGAACAATGAAGAGGATGACTTGTAGTGGTACAGGTTATACTGTTCCAGAAGGAGAACTTGATGATGACTTTCCTTATTTCAGTATTTATGCTAAAGGAAGCATTTCTGGAAGATTTGGCGATTATGTTTTGAGATATACACGACCTTAGTTTAGGAGATAGATATGGCTAGTTTTGTTAAGTTTTATACGTTTGTAGAAGCGCTGGCAGAAGGTGGGCACAATCTTGGGAGTGACACACTTAAGTTTGCGCTTACTAATACTGCTCCAACAACTGCGACAGATACGGTGTTTGATCCTGTTACTAAGCATCCACCTCCGGAAGCAGCTAATGGTTACACATCTGGTGGCCATACCGCTACAATAGACTCGTCATCGCAGTCAGGTGGAACATACACATTAGCTTGCACAACTGATGTAGTTATTACAGCAACTGCTGGTGGGATTGGGCCATTCAGGTATGTTATTTTATATAACGATACAAGTGCAACAGACCTACTAATTTCTTACTGGGATTATGGTTCTAGCATAACTTTGGCTGTTGGTGAGACATTTACTATTGACGTTACTGCAAGTTTGTTGACTATTAGTTAGGTGTATTAAATGGCTTCTACTTGGCGAGTAAATAACAGCACGGCTTTGGGTGGCGAGGTCTGCGCAGTATGGCAGGCAGATCACACTTACGCTACTGGTGCAAGGTGCGTTTGTACCGTGGCTTATGCTACACAGGCTGCGAGAGCCTTCGTTTATGAAGTAACTTCTGGCGGCGGTGGAAAGTCTCATGCCACGACGCAACCAACCTGGCCGACGACCGTGGGGAATACCGTTGTTGATAACGGTGTTACTTGGACTTGCCGAGCGCCATCTGATGGTAGTTGGGACAATGCTTCGTGTTATCTGTTCTATATAACCAATCACGCCGCTGCTGCCGGAGATACGATCTATATAGACGATGGTCATAGTGAGGCGGGGATTGGGGCAACCATGACGATTAGCGCGTCAACAACAGTCGCAAGTCCGACTAAAATCTATTGCGTGGATAAAGCAAGCGACGCTTTGTCAACTGGGGCGGTTGTAGCTTCCGGAAATCAAGAATTGCGCATGAATGGTTGTGCTTACTCGTATGGAGTGAATTATAGTTCAGGTTCTGTTAAGATGGTCTTTGGTAGAACAGTGGATGCCACGTGGACTCTCGAAGGCGGTAACACAACGGTGCTGACTTGCACATCGTACGATGGCATTTCGGCGTATAGCGCATCTTATGCGGCATTTCTTACTTTAATAAATGCAAAAGCGTATATCGGCGCAAGAGGTTTTGATGCACACTACTTTGGTTTGCTCCGCTGGAAGGGTGGTGCTGTTGATACTGGCGGCAGCGGATCGACGTGTTTTTATCGTATTGGTTCAAATCATGCGACAGCTATTTTTGAAGATGTTGATTTGTCCGATTTAGGTAAAGGAGCGACGGCGGCTTATCTCTTTGATATGGATAATCAAACTGGCGTAAGTGTGCAATTTCTGCGTTGTAAACTCCCAGACGATGCGGGGTTTGTGATTTCTCAAGATGATGCCAATTATTATAATTCAGGCAAAGTAATCCTGCACCATTGTTCTTCTGCGAACCAGACATACGATTTTTATGAGCGGTCTTACGAAGGAACGGTAGAGGACAATACAAGCATTTATCGTACCGGTGGTGCATCTGATGGGACAACGGCAATATCAACCAAGATGGTATCCTCTGCGGGTTGCGCTGAGAACATTATCGCTCTTGAGTCTATTCCTATCACTGGCTGGACAAGCTCAACGACAGAGAAAACATTCACGGTTGAGGGCGTTTGGGACAGCGCTACCAATATCCAGAACGATGAGATATGGCTTGAATTAGAGTATCCTGCCGATAATTCCAGCGGTTTAGGTGCGATTGCAAAAGACAAGTGCGCCATCCTTGGAACCCCTGCCGACCAGACGGCATCTACCGAAACGTGGACTGGTACGGGTGGATTCTCAAACGAGAATAAGTTCAAACTCAGCGTCACCGTCACTCCCGGCAAGGCTGGCCCGATTACGGCAAGGGTGTATCTGGCAAAGGCAAGCACGACTGTTTATATAGACCCGATGATTACGGAGAGCTAAGTGGCAACTAAAGTCTATCTCATACCGGGAGTCGGGTTTGTTCAAGTACCTGATGGTGGTACAAGGGAATATCTTATCCCCGGAGGTGGGTTCTTTAGTGAGGGTAGTGCAGCAGAGCTTAATAACTATTCTCTTGCTTGTGAATCTGGCTCTATCGCTGTTACCGGTACAGATGTAGGTTTTATTGTTCCTTCTAACATAAAAGCAAGCTCAGGTTCTTTTACTGTTAGCGGAACAAGTGTTTCTCTCGAGTATGGAAGAAAGATTGCTGCAGCATCTGGAGCCTTTAGTCTTTCTGGTACAAGTGTAGGATTAGAATATAATAATTTACCTGTTGCGTCTGGTGCTTACACTGTAACTGGAAATAGTTTAGATTTCAAAGTAACAAGAAAAATTAGTTGTACCTCTGGTGAAGTTGCTCTTTCAGGAACAGCTGTTGGATTTGTTTTAGGTAAGAGTATTGTAGCATCGAGTGGTTCTTTTACTTTACTTGGTTCTGTAATAGGTACTAAGACTGATAGAGTTGTTAATGCTGCCAGTGGCGAATATAATATAACTGGAGTAGATGCGGGGCTTATCAAAGGATCGCATATACTTATTGAGTCAGACTCGTTTTCAGTTTCTGGAACTGATGTAGATTTAATACCTAGAAAAGGTATTGTACTAACAAGTGGTTCAATAACAGTTACCGGAAAGAATGTTAGTTTACTTTATAGTATAAGGGATCACATTATGTCAGCAGAATCTGGAACATTTGTAATACACGGAAAGCCTGTAACACTTAAATTCAGTGGTGGTAATCCATCCACATTAGCGCTCAGAATAAATACGAAGCTGGCTGCTCTTAGTCAGTACAGCAACTTTAATTTTCATTCTGTGTGCTATTACAACGGAGTGTTACTTGGTGCAAACAACGGAGGAATTTTTAGTGTAGATCAGGAAGATGATCTCGGAGTAAGTATTAATTCATTCTTCGAAATCTTCGGTGCTGACTTCAACTCTAATTACAGAAAGTTTATTCGATCCTCTACTATAAGCGGAGTGTTCGATAGAATCAGAGTTTCTATCGTGGCTGATAGTACAGAGTGCACCGCACATGATTCACTGTATGATGCGACAGTAGAACAAAAGAGTGTCAGCATAGATATGAATAAGGACGATAGAGGTAAGTATATTGGAGTTAAAATATCTAATATTGACGGGTCTGATTTTAGTATTGATGGAGTTAGTTTGGTTGCGGGGCTGGTACAAAAGTACAGTCCTAGTGAAGCTATCGTTGGGCGGAGTAAGTTAAATTTCTCTGGAACACAAATTACTGCTGGAGGTTCATAAATGTTTACATCTGATATAGTAACAAACAGATTTAATGAGGCTAGAGAGTATGCTGAAGCTTCGTGGAATCTCGCATCTAATTATCTTGCTGAATTATCTGCTACGCTTAGAGATCTTTCTGTTACTATTCCTACTATATCGGTAGATTTAGATCAGGTAGATATTGGAAGTATTGTATCTGATCTGAATGCGCAGAAGCCTACCCCGGCTGACTTAAGTTATGACATCGACGTGTTTGTAGCTCCTGCTGTGCCTGCGCTCGAAGAGATTCCAGTTATTCTTACTGACATGCTTGCAACGATTGAGGATAAACTTACTACTCGTCTGGTTGATGGAAGCACAGGGTTGGGTGCGGATGTTGAGGCTGCTATTTGGGCGAGAGCTAGATCAAGACAAGAACTTGAGAACATTAGAAAGTACAGAGAGGTTGAACAGTATTACGCTTCAAGAGGATTCTCGATTCCCCCCGGTGCGTTGTCTGGGCAGCTTAATGAACTTCTTGTAGAGTTTGCTAGAAACGATAGTTATCTTAATAATGACATTATGGTAGAACAAGCCCGGCTTGCTCAGACAAATGAAAATGTTTCGCTTGAGCTTGCTACCAAATATGCGCTTGATCGGTTGCTTAACAATGCTAATATTATTATAGCCTCTAACAAAAACAAAGTTGATAACTTCTTGGCTCAGGCAGAAATGTATAAGACACAAATCACAACTGAGCTGACGAGGCTTGAGGCTGTTTCTAAAGTGTATATCACTCAACTTGAGGCATATAAAACAGAAGCACAAGTTGCAGCTATTGAGATTGAGAGTAAAATCAAACCTCTCGAACTTGCTGTTAAACAAGCTGGGATTGCAGCTGACGTTGAATTGAAAGAAGCTGAACTTAATGCGGAGAACCTGCAGAGAATTTATGGTCTGCAGGTTGAAGTTGTTAAGGCTGGGGCACAGGTTACTGCGCAGTTAGCAGCTAGTGCAATGTCAAGTGTTAATGCTAGTGCTACACTTGGATCGAGCAGTAGTGATAGCAGTAGCAGCCAGACTAACACAAACTCCTCACAATCTATCATTCACGAGTATATAGCGAACGTATAATGGAACACTGGAGATTTTCTGGAGACGAAGTTAAGGGTAAGGACTGTGCTTTAAGAGCTCAAAAAGAGCTTGGCATACACAGGGATTTGGTGCGTCTCGGAAACTTGGATCAATACAAAACTAAAAGAGTGTTTGGTGATGGTCTTACTGTTGAGTGCCAGACAGTCTTTAATGATGAGATAATTAAAGTTTATTACACTCCTCCAGAAGGAGAGAAGGTTTACGTGGAAGAACTTTCACACCCAACACCAATACTTGAAATGGTACCTCAATCAGAGGACGATCACAAGATTGTAGTATTTCCTGCATGCGCAGCTTTGAGTTATAGAGGGCCTTATCCTCCGATAGAGCAAGGAGGAATTTATATTCCTGAGTCTTATGAGCCATACAGACTTACTTTTAACAGTGAAACAAGAACTGTTATAAGTTCATTAAGACCTATACACAGTAAGATAAGTAATTTTTGTGTGGCTAAGTGTAAATACGATATTATATCTACATCTAATCCAGACATAAGTTATTATGATAGGTACTTTATTTTTGAAGATGCTGATGAAAACGAGTTGTTTAGAGTATCAGAAATACCTAAAGAAAGATTTAAGCCTGTTGGTGCTGAGGAAAGTTTTGATGGTACTTATATAGAGGTAGCCGGTAGTGCTATCATACATGATGCTGAAGGATATGATGATTATTCTGCTTGGATAATAGTTTATGTTAGAGCGTTTCCGAATAATTTAGCTGAAATAATTGTGGTAACAAAGGATTCTGTAAATGGTTTCGTAGAGCACAGACTGTCTGATGTAATATATTTTCAGACAGTTGGAGAACTTGAAGGATTTTTTGGTATCTCAGCTAAAGCGTATTGTGGAATCTATGATTATTACGGGACGCCTTATTTTGTAGGTTCGTTCTTTAATTATGAAGGAGAGTTTATAGGATAGATCATGTCTGATATCATACATAACATTGAAATTAATGATGCTGCGTTTTTCGATATACTTGGAACAAACATTAATATAAGTGCAGTTTATCCTGCGTCGTTAGGAAACGAACCTGAAGATAGAGTTGAGGTAACTATTGGTGATTCAGTTGGTGACTCAGTTGTTTATGCGGATTTATTTGGAGCTGGTTCACTGAAGAAATATAAAGAAGTTACTGAAAAGAAGGGGAGGTAACAAATGGCTGAAGTAGATTTTGGTGCGTGGTTAGCTAGGAAGTATGATATAATGCAGCAAAATGCTAATACAAATGCTGCGGAGGTGGAGCAAAGAGATAGAGCAGCTACTATGCAGTATGGTGTTGGTGGAGTGTATGACCGGAGCGAAGCGTCTGCTACGAAGCGAAAGCAGATGGAATTAGATCAGGATACTGATAAGTTTAATCAAGAGCTTCCATTAAAGAAACAAGAAACCGCTGCTAAAGCCAAGTATATGATAGCAAATGCTGTTAATCTTGATTCTGAAACACAGAGTAATATTGACACGATTAGGCAGGGTCGTAGATTATTTCCACTAGAACTTCAGGCTGCAAGGGATGTTATTTATGGTAGAGGTAGTGGTGTTGCAATGCCTGGTCTTACTGGATCAAGCAGTTTCAATGAAGTAACTGGTGGCGCACAAAGGCTTCCTACTTTAAGAGATATTAGAGAAAAACAACGAGTATATAGTATAGGAGAAAGAGGTAGATAAATCATGGGAATTGTTGCTCGGCCAGATACACGCTATCTTGATATGTTGTTAGCAGGTAGGCAACGTCGTAGTGCTATGCTAGCTTCAGAGCAAGAGAAATTTCTTTATGATCCTACTAATGCAGAAAAGGCTCTTTCTCATATTGCTCATTCTAGCTTACCTGAAAACAAATCTGTTAAGACAGCCTTTGGTGCTCCGCTTGATAAGATTGAAAAGGGTATTCCAGAAGATGATCCTCGTAAAGGTTTAGCTAAAGCTGTCTATCTGCACTCCAACGAGATAATAAGTGCTAATCCTGACTTACACCCTGCAGATGCTTTAGCTAAAGCTTATGCTGAAGGGCTTAATATAGCTAACCAAGACGATAGACTTTACAAGTATATCAGAGAGAAAAACTCTGCTTGGTTTGGTCTAAGTGATAATAACGTAGCAGAAGCACCTGGATATCAGGAATGGAAGTCAGCCCAGCCTAAACCAGAAGCAGAGCATTTTAATCCTATAAAGTCGTTTGCCATAGGTGCAGTAGGTGAGCTTGCCCTGATGGGACTCGGGGCGACTGTTGGTGGTCTGCTTACTAAATCACCTGTTGGAGTATCTGCGGGTGCTCGGTTTGGTTCTACTGCTGCAAGGTGGCTTGGCAGGACACTAGCACACTCATGGGAAAAAGCAAAAGTTACCGATATTGCTGGTGCTATTATTAAAGCAAAGACAGCAGAGAATGTAGCTAAGACTTCTCTGTACGCAGGTGCTATTGCTGTTCCTGCTTTTGCTGCAAGTGATGCTATCAACAATAAAATCCAGCAATCAGATTGGGCGCAGGATAGACCGTTCAAAGCTGGAGCTCTTGGTATTGCTGCAGATCTTCTTGCCTTTGGCGCAGCTGATATTGCTGCAAGAAAGGTCGTTAAGTCTGCTGAGAAATACTTCATTAATGCCAAGACTCTTGAAGCAAAGCCTACTATAGAAAACATAGTAAACACAAGCGTTGCTCAGATTGGAATGAACAATGACGCTCGAGTTGCTAACGAAGTTTTCAGAAAAGCTGGCTTGGTTAAAGAGGAAGTTGAGAACAAGGTATTCCAGTCTAAGTTAATGACTGAGATAGAGAGCGGGGCGGATTTAGATGAAGCTATTACACGCACAAGAAAGTTTGTGTATGAATCTGGTAATGAAGGTGAGAAGGCTCTGCTTACAATCAAGGCGGCGCAACGTTTAGCTGAGGAAGATAAGGCTAGAGTTATTGCGGCGGCTAATAAGAAGAAAGCAAAGAAAGGCATCTCAGAAGTCCAGGCTTTGGATGAAGCCACAGAGGAAGTTCGTCTTGCCAAGCTATCCAATACCGTCAAGATCAGCGATCCTTCGTTCGGGGAAACTCCCATCCTAAATAAGAGCGTTGTTGATGAGGCAAAGTTGAAGGGTGAGATTTCTGCAAGGGTGAAAGCACTGAAGGAAGTTGAGCAGGAGCTTGATAATGACACCACTCTACTAAATCTTTCTACAGCAAAAGATAAAGATGTTGTTGAGAGATTGAAACATATTCAAGATTTGTATGATAGAGGTAAGATTTCTGATGAAGCTTATTACAGAAATTATATGGTTCTTGAAAATGAAATAAGAACGAACCCCGCACGAAAGAAGATGTTGGATAAACTTCCAGCCAAAGAGTCAATTTTTGACGTTTCTGGTGCGAAGGTTTCTTCCAGTGAATGGATAACAAGTGCAGATAAATTCTTAGAAAAGTCTATAAACAATGCTGATCCTGTGAAAGGTATTCAGGATGTAGATAAACTTGTACATCACTTTATTATAAATAACACAAGCACGACTTCTGAAAGAGAAATGCTTAATGTTCTCTCCAAGCACACAAGCACTGAAAGATACAAGGCAATGCGTAATGCTGTTATTGATAAATATCAGAGTGACTTGCGTGGGATTATTTATGGAGATAGAGAAGCAACGCTTAACGCTCTTGCCGCAGATATAGCAGAACAGAAGAAGATCGCTGAGCTTGTAGCAAAAGGTGGTGGTGCTCCTGAAAAGGTTCCTTTTGATGCAGCAGGTAAGATGGCGTCCGCATCTGCAGAGGCTGCACAAGCTATGCGTGAAGGATATAGCGGATCAATCAGAGCAGCTGAAGTTTCCAAAAACCTAGAGAAAGCTGGTTGGTGGGAAAAGCATCAAACTCTCGGCAAGTATGCTGGCATTGCTTCTATGGCAGCTGCATTTTATGCGGGAGATACGTTCATTTCTAAGGATGAAGCCAATGCAGGAGTTGTTAAGATAGTACCTGCCGTGTTACGAGCATATACTGCTAAGAAGGGTGTGCAGGGAACAGAGAAGGAGTTGCTTGAAGGGATATATAAAGATGGAATATCTTCACCTGTGCTATCCAAAGATGGGTATAAAGTAGAAAAATATCAGAACGGCCTTAGCTTTACTCCTACGATGGATGATGTAAATAAGACTGGGCCGCTCAATAAGTTTGTTGATGCTATTGCTTCTCCGTATATAAAGGCTAATTTGCTTTTCAAGCAGTGGGCTAATCCGCAGGTTATTCTAGCTTCCAAAACTACGGCTGCTATGAATAACACGACTGCAGATTTAGCAGCGGTTGATAACATTCTTAAAGATTTTGGTAATGAGTCTGTTAAAGTTAGAGAACGGATGAAGCCTCTTGCTGCAAAGTATTTTGAGAAAATGCAGGAAATGTATGCACTTAAATACAAAGCTGGGCTTTATGATAAGGTTATAAAAGGGAAGTTTAAAGACCCCGAACAAGAACAGCTGTATGCTTTGAGCAGAAGAGTTAAGAAAAAGCAACTCAGCCCTGAAGATGAAAATCTTATTAACCACATGATGGGTGAGAGGGATTCAATAAATAAGAGAGTCACTGAAGAGTTTGATCCTATCGTAAAGCAGCGGGAAGTAGAGTGGAATGCTGCTGTAAGAGAACTGGCTGTTGATACTCCGTCTACCAGAATATCTCTGGCGGTGGAGGGCATCGGTATGGATGTGGCTGATCCTTGGCTTCGTAGATATCTGACACACGAAGAAGAAGTTGCTGCCGCAAGAATTAAAGTGTTGCTTGAAGGACATGCTAAGAGAATGGTTGAAGTTGGGCAGAGGCCTATTCTTTCTAAGGATTATATCCACCATGCTTCACACCCTGATTCTGATTTTACCAAAGTAGGTAGAATAGTTTCAGAGATAATGGATAATAAGAACACTGGAATAGATATGGCTAAGTACCACAGTCGTTCCATGGAATCTCTGCAAATGATGCCGGATATTAGATACGTCATGAATAAGTATCTTGGTGATTCCAACATGCGTATTGAGATAGCTGACTTTTGGAATAACTGGAAACCTTTCTGGCGTATGGCTCAGCAACGTGGTTATTCTGGTATATCCAACTATCTTGAAGATGTGTCAAAAGCATTTTCTCCTGTTGATAGATACTCTTCATGGAACAAGTGGGCAGATCGTTTGCAGGCATTCGAGGTTGCTCGTCTTATTGCACTCAGTCCGTCTGTTGGTTTTAAGCATGCTATGAAGGTTACGGCTAACTTGGCGTTTGGTGGTATAGGTAATGCGGTTGAGACAATGCCTAAATCTTTTGTGACAGCAGGGGATATGTTCCTCCAAAACAATCTTGGTAAAGTTCCAGAGAGTTTGAGAAGTCAGCTTGCTTCTGCTCACATTACTACTAAAAGATTGTATTCTGTGACAACTGATATAAATCCATACACGATCAACGAAAAGGCCTGGGATAACTTGATAGCTAAATGGAACGAGAATACTAACTTCATCGTAAATAACGTAGAGCTTTTTGATAGAGCGTTCTCCTTTAACTCCGCTATCTCGATGGCAACAAAACAGGGAATGACTCCTGCTCAGGCATCGTATCTTATCTTTGATACTATTATTAAGGATAACTTCTTGAGTGGTATCCACAACCCAAGTTGGCTTCGTAATCCCAAGGCAAGATTAGTGTTCTTATTTCAGGGTACACCATTCAAAATTGCTGAGCAAAGGGCCATGGCTACTTACCGCGGAGTAAGTGCGTTCAATGATGCGAAGGTTGAGTTGCTGCGACAATTGAGAGCAGATGTTAAAGAAGGCGAGCAGATGATTAAGTTTGGCCTCATCAAAGATGCTCTCTTTTCTCAGAAAGACTTGAATGGAAAGTCTTATGCAGGACAGTTCATGCGTATGATGCTGACTATCGGATTGACAATGGAAGGTGCAAATCTTGCGGGGCTTAATCTACATGACCACTTGATGCATCCTCCGTTTGTTAAGATGAAAGAACAGAACGTCAGTCTCGCTATGAATCCACTTGTAGGTGCAGCGTATAGTACATGGAAAAATCCTGAAAGAGAGGAGGATGAATTTTGGTTTGCTGAGCTTGGTAGGAAGTGGTTGCAGGGTGGAGGAGTTCCGAGTGCGATAAGAAAAGCAATGAGGCTTAGCAAGAATGACATTCCTGAAATATACCAGAACAGCCCGGTTCAATATATCTTAGGAATTCCTTCAGCTAAGGATGAGGATTAATTTTTTGAAAACGTCAAAAATTGACGTTTCTTGGAAAGGAGAAGTGTAGTGAAGAAATTATTTTTAGTAGTGTTTCTTTTGTTATTTGTTGCTGCTGTTAACTGCTTTGCTGCGGATGCTGTTATTACTACGTCTAGTATAACAACTTATACTATACCAAACTACGGAGGTAATAATATTATAGGTAAGGTAGTTACGTTTACATGGACTGACAAATCTGCAGCTGATGGCACGGCATTTACTACATCATTTGATAAGAAGGAACTGTATGGTTGGTGTATCTATAGTGTAGAGACTAACCCAGGAACTACTGCACCGACTGATAACTATGATATAACAATGCTTAGCGAAGGTGGTATTGATGTACTTGGTAGTCAAACATTAAACAGAGATGAAGCGAATACTGAGATAGCAAACATTGGTTTACAGACTAACGGATATCCTGTTATCACTGGAGCATTGACGCTTACTATAGCAAACAACTCCGTTAACTCTGCGACAGGAACAATTAAAGTGGTATTTCTTTTACCTAATTAGTGAGGGAAAGTAAATGAAGAAATTACTTATTATATTTTGCTTTTTATTTATATTCAGTTACGCATACGCAATTCCTCCTATTCCTCCGTCGTCTACAGTAACCGATGAGGTAGGCACACTTACTAATGGTAAGTGGTGTACGTCAGATGGTTCTGTTGTTAATTGTGCTGAAGATGCTCCGGCTGGTTCAGGAGATGTTACCGCCGTGGGTAGTTGTGAATCTGGCGCTTGTTCCGCATTCTCCATTGGCGGCATTGCCCTTGGCGACACAACGCCTGATGCTGACGGAGAAATCGGTTACGCTTCCAATGCGTTTCTTGGTTTCGCCAACTCTGAGGATTTTACCCTCACCGCTTCCGCGAATATGTGGACGCTTGCATCTAACACAAGCGCGGCGTTCACTATCACTCCCGCAGTTACCATTAGCGGCGCACTCATCGCTTCCACAAGCGTTGCAACACCTTTCGTCGCTCTCGGAACAGACCCTGCTGATGCAGGGGTAGTCAGACTCCCCAATGCCGGATACATTCTATCTGAGGCTGATGCGGCGGGTACGGATATTTCTGTTATCGGTGTTGATTCAAGTGAAGTGATACAGATCGGTGCAAGTGGTTCAAGTGGCGTTACCATTACTCCCGCCACAACCATTACGGGAGCGGCTACCCTGAACGGTGGTCTGTCTGCCGTGGGAACCAATACAGTAAGCAATGGTACAAGT
>ERZ795055.2214-NODE-2214-length-14908-cov-4.756682_pt1 | contig 14908 bp, 26 predicted proteins | sample MGYA00375139_ERZ795055 | MGnify/ENA primary metagenome ERZ795055 (study PRJEB30184, sample SAMN05720283) | anaerobic digester metagenome | isolation source: active sludge of municipal wastewater-treating anaerobic digesters | place: USA | collected 2015-01-23 ...
CCGGGCGAGACTTCTACGATAGGTTCTTCACTCATGGCTTTCCTCCTTCGGCTCGGAGCGCAATACAAAATCCGGGCATAGACTACCCTCTACGCAATTCCCCGAGCCCCATTCTGTGCAGTCGTGGCAAGTATGCTCGTTGTCTTTCGGCTTGGAGCGCAGAAGGGGAAGCAGTAGATGCCGCATCCAGCGGCCGCCCTCGCGGACGTATTTGCGATCTTCCTCGTCGGGGAAGCCGCCCGTAACGAATGCCTCGAATGCCTCGAACGCATCGTCCGCCTTGTCTAGCGCCTCTCGTAGCGTCTGCTTCTCTTCCTTCGGCTCGGAGCGCAGGAGGGTGAGCAACTCCTCGACACTTTCCTTGGCCGATTCATCGGTTGCTCGGGTTACTAGACTGTCTGCGCTTCCTTTCCAATAGGCAGAATATAGAGCATTTCGTAGCGCCGATACGTCGGGGGCGGGAGCGGGACTCTTGCATCCGTTAGGGCATGGCACTCTTGCCCGTGTAAGCTTCCCGTCAACATAGGTTTCCCGAATTATCGTGCCGACACCGAAGCACCGCGTGCAGACGACGGGGGCGGCCAGGTCGGCGCCCGTGTTGAGTTCGACGGGGTGGCAGCGGTCGTCCCACAGCTCGGCCATCCACATATCCTTCTGGGCGGTCGCCACGAGCGCCTTGCCGATGTGCCTCTGGCACCACTCGGCGATGCGGTCTTTGTTCTGCAGGACCTGGGCCGCCGACCTCCCGTGGGTCGATGCCCTGGCGGTGACGATCCGAACCTCGCGGCCCTCCGCGAGCCACGCCTTGACCCGCTCGACCATGGGCTCGATGGGGGCGCCTATGTGCATTTCCCCTCGCCAGCGATCGTAGTAGGCGATTGTCCCGTCCAGATCGACCCCGATCCAGCCTCTGCTCGTTGTGTCACTCATGGGTTCCCTCGGTCCCGCGCTGCTTGCGCCTGGCTGCTCGCTTCTGCTTTTTCAGGAGGGCGCGCTGCGTCCTTGCCTCGTGGTTGTCCTGCGGCTTGAGCGATCGGTACTTGGGATCCCGGTGTTCCAGGACGGACATCGCCAGCTCCAGGCCGTTGAACATTCCGCACATATAGGGGCTGTTGTTCCAGTTGCCGTCCCGCCCCTGGATGTCGAGCAGGTCCTGGATGTTTTTCTTCTCTTGGTCCATGGTTATGCTCCTTTCCGCTTGGCGTCTATCTCTGCGACAAGGTCGCGCGCCCGCGGGTAGTAGGCCGTGATGAAGCGGCCGAGGATCCGCGCGCCCTGTTCTGGTGTTTCCCATCTTGCGTTCCTCATGTCAGCGGCCATTTCCGCCAGGAGGTGCCTCTCGGCCTCCGCTTCCGCCGATCGCTTGGGCGGGGCCGAGACACTTGCCTTGGCTCGGGCTTGGGCTAGATGGGTTTTAAGTCCCGCCACCGCGCGGCGCTCGGCTTCCAGGGAAGATCGCAGCGCGTGGATCCAGTCGATCGCATCCTCCATGCTTTCTGGCTCGGGGCCGTCGAATAGCTGCGCCGGTTCGTTCCTTGCCAGCCATTCGCAGATTTCTCGCAGCGTCCTGGGGCCGATTCCGCGGAAGAATTCGATCCTCCCGTTTTTCATCGCCTCGCTGACGGTCGTGTATGAGACTTCTCCGAGTTCATGTCTCAGGACCCTGAACGCATGGGTTTTTAGCCCTTTGCGGTCTATTTGCATGGCCATGTCCATGTATTCGTCAGCGGTCATGCGCCTGCTCCTTGCCGCGGCCGCGCCGCATTGAGGCTCTTGCGGACCTCCTCGAGGTTGTCCCTGGTGAGTTGTGCCAGCTCCTCGTAGGTGGTCATTGTCATTTCTTGCCCCTTGATGGCCTTGCAGGGGATGGCTGTTACGTGGGCCGCCATAGGCGCGCTCGTTCCTTGGGTGTACTCCTCCACGGCGTCCATTATCGTGCGGAGCGCGTGTCCCGCGCGAGGGCCGGCGTCCGTGTAGAGCTGGATCGTCGTGCGGATGCTCGCCTCCAGGTCGTGGAGGGTCATAGCGGGTTCCGCTTGGTGAAGTCGGCGAGGATCGCCTTGGCCGCCACGCCGACCGCCTGGCCGATGCTGGCGAGCTTCATGGTCTGCTTCGCCTCGGGCTTTGCTGCTGCCAGGATCATGGGGGAGACGCTCGCGCTCGCCCCTCCGATCTCCTTGGTGCCTCTCCAGGCTCTGGCCGTGTAGATCGTCGCCGGCGGCAGGAGAGAGGCTTCGTTCCGCTCCTCCTCGACCTGGATGTCGATCTCGTAGCCGTCGTCCTCCCCCTGGCAGGCGCGGATGAAGTCCTCCTCGAGCGCCCTGCGGTCGAGCTTGAGGGTTCGGGCGTCTCCGGGCGCCGCCAGGGCGCGCATGAGGATCCTGCGGAGCCGGCCCGCCTCGCGGGCGTACTTCCCGGCCGGGTGCTTCTCACAATGGAGGATGTGGGCCTCCAGGTCGTTCGGGTCGACCGGCTGCCCGCAGTAGCCGCAGGTGTGGTGCTGCAGGATCGTCCGTCCGTTCCTCTCGATTATCGTGTCCATGCGACCTCCTTCGCCATTCCCGTCCTGAATCCGCCCGCGGCGCGCTGGATCCGCGTCTCGAAGGCGCCTTTTAGCTTCGGTTCGCCGAGCATGAGGGCTCGGGCGTAGCTCGCTGTGAAGTTGTTGTTCAGCCGGAATTCGCCCTCCGGCCGGTCGGTCTTTGTCCGGTACTCCCACCGCAGGACCTCGAAGAGGTGTTTCATGCCGATCTTGGCGTGGGGGCGCTGGCGCTGGATTTCGAGAGCCAGCCGGCGGAGGTTCTCGTAGACGTGTGGGTTGGCCTCGTGGAAAGCCACGAAGGCTTCCGCCTGGCTGAGTCCGTGGTAGGACGGGGTGGCGATCTCGAAGAGGTCGAGCTGCTCTTTCATGGCTTCGCTCCTTCTTCGGCTTCCTTGATGTACTTGTGGACGATCGCCTCGAGGCGCTTGCCGACCTCGGCCTGGGCCTTGAGGGTCGCCAGGACGATCCGCGCGGCGTGGGCGGTTTCGTCCCAGGCCGGGGCGGCGTCCACGAACGCGACCAGGAGCTTGACCGCGGTGCGCTCGTCCATCTCGAGCGTCGGCTCCTTGCCTTTCCCGCGGAAGCTGTCGGCCTTCGGGCAGGTTGCGAAGTGGGATGTGCCGTCGGGGTCGACGGGCATTCTCTTACCGGCCTGGGTGACGATCCAGTATAGCTTCGCTCCGCAGCCGCGGCAGGTGCCTTCCGGCGTTCCCGCGGGGATGACGTATTGGGGCTGCACGGATCCCGGCGCTGGCTCAAAGAGCGGGCCTGGCTCCTGGCTCTGCCTGGCGGGTCCGTCGTTGGTGGTGGGGTGGGTCATATGCGCTTTACCTCTCCGTCGTCCCGCTCGTTGGCGAGCAGCCGCAGGATGGCTTCCCGGTCCTCGGTCAGGTACCGGGCCTTGATGTGGAAGTCCTGCCTGAAGTACGCGCTCGGAGCGCGTTTCTTGTGTTCCTCTAGCGCGGTGATCCGTCGAATCACCGTCGCCGCCGCCTGTTCCGTGTTCATAGGGTCCCTCCGTCCAGGGCTTTGAGCGCCTTCTTGATGGGCGCCGTTTGCTGTCGCAGATCACCGATCTGCTCGATGAGCCAGTCTCTCGTGTGGCGGGCCGCTCCCCAGAATCCCGCCGTCGTGATCAGGGCGTCGACCTCCTCGTCGCCGATCTCCGCCCGGAGCCGCTTCTCGTACTCGAGCTTGTTCCCCTCGAGGGTCCAGTTGCACCGCTTGCATTGGGGCCGCTGGTTCCTCAGATCGAACCGGGTACCGCGGAGCGCCCGCGGGAGGAAGTGGCCGTTATCCGCGCTTTTCCAATGCATCGGGGCGCCGCAGGTGAAGCACCTAAGCCAGTTCGAGCCGTTCTTGATGGCGGCGCGGCCCCGGACCAGGATGCTGTACTCGTCGTCCAGGAGGGATTCCAGCTCGTTGTGCCTCATGTCCTCGAGGTTCCGGCGTACTTTCGGCGCTTTCGGTGGTTTCGGTGTTCGGCGCCTGGTGATCATCGTTTCTTCTCCAGGGGGCGGAAGCGCTCGCAGTTGAGGACCTGCTCGGGGTGGTTCATCTTCTCGTACCAGGTGCATCGCCGCTCGGGGTCCTGGTTCCTGGCGCATTCGGCGCAGCGGTGAACGGATGGTGTCATAGCCACTCCTTGGAATCCCCGACGATCCGGGCAATAAGCTCCTCTGGCAGCCCGACCTCCCGGCCGGCGGCGAGGAGCATTTGGCTCTTTTCTTCTGGCGTGAAATTATCAACGGAATTTTGTGATGTAATATTGAGATTAAGAGACCTGCCCTCCAGGGCAGGTGGATTTGCCCCACAGGGCAGGTGACCTGCCCGTTTGGGCAGGTGGTTATTGAGGGCTGCCAGGATGCCTTCGACGTCCGGCGCGTACCAGGTCACGGGGCTTCCGTTGATGCGCCGGACCCTGGTGAAGATCAGCCCGAGGGCCTTCAGGTTGTCGCCGGCCCGTCGGACCTGCTTCTCGGTCAGCTCCAGCTCCTCCGCCCAATCGGACCGGCTTTTCCAAAACCAGCCAGGGTCGTCCTCGCCCTTGGGCTTCGCCCAATAGAGGACCTGCGAGAGCATCGCCGCCTCGCTGTAGCCTCCGGTGATCGCCACCAGGATCCGCGGGATCGCCAGGATCGCTCTCTGGCCGCTCATCTCGCGGAGGATGTTGTAGACCTCTTGCTGGTGCTTATGCCTTGCCATGCTTCCTCTCCGTCTCAGGGAACAGATGCCCTTGTCTGCAGCTTTTCTCGTAGCAGGTCAGTCCCATGCCTCGAAGGATGCTGTGCTGGTCCCGGAGCGCCCGTCCGCATCTCCTGCAGGTGTGGGACGGGGTGAATTTGAACCGGAATTCGTGCTGCATCGATCCTCCGAATGAGGGCTGCGGGAATCGGACCCGCGCGAGGCGCCAATCATCGGGCGGCGCGTTCCCACGGAAGGTTTTTCCTTTCCCGCGCCGCCCGACGACCCATGCTCGAACCATGGCCTCTTGCCCCCTGGTGCCGGTCTTTGCCGGCTGTCAGCTCGTCCGCCCGTGCTGTCTCGCCCTGAACCGCAGGGTGACCCGGCCCTATTGCACGGGGGCCTCCGGGCAGGAGCCCCCCGGACTCTCTACTTCGTCGGATCTCCGTACCGCTTGCTGATGTCCCGCTCGATCTGGGAGACGTCCGCGGTGGTTTTCGCCTTCTCGAGCAGGGCGTAGAACCACTCCTGGTCGGGCGCCGGAACGAGCCCCTCGACGAACGATTTGGCTTGCGCCTTGCGCGCTACGAGGCCCGGCGCTGCGTCCGGGGCGGGATCCTGGTCCGCCGGGGCGGCCTGGGGCCGCTCGGGGGCTACGGCGGGGCTCCTTGCTCGCCCTGCGGCCTTTGCCGCGGCCGCGCGGGCCGCCGCAGGGCGGACTCCCTCGGCCGCCGGCTCGGGGGCCGGCTCGGGGATGATCTCGGCCTCGGGGGAGGGCGGGGGGAGGGCGTCGAGGCCGGTTCCGGTCACGTTCCGCATCTCCAGCCCGCGCTCCTCGCGGTTCACCGCCTCGAGGGCTTCCACGCTCATGGGACAGAGCTTGAGGTTCTTGATGATGACCGTTTTGAGCGCCATGCTCTCGAAGTTCGTATTCCAGGGGTTGTCCTCTGGGGCTTGCTGGTAGCCTTTGGAGTACCGATCCCGGTGGGCCTCGGCGTCGGGCAGGGAGAGGACCTTGAATTGGGTCCCTCCGTTCTCCAGCTCGACGGCGCAGTAGTAGGCGATCGGGGTCCCGCGGGGCTTGCGGATGTCCATCTTGTGGACGAGGTTCGGGTGGAGCCCCAGCTCGCACTCGAAGTGGTCGTTCTCATAGACGACCTCGGCCGCGATCGTCTTGATGGTCTTGCTTCTCCGCGCGAGAACGATGAGCCCCTTGTAGCCTACCTGGAAGTGGCAGGTCATCACCTTCGCCCAGGATCCGTCGGGCATCATCCTGCGGTCGTTGTAGGGGATCAGGAAGGCTTGCCCGAGCAGGGGTCCGACCTCGAGGCCGTAGCGGGCGGAAAGGAGGAGGCTCTCGGTCAGGCTCGTCCTGTCGCATTTCTGGAGCTTGGGGTTGTTGAGGATCTCGAAGGTTGTTGCGGCGAGGAACCGCTCGATGGTGATGGAGCCCTGGGGGAGGGCCTGGACGAAGCGCTCGCGGTGGCCTTCGATCCAGTCTTTCAGGGTCAGGGTCTTGGGTTCGTCGCTCATCAGAGCCCTCCGTCCGCGTCCGAGGGCTCGGCTGCCGGCCGCGGGCGGGCGTCCTCGATCTGGCCGATGATGACGCTGCCCTGGCAGAGCTGCATCTTGCTGCCCTGGCAGAGCTGCATCTTGCTGTCCTGGGTCATGTACCCTTCGAGGCTCCTGATCGGGGTGGGCTCGCCGAACAGCGGGCATTCGTCGCAGCAGTAGTGGGCGTGCCTGTGGATGCAGTGCTGCTCCTTCATGGTTCCGGCCCTCTCGATGAGGAGGATCCCCGCCGAGCTGATCTGTGCTTTCATCTCCGTCTCCTTCGCGGCCTCTCGGCCGCCGCCTGTATTCTGGGCGTCGTGCGCCCGTGGTTCCTAGTTGATCCCGCGGAAGTCCGCCGCTCCCTTGGTGAGCCGGAAGACCCGGAATTCCGACGTGACGGTCACTTCCTTGGCGATGTCGGGGTATCGCTCCGAGAGGAGCTTCGTGGATGGCATCGTTCGCGTCTGCTGCTTCCAGGTTGCGACCGCCGTCCCGTTCACGACCAGGGTGTCTCCAGCATCGGCTATCGCTTTCTTGAGGTCAAGCTCGATCTCGTCCTCGCGCTTCTCCAGCTCCTTGCGCTGCTCCTGGAGGGCGAGCAGCTCCGCTGCGAGGGTCCCGTGGAGCGTCGTCCCGACGACCGGAACGCTCGGGGCCTTCGACCAGATCTGCGAGGCTTCCTCGACCGTGATGGGCGCGGGCGGGGTCCGGCTCTGGCAGTTGTTCCAGAAGGCTTCCTCTGCGGCGGTCATGTCCCGGATGAATTCCTCGTCGCGGGGGACGATGTAGAGCTTCATCCGGTTCCCGCCGATCAGCGCTGCGACCTCGGCGATCGTCTCGTCGGTGACCGCGAGTTGGTGCTGGACCTGGGCGTAGACCTTCGTGGGGATCTCTGCGGTGCCTTCGGGTCCCCACTCGCCGCCCATCATGGCGTCGGTGGTCTTGATCTCGAGGATCCCGCCTCCGACGATCCGGCGGTCGATCTGCACGACGCGCGGGAAGGATGAGGTCTTGTCGATGATGCGGTTGTTGACCCGGCGGACCTTCTTGCCCGTCCGCCTCATGTACATCGTGGCGACGACGTCCTCGAGGACCTGCCCCCATTGGACCCGCTCCACGTCGGAGAGGTCGTCGGGCTCCTTCTCGCCGATCTTCTCCAGGTACAGCTCGTAGCGGCTTTTCCAGGCCGCGAGCCCCAGGATGATCGGGGCGTCCGATCCGCCGATGAACGTCCGGCGGTCTGCGATGTCCGCCTCGAGCCGTTCCTTCGCCTCCCTCTCGTCCAGGATGGCGACTTCCTGTTCCATCTCGTCTCCTTTCACGCCCCGGAGGGGTCGTGTTATCCGTTGGTTATAGGCCGAAGCTCCGCGCCAGGCGCTCGCTCTCCGTGGCGCCGGCCTGGCTGATGCAGTCGACGGAGATGTGGACCTCGCGCTCGAACATCTCGCGGGAGAGCCCGTCGAGGCATCCGTGTTCGAGGCGCATCCAGGCTTCTACGTGCCGGGCGTCGGCCGCCGGCGCGATCTGTGCGATGGTCTGCTGGTAGCAGCTCATGCCGGGATCCTCACGATCTCCGCCCCCGCGGATTCGACGTTGAAGATGTCGCACAGGAGCGTGTTCAGGAATTCAAACGCTCGGTCCCCGTCTACGCAGTCAAAGTCCATGTACTGCTCTCCGTCGTAGACCCTGACCCCGTAGACCGAGCTTCCGTCCGTCAGCCGCTTTTCCGTTATCGCTGCTTTCATGTCAGTCCTCCGTCGTGCAGTCGCAGAGGGAGGCGGCCAGATCGGCCTCGAGGGCCGCCATCTGCTGGGCGATCAGGTTGACCCTGACATCGTTGCCGACGCTCTCTGCGCGCAGGAGCTGGCGCTCCAGCCTCTCGTACTTCAGGTCGACGCTCGCCATGTCGGTGCCTTTCATGTTCCGCTCCTTTGCAGCTCCCGGACCTTCTCCAGGAGCGCCGCCTTGGCTAGGGGACCTTTCTTGGCATGAAACCGCCGGATGTACTCGTCGAGTTCCGCCTGCTCGTCCCAGGTCAGGAAGACGTGAATCGTGGGCGGCTGTTTTTCTTTCCCTGTCTCGTTTGCCATTCTTGGTCCCTCTGCTAGTCAGTATTGGCTAGTTTTGGGTAATCGTCAAGGGGTAGTTTTACTTTTTTTTTGGGGGGGGGATGGGCGTCGAAGTAGCCCCCTGGCGGCCTTGAACCGCCGGCCTCTCCCCGCGCTATGCTGCGCTCTCAAACGGGCGGCGGGGGCGAGGCTTCAACGGTAGGTCATGTAAACCAGGACGGACTCGACGACGACCAGGCTCCCTGCGATAAGGGTTGCGATTCTCCAGGCGTTACGGGCTCGGCGGGTCGCTTGCTCCCTCTTGATCGAGTTCGTCAGCAATGTCGACAAGCTCGAGGTAAATTCCCTCATAGACCTCGAGTCGCTTTCTAAGCCGCTCGCCTCGGTCTGCAATCGCTCCAAGTCGCCCGAGAGCATCTGCCGCTCCGTCAGTAAGGCGTCCAAGTCGCCCCGCGATTCGCTCGTAGCCTGCTTCAATCTCTCCGCTAATCCTCTTAGCTTCTGCGAGAGCGTCGGCTGCGGCTGCTCGCTCGGCTGCGCGGCCGCGGTAGGCGACGGCGGCTCCTGCGCCGAAAGCGAGAGCGAAAACAAGCACCAGGCAAAGGAAAGAACCAGGAGCGTCTTTCGCCATTTCATTTCGCCTCCCTGTCGAGTTCGGGCCGGTAGTATTTCCCCTTGAGGGCGTTATCGGCCACGTTCGCGCCCTGGTATCCTATCGTCACGGATGCGATCGCCAGGACGATGGCCTGGCCCACGCTCGGGAGCGAATCCGGGGCGGCTGTCGCGGTGATGGTGAAAAGCCCCACCAGGACGACGATGCCGACCCAAAATGCCGTTTTCTTCTTCATGGTTCCTCCTTGGTGACCTCGAGGTACACGACTTCCTTCTTGCGCCATGCCCGGTAGATCGCGTCGATGATCAACGCGAGATCGGACCGGAGCATGATCTTGATGCAGCCGGTCGTGGTGGGGCTCGTCGAGCAATGGAGCCCGTACTCCCGGTCCTTGACCTGCTTCCCTGTGGGCCTGTCGTATTGTAGCTTCCCGTCCACTTCGGCCGTGGACCACTCCTCGACGAGCTGCCAGGCGTCTGTGGCGATGAAGAAAGGGGCGCGGTACGGATCCGAGCGCTTCTTCACGTCGACGATCCGCCACGTCCCGATGGGGAAGGTCCGCGGGTAGTAGGGGCGCCCCTGGGGGAGGGTGACGACTATCTCGTGCGGCTTGCGGCGGCCGTTCAGCTCGTTCCTGACGTCGCAGGTGATCTGGATGTCCCTATCGATCCCCTCTGCGCGGAGGATCCCCGAGGACAGGCTCGCTGTGATCTTCATCGTCTACTCCCTCGGCCGGCTCGAATCCGGGCCGGTCTTTCCTGCCGCGGCAGAAGGCACAGGTCCGCGGGTTCGCGCCATGCGTCTCTGCGTTTCGGCAGTTCCTGCACGTCCGCGTCACGGCTTCAAAGCGCCGGACGCGATGAGTGCCACCAGAATTGAGGCCAGGAATTGCAGGAAGCCCATGATATAGACCCCCCGCAGGTTGATCTTTGCGGTTGTCACGTCCCCCTCCTTAGTTCGGCAGTCGTCCTTGTGCTGGAAGTACGCTGTCTTGAGCGCCTTAAGGTCGCCGCGGATTCCGTTATCCCGGTTGGGCGGCGGTCCCATGACGATGGTCTGGAGGTCGCCAATCGCGGCCGTATGGTCGCGGGAGTCATCCTCGAGCTGTCCTACTCTGCGGTCCAGGTCATCCGTGTCCACGCTGTCCTCCTTTAGATGTTCAATTCTCCGGGCGACCTCTCGCTCGGGTTTACCTTCTGCAGGTGCGCGATCGTCCAACAGACGCCGATCGCGTCCTTCCCTGTGGTGTAGCAGCGCATCTTCTGGAACCGGACGGGGCAGTCGATGTACTTGTTCTTGTCGGCGTCCGTGTAGTAGAGGAATGAGTTTTCGTTCCAGTAGCTGACGTGGGTCGGATCCTGGAACGCTCCCCGCCCGTCGGTCGAGGGTACTTGGATGAAAGCGTAGCCGCCTGGCGCGAGGATGCGGTGCAGCTCCTGCATCGTGTGGATCGGATCCCGCAGATGCTCGATGACGTCGTAGGCTCGGACGACGCCGACGGATCCGTCCTCGAAGGGCCACCGCTCCTCGAGGTCGCAGGTGACCATCGCGCCTTTCCTGTCGACAGTCTCGTATCCGGGCTTCGGGGCGAACCGCGCGCCGAGGTCGAGCTTGCGAAGCCCATGCAGGCCGGCCCATCGCTCGGCGAGGGCTTCGATCCGCGCGTCGTAGAGCGCCATCGTCCCGCTCTGGATCTGCGCGTTCAGCTCCGGTTGCATCCAGGTGTTCTTTCCGGTGACGCGGTAGATGTAGAGGGGCTCGTCAATGTGCAGGAATTCCGTCTCTAGGTACATCCTCTGCATGAGGTCGAGGTCGTCGAGGATGGCCTTGCTCTCGTCGTATCCGCCGACCTTCTCGTACACGTCCCGGCGGAAGGCGCGGACGTGGTCCGGGGCGTACCAAATCCGGGACACCGCCGCGGGCGTCGGGGGGAAGAACACGATCTCATCGAGGAGGTTCCCCTTGATGCGGTGTGGGCGGTAGGTCCAGCCGTGGCTGTCGAGGAACCGCGGGACTCCTTCGTACTTCTCGTTGCAGTGGATGTTGTTTGAGTAGACGAAGCCGACCTCCGGGTGCGCCTCGAACGCTGCCCGGATCTTCTCCACCGCTCCGCCGATCAGCAGGTCGTCGTGGTCAAGCTCGACCAGGATGTCCCCTGTCGCTTTCGCGCAGGTGAATCGCTTTGCCCAGCCCACTCGCCGCGGGGCGTCGACGCCGGCGTCGTAGGTTTTCACTCGCGGGTCGTCGAACGGTACCGGCTTCGCTCCGTTCATGTAGGCGATGACCCACTCGTCGAAGGGCTGTTTCTTGATGGACGCGTAGGCTTCGCGGAGCCAGCGGCTGTCGTGGGTCGGGGTGAAGATCGACAGCGTCATGCGCGCTCCTCCAGCCACTCGGGCCGTTCCATCGTCCAGCGGATTGTTTTCTCGAGGCTCTCGTCAAAGCTCTTAGGGAAGGTGTATCCCATCGCGGCGAGCTTCGTCCCGTCGAGCGCGTATCTCATGTCGTGGCCTGGCCGCGAGGAGTGGAAGTCGACCAGCTCGAAGGCCAGGGGCTTCCCCGCTATATCTGCGATCTCTCGCGCGAGGGTCAGGTTGTCGATCTCGCGCTCGCCGACGATGTTGTACTTCTCCCGCGGCTCCCCGCGGTTGAGGAGGAAGAGGAGCGCGTCGGCGACGTTCCGCGCGTGGATGTACGATCGGGATCCCGCCTTCGTCCTCGAGGGGTCGGCGTGGATCGTGACCGTCTCGCCGTGTAGGATTTTACGCAGGGTGGCGGGGATGAATTTCTCGGGGTGCTGCCGCTCGCCAATGATGTTCATCGTGTGCGTGATCATCACAGGGAGGCGGTAGGTGTTCGCCCAGGCGAGCGCGAGTTCCTCTCCGGCGGCCTTCGTTGCCGCGTAGGGGTTTCGGGAATCGTACCGATCCCATTCCGCGTACTTCCTCCCCTCTGGCGCGGGGCCGAAGACCTCGTCCGTCGAGAAGTAGACCATCCGTTGAAGGTCCGGGCATTTGCGCGCGAATTGCAGGACGTTCATCGTCCCCAGGACGTTCGAGCGGACGAAGTCCTCGGGGTGAGCGATCGACCTGTCCACGTGCGTCTCGGCCGCCAGGTGGACGATGTAGTCGCAGCCTTGGAGTTCTTGCTCGAGGCATCCGTCGATCGGGAGCGCGATGTCGGCGGTGAAGGTGCGGACCCGCTCGTTGTTGTAGGCTCCGATCTCCTTCAAGCGATCGAAGCCGAGGCTCGCATAGGTCAGCGCGTCCAGAATGTCGACGTCGCAGTCCGTGTTTCTAAGGATGTGTTCGACGAAATGATGCCCGAGGAATCCCGCGCCGCCCGTGACGAGTATTTTCATTCGTCGCGCTCGGGGAACATGACCCCCAGGTTCATGAGCGAGAGTTCCTGGTTGTAGTCGATCTGTTCCGTGATCTCTTCCCATCGGAAAAGAGGCTCGGGTTTCAGTTCAGCCTCGTTGTCCAGGTACTCCTCGAACTTCTTTTTCCCGGCCTCGAAGGCTGGCGTCCGCTGCGCGATGGGCTTTTCTGGATCGAGCCCGACTTCGACCATGCACGCTTTGCGTTCCTGCTCTGCGAGAAGCGACTCTCGATCTATTTCCTCGATCAAGAGTCGGCGCTTCCGGCGCAGCTCCTTGTTGGCTGTCGGTACTCTGATCCTTGCGATAACACCCACCGCTCCGTTCAGCTTCGCCTCGACTATATCGACTAACTTCACTCGATTCCTCCTATTTGCAAAGTATTATCCTTCGAAACTGCATCGCGTAACTTGCGTTCGCCGCTTTAATTTGGATGTTCATTCCTGACAACCGCACCATAGTATTCCCGTTCCAACCCGAGAATGTTTGCAAAGTAATCGCCGTTAAACTGTTGCGAGCATAAAACACAAACGCGGCAGTCGAACCTCCGGCAGCGCCATCGGTTAAGGTAATGAGTCCAATTTCACCTGTTGCCGGGGAGAACCATGTAGCGAAAGATGTAGAGGTTACCGAGATTGTTGCAGAGTAGTGCTGGCCTTCGCCGAGGATGTTCCCGGAGCAGTAGAGGTCTTTCCATTTAAGAGTTACTGAACCCAAATCTGGAGTAGCTGCTGCGCCATCAGTGTTCCCATAAAACGAAGTAGGCCCAAAAGCATACGTTGTCCCCTGTGACGCCGCAGCGCCATTTTGAGCAGAAACTATTACACCTGTATTCGCTAGTTTTATTGCTGAATATACAGACGCAGAATACTTATTTGTTAAGTAAATTGCACTTTGGGATAAAAGAGGATAATTGTATAATTGAATCTCTTGTTGGGGGTAGTCAACCCATCCTCCCGAATAACTATATCGAGTATCAATAGTTAATCCTGCATACCCCGAAGTACCAAATCTGTTAATTACTGCAATAGAATCAGATGCTCCTGGCGTTCCTGTTTTTTGGTCATAACTAGAAAATACGATTCCTTCTGTTAATGCGGAAGTATAGGGATCGCCTTGAATCGATAGTTTGTAGTCGCTCGAATAGATCGCCGAGCCGGTGTGGATCGTTTGTGCGACGACATCGAGCCCGGTGATCGTCCCGGTCGCCGTGATGTTCTGCGCAAAGATGTCGTCAACGTCGATCTGCTCCGCCTTGATAGTCCCGGCCCAAATCTCGGAGCCGTTGACGAGCTGCGCGTAGTCGACCGCGCAGATTCCGTAGGACGCGCTGACCGTGTAGAAGGACGAATCAAGGTAGCGCACAACGTCTGTACAGGCTTGCTCGTATTCGAGATTCCCGTCCATGTAGAATCGGACGTAGCTCCCGTTTATCGTGATTTGAAACTGCGTTGCCGTAGTGTAGCTTGGGCAGGTGTGCAGAATGTTCCCGCCTGGGCCGCGGGCCTCGCACCCTCCGCCGGGTTTAACATAGAAACAATAATCTATCCCGGTGTGACTCGCATCCGTCGAAGGGTCGGCGTTTAGGCCGATCATGATGTAGCAAGTAGTCCCTTCCGCTTTAAACTTGAGGCTGACCTTCTTGTAGCCCTCGACCGAATAAACCTGGCCGTCCCAGGCGGAGTCGTTGCCGCCCGTTTTCCTGAACGTCGTACCGTTGATCTGGGCGACGCCGCCGGTCATGACGGGAGTGAAGACGCCGAGGCCGGTCGGGCCTTGGGAGCCCTGCGATCCCTGGTTGCCTTGCGAGCCGGTGTATCCCTGGCTGCCTTGGTAGCCCTGCGGGCCTTGCGGACCCTGGACGCCGGTGGCTCCTTGGGATCCGGTGAGTCCTTGTGCGCCCGTGGGTCCTTGGACTCCCTGGAAGCCCTGAGTACCCTGTGCGCCCTGGACGCCGGTCGAGCCCTGCTTTCCCTGAGTGCCTTGGGCACCCGTCGCTCCCTGGGATCCCGTGGCGCCCGTCGCTCCTTGGCTGCCCGTCGCGCCCTGATTGCCTGTCGCGCCTTGCGCTCCGGCCGCTCCTTGTGCGCCAGTCGAGCCGGTTGCTCCTTGGGCTCCGACCACTCCCTGGCGGCCCTGCGTTCCCTGGGGGCCTGTCGCGCCTTGCGAGCCGACAGCTCCCTGCGCGCCCGTGGCTCCCTGCGAGCCGACGGTGCCTTGCGGTCCTTGCGCTCCCTGGGCTCCGCGCTCGCCGCCGATCCCGATTCCCCAGGATGCGTATGTCCCACTCCCGCTCGTGAGGTCCATCAGCACGACGAGCGTGGTTTCGCTGTAGGAGGTGATCGCGCCTTCCATCCAGTTCGCTGGCGTCGTCGTGTAGGCCGCTCGGGCGCGCTGCCCTGCGACGTAGGCCAGCCCCGCGGGAACGGTGAAGGTCCGGCTCCCGGTTCCTATCGTGAGCGGGTTCGTAGCTACGGCCGAATATCCCGGCCCCTGGACTCCCTGCGGGCCTTCGGAGCCCTGCGAGCCTTGGTATCCCTGGACTCCCTGCGCTCCCTGCGCGCCGG
>ERZ795055.2215-NODE-2215-length-14907-cov-17.075949_pt1 | contig 14907 bp, 15 predicted proteins | sample MGYA00375139_ERZ795055 | MGnify/ENA primary metagenome ERZ795055 (study PRJEB30184, sample SAMN05720283) | anaerobic digester metagenome | isolation source: active sludge of municipal wastewater-treating anaerobic digesters | place: USA | collected 2015-01-23 ...
TCATTTTTTTTAATTTATTAATTATTGTACAATTTTTTATTAAATCATAGGTAGAAGTTGTGTATAAATGTATTCCATAAAATTAATTAATTTTATGACCCTAAAACGTTGTTAATATGAATACTACAGAACTAACAAGAAAGCAATTGTATGACTTGGTTTGGTCCACAACAATGTCAAATCTTACACAGAAATACGCACTTTCCAGAGAAGGTTTTAAAAAAATTTGCAAACAATTTGAAATTCCGATACCTCAAAACGGATATTGGTTAAAACGTCAATACAATAAAAAAGTAAAAATTGAAAAACTCAATCCGGTTTTCGGTGGTGTAGATAAAATTATACTAACTATTAGAGAAGAAGGAAGTTCAGTCAATATAGACCAAACTCCTCTAACCATCAGAACCAAAGAAATAGAGAGCGACCCAAACGCTCCTTTAATTGTTCCTGATGAAATAACAAAACCGGATATTCTAACAAAACAAACCCAACAATATTGGAAGGGTAAAATTTCTTTTACCTCATATCGCGAGGACAACAGAATCACATACCCTATCAGAGTTGAAAAAAACAATAGAGATAGAGCATTAAGATTCATGGATACTTTCACAAAGTTAATCCGATATAGAGGTCATACGATGTCAAAAGAGTATGGTCATGATTGCGTACAAATAGATGGGATAAACATCGAGATTGATTTAAGGGAAGCATCAAAACGTATCCCACCAACAACTATTTATGGATCATCAGAATATGTTCCAACGGGTGAATTTATTTTTAAAGTTGGTAAATATTCCGGAGAAAGAGAATGGCGTGATGGCAAAGTTAAATTAGAAGGAATGTTAGCTAGGATTGTGGCCAAATTAGAACTTATTGCGGAAAGAGAAAAAGAATGGGAAGAACAATCTAGAATAGCTAATTTAGAATGGGAAGAAGAACAAAAACGTAAAGCCGAAATTAAAAAACGTAGGGATGAAGAAGTGGAAAAATTTAATAGATTAGTCAAACTTTCCGAGCAATACAATAAAACCCTGATGATACGTCAGTATATTGAAGCGGTGAAACAAAAAGCAATCAATTCGAATAATCTAACCCCGGAAACGCAAGAATGGATTAATTGGGCAAATGATAAAGCAGATTGGATAGATCCATTAATCAATAAACCGGACGAAATTTTAGACAACGAATAAAATCAATAAACTTTTAAAATTAAAAAATGAATTACTTCTTTTTCACTACTGATTTGAAACAATTTACCCATAAACAATTAAATCATCAAACCAAATAAATCAACTAATCCCAATAATTAAAAAACTAAAGAACTAAAAAAACTTTTCTCTACACGGTTTAAAATTTTTGTCCTTGCTCATGGATGGTCTAGACCTCAAAGCAAAGAAAACAGACTATTTTTTTAGCATCGTACATACAAAAAAAATCCCTCTTTAACACAAATCTGACAGAACCATCTGCACAACTACTGCACCATTTTAACACGGTCTAGTCTTCTCAAAAATTCAGAAAACACAAATACTGGATCATCTCCTGTTTCAATTAAGTGGTTAAATGCCCAGGTAATATCACTGGTTAATTCCAAATGATTTTTCATATCAGAATTAATTTCTCCGGGAAATAAAGAATAAATCAATAAATCTTTCATGTGAACATAAGAAATGAAATTATTGGTTGAGCTTACTCTAACAACACCAAAATTTAACAAGCCATTGAAATGCGAAGCTAAAACAAATAGATCATTTGTTAAATCCTCATCAAAACTTGCCAACACGATTGCTCTAAAAGTTAAGCTACCGTTTTTAACAGTATAATCAAAGTCAACTGTTTGATTATCATGTAGCAGAAAAGAACAGGCAATTTGTTTATCAAGATTATACTGTCCAAATCTCAAGCCTGAAGTTTTAAAATACTTGATTAATTCCTGCCATACAAAATTTGCAGACCTTGATGCACTTAGCAATCGGTAAACTCGTTGAAAGATAATTTTATTTTTAATAAAAAATATTTTGACAGGGTTCATTATTACTTTTCTATTGTCATACAAGTAGTAAAATACCGAAAAAACTAATATCCAAATGATAAATCTTACTAGAGCCATGCTTATTTATTTTTTATTAAATAAACTACCTATTAAAACCAGTCCAAAAGCCAATGCAGTTATTAGGACGACATAAATAATACTATCCAAAATGATCAATAATACTATTTTCAAAATACTCAAGGCAATAGGTAATAAAAGCACCAACAGCACAATAACGATAATAATATTTAATAGTGATTTCATGATAGTAAATTATTGTTTCAAAAGACTGTTTTTGTAGGAAGTGAAAAACATGATTCGGTCTTTATTAAAAGTCATCTCATTGGTACTCCTACTCAACGTGACATTTATATTATCAATGTTGGCTCCATAAATTCCATTCCGATAGATTAATTGTTGAGATATAGCACTTTGAACTAAATCCAAAGTAGATTTAGGAACACCAATATCACCCTTTTCAGGAATCAAACTGTAAACGGCAGTAACAATGATACCATTTTTAATGCCTACGATGATATCACCAATTTTTCTGCCATACAAATAAGGTTCAGTCTTTAATCCGATAAATTGGTACGCGGAAACACCGGTAGAAGAAGAAATCCCCATCAATTTAAAATCATGAGTAGCTGCATTTAAGCGATCACCAAGATAAAACCGCTGTGCGAAAGAGGAAAAAGAAACAAATAAAAAAAGGGTGAGTAAAAGTGTTATGTTTTTCATGACAGTGATTATTTAGTGTTAGTATCTGATTTAATTAATAGTACTCCGGGCAAAAAAGTAACGATTCCTATACCTATGATAGCTCCAATAGTCTCCGCTCCATCATGACCTAAGTTGGGGTAACGAAATAAGCAAACAATTCCAAGGATAATTAGTCCAATTCCAATAAGTGTTTTCATGTGTTTATTTTTTTAAGTTAAAATTAGTTTTGTAGAAAGTCATTCGCTTGCTACTAAAGGTTAATATTCAAAAAGTAAAAAGGTAACCTATGTTAATTGCAAAAAATATTGAAATTTTAAAATAGTCAATTTTTAATGCTCTTTTTTGCTGTTATTTTTTTCCAAATACTTAAAATCTTTGAATTTGTGTTTGGTTTCAAGGAATCAGTTGATTCCGAAGACTTTTCATCATTAGTAAAATAATTTTCCTTGAAATTTTTTCCCTCTCTAACATTCATAAAAAATTGAACTCTACCTTTAAATTCTTCTTCAAACATTGAATTTATTCCTTCCTCATTTTTATCATACTTCATAGTGTTTTTTATAGACAAAGTGGAAGCCATTTTTTCAACATCGTGGTCAGTTCCTATATAAGTGAAAGTCCAACTGCCTTTACTCAATTCATCGATCTTATTTTTTATGGCTAATCCCGTATATTCTTTTGAAGCATTTTCCTCTCCATCTGTAAGCACTGTTACTAAAACATTGTAATTTGTGTGGGTTGTTAAATGTTGTTCTAATTTAGAAAGGCCAAAACCTAGAGCATCATAAAGAGGTGTCAATGAATCCGGTTTATATTTACTGGAATCTATTGTATTTAGTTTACTCACTGGGTCAATAAAATGCATTATTTTATTCCCAAATCCATTAAAAGAAATGATAGATATAAAGTGTTCCTGATCAGGAAACTGTTCTTGTATTCCTTTTATAGACTGAACCAATTCATTAAATCCATTAATAATTGTTGCTTTGATGGGTTCCATAGACCCACTTTCATCTAAAATAATTAGATTGTGTACTTGGTGTTTTTGTTTCATTTTGTTTTGTATGATTAATTAATAGAATGTGTTTTTTATCCGTAGATATTAATTAATACTCTATATGTAAAAAGGTAACCCTATGAAGTAATAAAAAATTAGAATTATTTTTTATTCCCTTTATTATTTAAGTTCGAAAAATTAAAAGTGTCAATCATAATAGCAAAGGCTGGCGTGGTCTCATCCAAATACGTTTCAATGGAACAGGCGTCAATAGACAGTACTTTATATCCCTCACTGTATATAAATTGCTTATGATACAATTGCAATTGGTCTTGAAATGGAGTCAAGAGATGGAAATAATAAAACTCTTTTAAGCCAACATACACACTACCGCGTTTAATTATTTTTGCAGTACCATAAACAGCATTAAACTGCTCCTCCATTTCTTGAGTAGTCATGGATTCCATTTGTTGTTTTGCGGTAAGTTTAGTAGAGGTTGGAAACGTTTTTATAGTAACAACAAACGAATTCCCTTTACCATCTACAATTTTCGCATCTATATCCGGATTAAATATCTTTTCTTTCACATGCCATCCATCCGGAATGATAAATGAATAGTTGTAGTTAGTACTGGTAAATTTGGTTTGACTAAAGACGATTGAAGGTAGTAGTACCCAAAGAAATAAAAATTTATGTAGCATGACTTTATTGATTTAATGAATGAATAATAACACAAGAATTTAATCTTTACAGCTATATTGTAGTAGCTGCTTTCTCAATGATATATTTCCTCATTTGCATTAAAGCAGGTAGAAAAGCAGCATATTCAAATAAATCAAAACTAGTTTTAGGATTAAGTTCTAATGGTTTTTCATAAAAAAGAGTATAAATTTTCAACAGCAAATACCCAGGTTCTTCTTCATCAAAAAATCGGATAATTTCTTGTAAATAAGTTTCAAACCGTGAATTTATAAAGTGTATCAATTCATTGTCAGTCATAGGAATATTATACACTTTTGCTTGATTAAATATATTTTTAAAAAAGACAGGAACCATTTTGTCATATTTTTCAGGATAATTAGATTGGTATTGTTGTAATGCTATCAACGAATTAAATAATAAGACTTCAAACTTTCCAAAGTTGGTCAAATCCTTATAAGCTCTTTTAATTTCAACAATACCGCCAAAAGCTAACATGAATAATTTATCACCATCAGGCTTTTGTTTTAAGGTATCAACCAAGGAACCGGTTGACTTTAAGTACTTTTTACATTCAATAAACAAGCATATTTTTTCGGCATCTTCTCTTGTAACAGTACATTTATAATTTCGTACAACCTTTTCAACTATTTCATTGGTTTTTGGATTATTTGAAGTATGATAGGAAACTACCGCATAGAAATAGGCATATTCCGTATCTTCTTTCGAGTAATTAAAGTTTAATAATTGACGAATTTCTTGAACCTCTTGGTCTTGTTGTTGTTTTCCTCCAGGAAAGATTTCTTTTCTTATTTGATTAATGTTTTCTTGAAGTTTTCTTTGTTCTGGCGAATTAAATAAGTTGAATAATCCCATGATAATTAATTTTTAAGTTTGTTGAATTTACTTTAGAGAGGAGTTTCATTTCCTCCTACAACTGTTTATACTCAAAAACTGAAAAGGTAACCCACTGAATTCTATTTTTATTAATAAATCGATAGTTGCGGTGATTTTTCAATAATTACACTGCATTTTTGCGGTGATTAATCCAAATAATCACCGCAAAATTTAGGAGATGCAGTTGAAATACCTTATTTTTACCGCAAATAAGCGGTGATTATGTACATTCACGAACAAAAAAACTGGCCAAAATTTACATGGGACACGGAACTCATAACAAAGATATTGGGTGCGGTTCGCCATCGTCAAGGAAAAATAATAGGACAAATGCAATCCCTTGGTTTTCGAATACAAGAGGAAACAATGCTCAAGGCATTGACTTTGGATGTAATCAAATCAAGTGAAATAGAAGGTGAACTGCTAAACCAAGAACAGGTACGTTCTTCAATTGCTCGACGATTAGGGATTGAAATTGCAGGTACACTAAAAGTTGAACGTGATGTAGAAGGTATTGTAGAAATGATGTTAGATGCAACACAACGGTTTGAGGCTCCATTAACAGCAGAGCGACTATTTGATTGGCATGCAGCTTTGTTCCCAACCGGACGTAGCGGAATTTATAAAATAAAAACAGCCGATTGGCGAGATGAGGTGATGCAAGTTACTTCTGGACCAATGGGAAAGGAAAAAATTCATTTTGAAGCACCAGCTGCATCAAAAGTACCCACAGAAATGACTATTTTTTTAGAATGGATAGAAGAAGAACAAAGTCTTGACCCTGTTCTAAAAGCAGGTATTGCTCACTTATGGTTTGTGACCATTCACCCTTTCGATGATGGAAATGGTAGGATAACACGAGCGATTACCGATATGCTCTTGGCACGTGCTGACAAAAGTCCACAACGTTTTTATTCGATGTCCACACAAATTCAAGCCGAGCGTAGTAAATATTATGATATACTCGAAATCACTCAAAAAGGTAATTTAGATATTACCGAATGGTTGACTTGGTTTTTAGATTGTTTGATGCATTCGATGGAGCAAACAGATGAAATTATTGCAAAAACAATGGCACGGGCACAATTTTGGGAAAAACATAAAGAGACTCTTTTTAATGCACGACAACAAAAAATGCTACAGGTGCTCTTAGATGATTTTTTTGGTAATCTAAAGGTTTCTAAATATGCCAAAATAACCAAAACATCAACTGACACTGCCCTGCGTGATTTGCAAGACTTAGTTAAAAAAGAAGTTTTAGAACAACAAGGCAGTGGACGAAGTACTTCGTATGTGCTTAAATGAAATTATCGACATAACCAATGATTAAAAAAACATTTCATGAGGCTTATTTTGAAAATTAAAAAAAGTCATTGAAACAGTTTTTTGCAAATAAGTTACTCCAACAACACAAATCCAGCCCAGTAATAAGGTTGAGAATACAATTTCTTCATTTCTATTTTTGCCTGATAAAGTGCCTCTTCTTTAGACATATTGTTTTTAATCCAGTTAGTATAAAATAAAGTCATTAATTCTTGTGTTTTTTCATCACTAACTGACCACAAACTCATAATCACACTTTTGGCTCCTGCAATCATAAAAGCACGTTGCAATCCTATGACACCTTCGCCAACTAGATTGACTCCTAATCCGGTTTCACATGCACTTAAAACAACCAATTCGGTATCCTTCAAAATTAGACTTTTAGCTTCTTCAGCTGTTAAAATTCCATTATTGCTATTTTCAGGTTGTTTGCCATTTAAGGTGTTTTGAGCTCCTGCTAAAAGCAACCCTGATTTTAAATAAGAGTCATTTTTGTAATTATCATTAATTAAGTTGGCAATACTTTGTTTTGTTTTTGAAGTGTCATCATTTTTAAGAAAATATCCATGAGAAGCAATATGTAATATGTCTGGCGACTGAACATTTTTTAAATTATCCTCTGTTGCTGTTATATTGGAATAAATTGTTACAGAAGATTTGGAATCTCTTAAAATAGTATCAAGAGCTTCAATTTCTTTCTGAGTTCCGTTAAGTCGACTAATTTTTACACCAGATTTAATTTCATCAAGTAAGGGTTTATCTAATCCTCTATTCAATGAAAATTCTTCTATCTTAGAATCAGTAATCAATAAGTCAAAATCAGGATTGCCAAATAACACTGCTTTAGATGTTGAGCCAACTTTAAACTCTTTTTTTTCCTCAATAATAGCTCTGACACTTTGAATTTGTTGGATTTTTAAATAATCAATTAAGTGTTGCTTTTTGTTTGGATTATAAATAGATTCAATATTTATTGAATTATATACACCATCAGTCACTAAATAGATTTTTTTAATATCCTTCAACTCATTATCAATTATTTCAAAAAGCAAATGGTAGCTTTCTAAATCTTCTTGTTTACTTTGAATTTTAGATTTAAAACTAGAAGCATATTGTTTTTCTAATTGATTATTATCATCAATCAATATAAATTTAGGTTCAGAGTTTTTTTTAATTATAATAGCACCGTAAGAAATTGAATCAGTAAAAATTTCTGTTGGAATTTCAAATGCTGATTTATTAAAATTTCTAGATTGTTTATTAATCCTTATTATTTCAACATAAGCCTCACCATATTTAAGTTTTTCATCTAAATTTTTTATGGTAGGTATTTTTAATGATTTTGTACTTGATAATAGAACTTTTTCTATTTCCCTATTTCGATTCTTTAAATCTTCAATACTCTTTTCATTACTTGTTTTACTTTCTAGTATTTTATTTATTGATATTGTATTATTTTTTAATTCATAGTAAAGTTCATTATCAATCCCTATGTCAGAAGAAAGATTGAAAGAATGTGAGAACAATAGTGATTTAATATAAAATCTAAAATATACATATTGATTGATAAAACTTTGATCATTATTCAATAAATAAAAATTTAAAAATTCAAATTGCTCATTAATTTTTTTAAACAAAATTTCTCTTTCATAATCACTTAGTAAATGAAAATATTTATTATTATCATAAATAAGTTTATTTAATTGATTTACTAAATAATTTTGTGCAATATCAATATTTTCAGTGTTAAATTTTAATAAATAGATAAGATTAGAAACATGGTTTATTTCATAATTGTTTTTTTGAAAAAGTTCTAACTCACTAATAGTTTTATTAACATCTTTTTTTATAAAAAAATCACAAACTATATAATTAAAATTATTTTTTTTACTTTCTTCATATCCAAGCATTGAAAAACTTTTTTCATAATTGATGATTGCTTCTTGATATTGAAGTTTGCCCATATAATAATCTCCTAACGAATTATAATAATCTCCATAATGAGATTTATCTATACTTGGATTATTATCCAAAAATAATTTGACTTTATTTAAGTAAAAAATAGCTCCTTCAAAATCAAGTTCTTTTGATTTTAATAAACCTAAATTTCTCAAGCATAGAAGATAATCATTTTCAAATTGAATATTTATTTTCTTTTCCTGAATTTCAATTGATTTTTCATAATACTTTTTCGCATCTGCATAGTTATTATAAAATAATGAATAGTTTCCTAATAATAACCAAGTTCGTATAGCTATGTTAGTATCTATCAAATTATTATTATATAACAGGTTCAATGCATGAACAACTATTTTTGTTGAATTTTGATCATTAACAATATAATTAAAATTAAGTACATCATTAATTAAGGGCAACATCATCGGGTTATTATAACCATATTCTTTATTTCCAATATCATAAGCTTCATAAGCCGTTAACTTTGCATTTCTAATATCTCCCAAAAAATTTTGACACCAAGATTTAATACTATAAAAAGACAATTTCCTTTTTGTTTTATCTATGTCAATATTTTTATTACAAATATCTATTGCTTTTATATATTGCTTGTCTAACTTATAAAATTCAGCTTTAAATAAATCGAAATCGATTCTCTCATCATTTGATAAATGTTCATTAATTAAATCTACATAGTCAATTCTGTTAATAATATCCTCTCTTGTAAAAATGATTTCTCGTTCATATAGATTTATTAAATAATAAGCATACAAGTAAAAAAGTAAATTGTAATTCTTCCCTTTTTTATATAATTCTTCATATTCATAAAATTTTATTTTAAAATTATAGTAATCTTGAGCTCTATCTAACCTATCCAAATCAATTAAATAATCAGATGCGTTATTTATTTTAAAATATTTGTCATTTAACTGCCGATACTTTTCGAAATTAACACTATCGTATATTTCGGAATAAGCCCAAGCAAGCTTAGGATATAAATTCTTTAAATAATTTTGATTATCAATTTCTGCAATTTGATATAGTTTGATAGCAATTTCACCATATTTTATTATTTGATTGATATCATTTAATTTGTAATATAAAGTAAAAAGCTCATAGTTTATTTTGAAATATAATTTTGGGTTTTCGAGTTGGCTTTCCAAATATTTTTTTTCAAAATCTAATAAAACACTTTGAAAACCCTTTAAATCATCCATCCAATAATATGCATAAGCATAGTTAAAATCATAATTTGTTAGAGCTATTTGTTTGTTATATTGGATATACTCCTGAGCATATAATTTTGCTTTTTTTAAATCTTTATTTGTATTGTAATCTATAACAGAAAGATAATATATAGAGTTAGTAAAATTAATATTAACTGGAAGTTTATATTTCTTATTTATCAAATAACACTTTTCATAATTTTCGTAAGCGTTGGTATAATCTAATTTAAAATGATATCCTACTCCTAAATAATAGTAAATTTTCATTATTTTTGAATAATTCTTAACAGTATTATGCTCCCAAATTGAAAGTGCACTGTCAAAAAACACATTATCAAATTTTCCTAAATGATAATTCACTACACCTTTACGATAAATATAATCGGCATATAAAGTGTCTCTTGTTATTGAATATTTTTCTATATTCTCATCTGCTAAATCAATAAAATAGGATGCTTTAGCATAATCACTCTTTTTAATATTTGATATTACAGAATCAGAATACGCGAGCCATTGTTGAGAGTAAACAAAGCAAGGAAACAAAACAAAAAAAAAGATTTTAATCTCTTTCATAATTACATTTTAAGTTCATTCCAAATAGAATCAGCTTCTTCTATCTGTTTATTGTGAAAATAGGCAATCGCTAAAATTCTTTTAGCTTCATTGGTATTTTGCTTGTCTTTAGACAACTCCTTAATTTTTCCTATTGCTGCATTAGGATTGTCTAACAAATCAAAAACACAAGCCAAATTAATATACCCTTTGGTATAATTTGCATCTAAACTAATTGATTTTTCAAAATCTTTTTGAGCACTCTTCAGTAACGCTTTTACTTCTTCTTCGTTGTCATCTAAATCTCTGTTTCTATCATTCAACAATCGACTTTTATTATCAATTTCAATTGGATAAGTAAATCGTAGAGGAAACTGTTTTTCTATATCATCTGGCAGTCTCAACCCCAAGGCTTTCCTTACCCTTGCAACTCCAATATTATTATAGTTTTCCCGAAAAGGAATAAAGCTGTTTGCCATTTCAAAAGCAGTAATAGCATCATCATACCTCTTTTCTTCCATCGCTTTCAATCCGGCTTTAAAATAAGCATACAACTCTTGGGCTTTTTCTTCTGCATTTTTGGCTATGACTTTTCGTTGTTGCTTGGTTGGATATCCGGGCAAATTTTCAGGTAATTGATAGGCACTGTATATTTTATCAATCAATTCGGCTTGCAATTCAAATGGATAAAAACCGGCTGCTGCGGCATAAAAAAAACCTTTTTGGTCGGCTTCGGTTTCCTTGCCAATCTTCTCATTCAAACTAGCATTTTTTAAAGCTGGAACTAAAGATTTGTTTTTATCTTTTATTGCATAGGCATAATCAGAACAAAAAGTATGATCACTGTAGTAATGAGCCAATTCGTGACTCAGTACGATGGACAATGCATTCAAACTGTCTTTACCAAAAGTTCTACAAACAGTAAACAAATAAGCATCTACTTTGATAATTGGCTTGGGACTGGAATAATATTTTGCAGGCGAAATTTGTTTGGGTTTATCTGCTATTATAAGTAGTTCAGGAGCTGATTTAGCACTTCCATAAGCAGTGATCAATTGGTCAAAAACAGATTGAATTTGTTGCTGGGTTTGATTTTGACCAAACATAAAAAAAGACATACCTACTAAAATAATGGTAAATCCTTTTTTAAAAGTTATTGATTTATTATTGCTCATTGTCAAAAATAATTCGATCCAATACTTTTAAAACTACTGAATCCGTTTCTTTGGTATAAGATTGTGGTTGACTTGAAATTGTTAATCTATAAAAATCTTTTACTTTGTATAAATAATAAGTATCCTCAAACTGTAATAATCGATAGTTCTCGGCAGCAATAGTTTCATATAAAGTCAACGTCTTGCCGTCAAAAATGTATTTGTTTTCTAGTTTATTTAATTTTCCTAATTCATCTGATAGAATTTTGTTTTGCTCTTTTAATGCAATTGCTCTTGGACCATCACCGGCTTTATTTTTAATTAACTCGCGTGTTTGTAAATCTTGATTGTTTTTTAAAGCAATAACAATTGATTGAATCCTGTCCTTTTGATTGATTAATGTAACGGCTATCTTTTTTGGAGATGTAGAGAATCCAAGGCCACTTTCTTCTAAAACAGTAAAGGTCTTGCTTGTAGAATTAATCTCTTTCAAATTCTGTAAATCTAATTTAAGTTCATCAGTAGTAACAAAATTTTCTTCTGTTGGCTGGATGGTTGGTTCAACAATAGCCGATGATCGATTAAAATATAGTATACCCGCTGTTAATAAAAAACAAGCAGCAACGAGATATTTTATCCATGATAATGAAATTACTTTAGTTTCGGGTTGATTATGTTCATATTTATTTGAATCTTCATTGGTATTGTCATAAGAACTACTATTTTCCATCAAAACAGGTTCACGCTCAACTATTTCTTCATCCCATTTTTTGAATTTAGCCCTTAAATCTTCCCTTGATTTTTTTTTTGCTACTTGTCGAAGTGTTTCTTCATCCAAATCAAATACCAGTTGGTCATAGAGTATTGGCAAGTTTTTTTTTAATTCTTGTCTTTCTAATTTAGTAATAACCGATTTCATCATTTTCAGAAAAGAGACTTCTTTTAAAAAAGGTTCGTTGTTACTTTCTAAAAGTTTTGCACTTATCTCAGTTTCATTTTCTAATACATATTCTTCTGCAAGTGCTTTAATAAAATCAGAATAAACTATTGGAAGTTTTTCGAAAACATCCTCTGGATTTTGTAATTCTAATTGATATAATGAGGAAAAAATGGGCTTAGCATTAATATCATAATGAATAAAATCGGCTGAAAACTGTTCCCAATAGGAATCAGGAAAAGAGGCAACATCCACTTTGGTTGATTTAACCAATAGAGGAAGAAGTAGATTTTTTAAAATTTTAGATCCTATATTCATTAGTTTGAGTGCAATTCATTATAAGACAAAACTCTAAGTCGTTCTTGACATCTTGATTTTTGATTTTTGGCATTGTCAGCATTAGTGTAACCAAATATTGTTGCAAGTTCATCCATTTTTTTTCTGTGATACCAAAACTGAGTAATCAAATCATAGCATTTTCTACCTTCATTTTTTAAAAGCTCTAAAGCTCTTTCGATTGCCTTAAATAGTGGTTCATCAGTATGGTCAATATCATCTAAAAGATCGGTTATGGAAGATTTATATCCCATTGGATGTTCATCATCTGTATCATGGTCTGAATTATCCTCAAATTCAATGGTCAATTTACTTTCCTTTAATTTATTTAATAATTGAAAACGACAAACGGAATTCAAATAAGTTTGAAAAGAAGCGGTTAATGTAAAATCACTTTTAATAATTTTTTCATAAAGAATAATAGTTGCATCTTGAAATACATCTTCAAGTTCATCTTCATAAACTTTTCCATTAGTCATTTTTCTCATAAAATGAATACAATTAGTTTTACAACGCTTGTAAATAATACCTAAATAATCTGAATTCTCTTTTATTTTAACTAACAACTCCTGGTCATTCAGCCCTGAAAATTTGGATGTATCTGCCATTGTATCCGTTTAATTTATATAAAGACTTTAAAGGCTACAATTTAACATTTTTTCTTTTATATAAAATAAATCAATCCCTTTAATGTGAAAGAGATTGATTTAATTCAAAGAAATAGTTTACAGAAAAAAAATCATCAATTGATATAGGTCTTATTTCCATTGCTATTTATATAATACTGACCACCTCTTGGACCGGTATAAACTGTTTTAGAAGAAGTATAAGTTGGTGTTGATGAATAAGTTGAAGAACTATAAGTTGACGTTGAATAAGTAGGTGCCGTATAAGTTGAGTAATTATAATCTCTTGGTTTTGTTCCTGCAGCTCCTGTATATGGATTTGTGTTACCTACAGTGCTGTAATTGTCGTTTCGTGTAGAATTTGGAGTTGTTCGATAATAACCTTGGACATAAGTTCCATTGCTTTTAGTGTAACCCGAAACATAAGTTGAGCTTTGAGCAAATGAAGTTGCTACTGCAAACATAAACGCGATAATGAAGAATACTTTTTTCATGATAATAAAATTTAAATTGTTAATGATTTATTGTTTTATACTAGTTAATAATGAAATTTTAAAAAGGTAACCCTACTATTTTTATTTTTTAATATCTACGATAGGTAGTTGATTTTATAGTTTTTGAAGGAGATAAGTTTGGTAATCCATTACTATTTATTGTATAGATATCATAGCTTTCATAATTATTGGGTTTAAAAGTCTGAACAGGAGTAAGACTAGGTAAACCTGACTGATTAATGTATACATCATATCCACCATAAATGTTTGGAGAAATTGTATGTGATGCTGAGATATTTGGGAGTCCACTTTTAGTAGTAGTAAAAACTTCAAAATCTCCATAAATATTTTGGGTAATGGTATGAGAAGGAGTCAAATTTGGGAGTCCATTCCCATTTGTGTTGTACAGGTCATAACCACCTCTTTTATTAGGTTCAATAATTTGTGATGGGGATAGGTTGGGTAATCCAGCCATAGAAGTATTGTAAACTTCATAGTTACCAAGATTGGTCTGAATGATTGTTTGAACTGGGGTTAAACTTTGAAATGGATCTGAATTAATGAACACTTCATAATTTGACTGAGAATTTCCGCTAAAACTTAAAGCTAATAATGCAATTGAAAGTAATTTTTTCATGATAATAAATTTTAAAAGGTGAAATATTTGTTTTTAATTTATATTCATTAATAGATTAAAAACAAAAAGGTAACCCTTCCACCAAAAAAAAATTACACAAACTGTAAAACAATTAAATAAACTAAAAAACTAAAAGAACTCTTCTCTGCTCGTTTAAACGTTTGAGTACTCCGTTTCCCACCGCTTCCCACGCATAAAAGTTTTTGTATGCCCACAAAATCATTCCTCCGAAATAGTAGAATAATTGGAAACAAAAAAATCTATATACTTTTTATAGGATGATTTGGTCTATAGATTCAGACTGCAAAAAAATAGTCT
>ERZ795055.2223-NODE-2223-length-14859-cov-3.644961_pt1 | contig 14859 bp, 12 predicted proteins | sample MGYA00375139_ERZ795055 | MGnify/ENA primary metagenome ERZ795055 (study PRJEB30184, sample SAMN05720283) | anaerobic digester metagenome | isolation source: active sludge of municipal wastewater-treating anaerobic digesters | place: USA | collected 2015-01-23 ...
TCAAATAAAGGAAGGAAACAAGAGGTTGCTTGGGCAAGACAAGTCGCGATGTATCTTATGAGAAGCGAGCTTAATCTCTCTTATCCTAGTATTGGCGAGAAGTTTGGAGGAAGAGACCACACCACAGCCCTCCATGCTTTTGAAAAAATAAACAAAGAACTAGATACTAATGACAAATTAAGAGAAGCGATTCTCGTTTTAAAAGACAGGCTTTACCAGCTAGATTAGTGTATAACCTGTTAATAAGGATTGTTTTCTTACTGAATTAGCTCTGGATAAGTTAAAAATAAGCCTGTTAATAAAAAGTGGATTTGATTAAAAAATTAATAATAATATTTATTCACACACTATCCACCCAGAAAAACCCCTTATTATCCACCGGATCTTATTTAAAAAACCTAGCAAAAACATCCAGTCACAGGTAATACACTCCCTTATATAATAATAGTAATAATATAAATATTTATTTAAATTAATATATAATTATAAACTTATGAAAATAATTTGTACCCAAGAAAATTTTAAAAAAGCTATTTATAACACAGAGAGGGTTATAGGAAAACAGGCCACTCTTCCAATACTGGAAAATATTTTATTGGAGACAGAAAAAGGGATGCTTAAAATATCAGCGACAAACCTGGAAATAGGAGTGTTTTTAAAAATAGGAGCTAAAATAGAAAAAGAAGGTAAGATAACTATTCCAGCTAAATTAGTTAGTAGTTTTGTTAATAATCTGCCTCCGGGGGATAATATTCAAATAGAAGCCAGTGATCAGGTTTTGAAAATAAGAAGTGGTGGATATAAGGCTAATATCAAGGGATTAAGCGCTCAAGAATTCCCAATAATTCCGGAATTGGGCGATGAATTTATGTTTTCTTTTTCCGGAGAAGAATTAAGAGAGGCATTGCCTAAGCTTTTAACCTGTGTTTCATTGGATGGAACGAGGCCTGAATTGGGAGGGGTTAATTTTGTTTTCAGTGAAGACAAGGTTAGCATGGCGTCTACGGATAGTTTCCGGCTTTTGGAAATCAAGGTTGGCATTAAAAAGGAAAGCGATGAAAGATTTGCTGCTTTTATTTCTAAAACAAATTCAATAATAATACCCGCCAACACTCTAGCAGAAGTTTTCCGTGTTATTTCCTTGGAAACCAAGGATATTAAGGTGGCAATAGAAGAAAATCAAATATTTTTTCAAATTGATAATGTGAGAATTGTCTCAAGGCTGGTTAACGGAAAATATCCCGAATACAAACAAATTATTCCCAAGAATTTTTCCACCAAAACAATTGTTGGCAAGGAAGAATTATTAAGAGCCGTTAAAATCGCCAGTTTTTTTACTAGTAATAAATCCGGAGAAGTTGATTTGAAACTAATTTCAAAAGAAGGAAAAATTGAAATTAAAGCGGAGTCGGAAGAAAAAGGCGAAAATAAGACTGAGATTAAAGCGGGAATTGAAGGAGGAGATCAGGAAATTATTTTTAATCCCCGCTATATTATCGATGGAATAAACTCTATTTCAACCCCAAGACTGGCTCTTTTGGCTAATAGTGCGGCTTCTCCGGCGGTCATAAGAATGGTTCAAGAAAAAGAAGAAGAAATAAAGATCGTCGACAGGCTTACTTATGTTGTAATGCCGATAAAAAATTAATAACTCGCAAATTGAAAGCCGGAAAAAGCCAAAAGGAGCGAAAAATTTACAGTGAAAAAAATCGGAATATTAATCAAACAGAAAGAAAAAAGCCCTAGCTTAAGCCTGGATGACAAAACAATTTTCTTTCTTTTTGGAAAAATTATCAAGGAGGAATATGGAAGCAAGGGAAGCAAAAACCTGAAGCCTGATTTTTTTAAAAATGGAAAAATCTTTGTGAAATCCGAAAGTTCGGTTTTTGCCAACGAGCTGCTTCTCAATAAAAATGAAATTATTCGAAAAATAAATCAAGAAATCGGAAATAAGGAAATACAAGATATTAAAGTTAATTAAATTTATTTAATTTAAAAAATGAGCAAAAACCAAAAAAGACTCATTCTTATCGACGGAAATGCGATTATGCACCGGGCTTATCATGCGCTTCCGCCTCTTTCCACTAAAAAAGGGGAACTAGTCAATGCTGTTTATGGTTTTGCTTCCACGCTTCTTTCGGTAATTGAAAATTTTAAGCCGGATTATGTTGCAGCCTCTTTTGATTTGGCCGGTCCGACTTTTCGCCATGAAGAATATAAGGAATATAAAGCTACCCGAGCCAAGGCTCCCGATGAATTTTATAGCCAAATTCCCAGAGTAAAAGAATTTGTCAAAACTTTCAACATTCCGATTTACGAAAAAGAAGGATATGAAGCTGATGATGTAATCGGAACACTGGCCAAACAGGCAGAAAAGAAGGGGGAAGTCGAAGTAATTATTGTTACCGGAGATCTGGACACCTTGCAATTGGTGAGCGAAAAAACAAAAGTATACACAATGCGAAGAGGGCTTAGCGACTCGGTGGTTTATGACGAAGAAAGAATCAAAGAAAGATACAATCTCTCGCCAGTTCAGATAATCGATTTTAAGGGTCTTCGAGGAGATCCGTCGGATAATATTCCTGGGGTTAAAGGAATTGGAGAAAAAACTGCGGTGGAACTTTTGGCTAAGTATAAAACAATAGAAACGGTATATCAAAATCTTGAAGAAATCAAAAATTCGATAAAAGAAAAATTAGAACGGGACCGGCTTAAGGCTTTTATGAGTAAAAAGCTGGCTACCATTGCTACCGACGTACCGATTAGTCTGGAACTGGAAAAAACCAGAGTTCATGACTTTGACCGGGAAAAATTGATAAGCTTACTTAAGGAACTTAATTTCTATAGTTTGATAAAACGCCTCCCAAAAAATGGGAAAGAAATCCCGACAGGAAGCTCACAAGGCGACATGTCTATTAAAGAAGAACAATCCAATGAAGTAAGGGATTTCAAATATCAAATAGTGAGTGAGAAAAACCTGGAAGAATTTTTTGAAGACATCATCCTCCAAAAAGAAATATCCATAACAATTGATTTTTCAGGAAAATTTTCTCAAACAGAAATTCGCGGAATAGCTTTTTCTTGGAAAGCAGGAAGAGCGCATTATCTTAAGTACGATCAAAAAGTTTTCAAAAAACTCAAAGATATACTGGAAAGCGGAGAAATAAAAAAAATCGGATACGATTTAAAATCAGCATACAAAGCGCTTGATTCCTGTGGCATTAAGCTCGGCGGAATATATTTTGACATTATGATCGCTTCATATCTCATTGATCCCGGAAGTAAAATCGACCTGGAAAAAATAATAATGATCGAGCTCGGAGAAGAAGTTTCTTTTTCTGAGAACGAAAAAGGACAAATGGCAATCCTCATGGATAGCGAAGACAAAGAAAAAGGAATTCGGGATGTTTGTCAGAAAGCGGATTATTCATTCAAACTCAAAGAAATTTTGATTCAAAAAATAGAAAAAATAAGCCGGGAGCAAAAAGAAGAAAAACAAACTCAAAAAAATCTGGAAGAAGTATTTTTTGATATTGAAATGCCTTTGGTTGAAGCTCTGTCCCAGATGGAAATAGCAGGAGTAAAGATAAATACATTGGTCCTTCGGGGAATTTCTGAGAAGATTGAATTAAAAATAAAAAATCTGGAAGAAGGGATATACAAAATGGCCGAATTTCAGTTTAATATAAATTCACCTCAGCAGCTCTCCGAAGTTCTTTTTGAAAAAATGAAACTCTCTTCTTTAGATATCAAAAAAACCAAATCTGGTTTTTCCACTGCTTCTTCGGAACTAGAAAAACTACGGTCGCAGAGCAAGGTGATAGAAAAGATAGAGGAATATAGAGAGCTCTTTAAACTCAAGACAACCTATCTCGATACTCTTCCTGTATTGGTTGATGATAAATCCAGGATTCACACAACTTTTAACCAGGCGGTTACGGCTACGGGTCGACTTTCTTCGACGGATCCCAATCTTCAAAATATTCCCATAAGAACCGACCTGGGACAATTAGTAAGAACAGCTTTCGTGGCTGAGGACGGATGGAAATTGGTAAGCGGAGACTATTCCCAGATTGATCTGCGCATCGTAGCCCACGTAAGTGACGACAAAAAGCTCATAGAAGCTTTTGTGCGAGGAGATGATATCCATAAAATTACCGCTTCGGAAATCAACAAAGTTCCAATTTCTCAAGTTACGGAAAAAATGAGGAGATCGGCCAAGGCGCTTAACTTCGGAGTTATTTATGGAATGAGCGTTTTTGGTTTTTCCCAGGCTTCCGGCATAGAAAGAGAGGATGCCAAAAAATTCATTGATGAATATATGAAAAAGTTTTCCGGAGTAGCTAATTACATTATCAGAACCAAAGAATTTGCCAAAAGAAATGAATTCGTGGAAACGCTTCTGGGAAGAAGAAGAAATATTTCCGAAATCAATTCTCCGAATTATCAAGTAGCGCAAGCGGCAGAAAGGATGGCAATCAATATGCCAATCCAGGGGTTGGCGGCTGATATTGTGAAATTAGCCATGATAAAAATTCAGGAAGAATATAAAAACAATCCGGAGGTAAAAATGATTCTTCAGATCCATGATGAAATTATTTTGGAGGTGAAAGAAAACATTTCCGAAGAAGTATCAAGAAAAGTGAAAGAAACAATGGAAAGTGTTTTTGAATTGAAGGTGCCTCTCATTGCCGATGTTAGTACTGGTGACAATTGGGGAGAAATATAAATCGCATAATACTTAACGTAAAATACATAATGTTCTAAGGCGTGTATTTCACGTTCCACGATGCAATGCCGGAATTACCAGAAGTTCAAACAATCATTTCAGGTTTAAATAAAAAAATAAAAGGCGATATTATCACCGACTTTTGGAGTGACCACAAAAAAGCGATTAAGAATAACTTTAACAATTTTGTGAAAGAAATCAAGAAGAGAAAAGTTTTGGAAGCCAAAAGAATCGGGAAAAATATTTTCATAAATTTATCCGGAAACAAAACTTTATACATCCACTTAAAAATGACAGGACACCTATTGGTTAAAGATTTAAAATTAAAAGATAAAAATAAAAAAGATTTTTTTAACGACCGAGTCAATCAATACGTACATCATATTTTTTATTTGGGAAAGAATAAGACTTTAGAATTTTCCGATCTTCGAAAATTTGGAAAAATAGTTTTGGTGGACACAGATAAGGTCGGCGAGTTGGACGGGATCAAAAACTTAGGAATTGATACGATGAGCGCAGAGCTTACCTTGAAAAAGTTTCAAGAAATTCTGGAAAACAAAAAGAACAAAAAAATAAGAGAGATCCTTATGGATCAAAACATCCTATCCGGCATCGGAAATATTTATGCCTCGGAAATCCTGTTTGAAGCCGGTGTTTTGCCGACCAGACCAGCAAAGAGTCTCAGGGACAACGAGAAAATTTTAATCTATAAATCAATCAGAGAAGTCCTCAAAAAAGCCATAAAAATGAGAGGAACCTCAGATAGTGATTATCGGGACACGGAAGGAGCACCGGGAGGATTTCAAAAAATCCTTAAGGTTTATCGAAAAGATGGCGCAAAATGCAAGACTTGTGATACAATAATAAAGCGGATAAAAGTGGGGCAAAGAAGCGCGTTTTATTGTCCCAAGTGTCAAAAGTAATTTTTATAATGCAACGCATAACGTAAAACATTTTATGCTTCACCTTCTGCGTTCCACGACTTTATGTCAAAAAAACAAATAATCATAATCATCATCGGAGCGGCAATTATTGCCGGAGGGGTATTTTATTTTACTTCTGGAAAAAATATTTTTAAGTCAAAAAGCGGAAAGCAAATCGAAGTTAAAGAAAGCGGATATCAAGAGGGAACTCCGGCCAATCAGGGAAATGTCAGCCCAATTTCGGGGCTAGCTTGTGATAACTGGAACAGGCGGCCATTAGCCGTGATGCAACCAGCTGATGTTACTGCACGCCCGGCAGCCGGATTTTCTGAAGCGGACATGGTGATTGAAATGCCTTGTATTACCGCTTCAATAACTCGTCTTATGGGAGTTTACGTTTGCAACACTCCAAGTGAGGTCGGGTCAATGAGAAGCTCTCGCCACGACTATATTGCATTGGCCAAAGGATTGGATGCGATTTTTGCTCACTGGGGAGGATCGCACTATGCCATTGATCTTCTTAATCAAGGAATTATTGATAATCTTAATTGCAATAATGATGGGGGAAAATCAGCCGGACAATGCTGCTTCAGAAAAGAAGGAATGGATAGGGGTGTGGACAGTGGCTATGCCAGACCAGCCGAGCTTTTCCAATGTGCCAAAGATTTCGGGTATCGTCTGGAAAACAAATTTGCAGGCTATCCCCACCAGACTGAAGCAACTCTTGAAGAGAGAGGAAAAGGTGGAAGTCTGCGCGTAGCTTTTGCCGGACCTTTTGCAGCCGAATATGAATATGACAGAGAATCCAATACTTACAAGAGAATTTGGGGAAACGTGGAAGATACGGACAGGAACAACGGACAAAGAATTGCTCCCAAAAATATTGCAGTAATAATAGCCAGATCGGAACAAATTGAGGGGCAGTATAATAATGTCCAGGTCGGAGATCCTTGGTATGACGATACTGATTCTGGAGAAGCTTATTATTATTTCAACGGGCAAGAATATAAGGGAACCTGGAAAAAAGACAAATCTAAAGCGGACAGCAAATTATTTTTCTACAATGAATCAGGGCAAGAAATCAAATTTGTTCCTGGACAGCTCTGGGTAGAAATTTTGGAACCAGGTCAAACCCTAAAATGGACGCCGGCATTATAACGCGTAATGCGTAACGCATATCATTTAACGGTTTACGTTTCACGTTTTACGCTCTACGAAGTTGATCATATTTTTTTACGGTGAAGATGAATTTCGTTCACTGGAAAAACTAAAAGAGATTAAAGATAAATTTTTGGAAAAAAACAGCTCAGGCTCAGGCTTGAGCTCTTTTGACTTCGAAGAAAATAAAGATATTGATTTTTCTGAAATTAGGAAATCTTTTGGCACCAAGGGATTGTTTTTCAAAAAGCAGCTGATTATAATCAAAAGCCTGATTTCACTTGCCTCCAAAACAACATCTTTGGCGGCAGCTGATTTTTTGGGAAATTCCAAAAATGTTTTCGATGATACGGATTTAGTCGTTGTTTTTTGGGAAAAAGGAAAAACAAACGAAAAAAATGAACTTTTCAAAATTCTTTCCAAAAAATCAAAAAATCAGAAATTCGATGTTTTGTCCGGAGCAAAATTAATCAATCGGATAAAAACGCAGCTGGAAAGAGAGAATGAAAAAGTAAAAATTTCTTCCGGAGCGATTGAAAAACTCATTAGCTACACAGGCGGAGATTCTCGTTCAATTAGCAATGAAATAAAAAAACTAGCCAGCTATAAAGAAAAAGGAACTGTCGAAGAAAAAGAAATCGAGCTTTTGGTCAAGGAAAAAACAAGCTCCAGTATTTTTGAAACCATCGAGGCGCTTTCTGGCGGGAACAAAAAAAATGCTTTGAAATTATTAAGCGAACAGATAAAGAAGGGAGAAGATCCGATTTATATCCTGATGATGTATGTTTACCAATTCCGAAATTTTTTGAAAGTTTCTGAGTTTTGGGAAAAAGGAATCAGAAACCCTGACGAAATAGCCAGAAAAACCGGAGTCCATCCCTTTGTGGCCAGAAAAATCTTGAGCCAGATTTCCAATTTTCCCCAGGAAAAACTCAAAGATGTTTATAAAAAGCTTCAGCTTATTGATGAAAAAGTAAAAACCGGGAAAGGAGAAATAAAATTGGAGCTGGAAAAATTTATTGTGGAAATCTAAAATGCTATATTTTTTCCAAAGAAAAAACCCGCCTTAGTGGCGGATTTTTTGTAAAATACGAAGTTGTTATTTTTTTGCCAGATTTTTTACCATCTTGTTAAGCCTGGATTTTCTTCGGGCGGCAGTGTTCTTTTTGATAATTTTTTTCTGAGCGGCTTTATCCAGAGACTTAATGGAAGCCTTTAGCCACTTACCTGCTTCTTCTTTATTTCCGGCGGAAATCGCTTCCTTGGTTTTCTTGATGTTGCTCTTGAAAACACCCGTTCCTTTTTTATTCTTTTCTGTTCGGCGCTTGGTTATGCGCATATATTTTTTGGCAGATTTCTTTATTGGCATAAATTAGGATTATTTTTTAAGAATTAATGTTTGGACTGAACATAATATTTGTAACATAAGCCAGGCAATTTAGCAAGAGTTTTTTAATTTATAACCGGACCAGGTTTCTGTTGAACCGGGGTTTTTCCGGGAGAAAGAGGAATGGTCAGGTTAATTTAATTTCTCTTCGGTTCTTGTCCGTCCACTTGAAATCAATCCAAAGCGCATCAGGAGGAATTATTTTTTTTACTCGCTTGGCCCATTCTATGATAATGATATTATTTTTATCCCTGGTTATCTCTTCCCAGCCAAGTTCCAATAAATCCTTGCTCGTAATTCGGTAGGCGTCGATATGATAAATATTTAAAGTTTTGGATTTGGAATTCAGAATCTTTTTTTTATAATGTTTCATTACCACAAAAGTCGGGCTGGTATAAGGACCCTTGATTTTCAGTCCCCTGAGCAGTCCTTGGGTAAAAGTGGTTTTTCCTGATCCCAGATCTCCGGAAAGGCAGATAATTTTCCCGCCTCCCAATTCTTTGGCTAAGAGCTCTCCGAGTTTTTGGGTCTGGTTTTTTCTGAGGGTGGTAAATTTTTTCATAGTTATATCGTAATAAAAAAAATGGAAAAAGAAAAGCGACGAAAGTGATGCATTGAATCTTTCGCCGCTCGTTTGAATCTGTCCGTTACCGGCATCGGACCTCTATCCAAGTTTTCGAACATCTAATTTGGCCATTATAGCGATTGCATCTCTGGGTCCAATATCCGCAAGTTGGATAATAGGAATAGGTCGGCGGGTAATTGTGATGGGAAATGATTGCTCCTGTCATTATCCCTGCACCGAGTCCGTAAAAGAATGAATCTGCCTTGGAGCCATAACGATGATAGCCGTAATGGTGATGGCTGTATCCCGAATAGTGTCGGTAGTGATGGCGCTGAAAATCATGGTGATGCCCGAAAGCAGCTGAAATTGCCACAGTAGAAAAAAGAAACAGTACTGCCAACCCTGCACATAGAAGAACTTTTTTCATCTCTCACCTCCTAGTGTTTATTTCAACATTTGTTTATGTGATTATATTTCATTTTAAGCCAAAAATCAAAAAACCCCGGCTTTCTTTGATTGAATTTCAATCTTAGAAAACCGGGCTGCTGCTTTAGATGGGAGGGCTGGAATAAATTCTTATCCGCTTCCCATCCTGCATTACGATTTCACTTCCTTGCGGCGTGGTAGGTTCAATCCATGTTCCGGCCTGAGCTCTGGCGCGAATCCGGATTTCGATGGGTTCGCAGCATCCGAGCGTTCCGACCGCCATCTTGAGCTGTTTGGCCTGGGTCGGGCAGATGTCCATAAGACCCTGTCCGGCCTTGGAATTGGCCGCGAGCTTTTTGAGCTTCGCAACCAATTTTCCCGAGAAGTGAATCTTCTCGGTCCTTCCCGGTCCGGTGACAATAACATATTCACCAAGACCGGAATTCTCGACAGCTTTTCCCGTTGCTCCCGGGAAATAGCTGCTGATGAGCTCGGCCACCAGTCCAGAGCGCACCTTGTCGCCCTGGACGACGACTTCGGTTTCGGCGAAAGCCAAGTTGGCAATCGACAAAATCGTTAATACTGTAAAAACACAAAGAACAAATTTTTTCATAACTAGTCTCCTTTATTTTTCTATTTTTTTCACAGGATAATTTTGGAATAATTTCCAATTCTATGCTTTGAAAAAAATTGAGGCCAGCCACTCGTTTAGAATGATCTGGCCTCAGTCCCGATGCAGAGGAATTACCTGCTGCAACGGAGGATTGCGGCGCCCGTCTGATCGTAACCGGCCTGCTGACAACGCAGACCATTAATGGTTATCTCAGCGCTGGCGTTAGCCTGGGGGCTCTGCTGGGGGTAGGCGGCCGGCTGAACGACAACCGGCTGCTGGCGGTTGTTCTGGTTACCAACTACGTAACCAATCACACCGCCGATGAGTGCCCCACCTATTCCATAGAGCATCTCATTGTTGTTGTTGCCACCGCGTCGGCTTCCTCTGTAGCTTCTCCCACCACTAGACCTTCCCGAGGAAGTTCCAGCGATGATGTTCTGTACAGTCACATTGCTATTCCCCGAGTTACTCAGCGAGCTTCTCGAGGATGACCGGTTGCTGTTGCTGTTGGTGTTAGTGCTTACATTGCTACTGTTTCTCCTCGACTGGTCCTTATACTCAACGGACCGGTTGTTATCACTTCCGAACGCTTCCCCAAAAACTCCGATGATTGCGAACATTATAACAACAAATGCCACAACAACTTTCTGTGCCTTCATAGGGCACCTCCTTATATATTTTTAATTTGCTTTCCTTTTTTTGTGGTTTCCCACAGAGCAGAGCTCAATTAGCTTGAAAGCTACTCTTTGGAAAACCATTCAAACAAGCCATTTTTTGGTAGAAACTACCAGTTTTTGCTTTATTTGAACCGAATTTTCAAATTTCTTTCCTATCTTCTTGACTTATTAGTATACACCCAAAACAGGATTTTGTCAAGACCCCAGTTGACACGTTCAAATAGCTCTGCTAAGCTGAAATACTTATTTATCAAAAGAGTCGGAGTCTAGTTTTATAATTTTAAATAAAATCTAGGTTATCAAATTATCCATTTGATAATTTATTCAGTCTTCAAGGAGCAGGCTTTAGAGTTTTTAAGTTATGGCCTTAGAACCAATTGAACAATTTGGAGGTCTCATAGAAAAATCAAAAAACATTCTGATAATTTTGCCTCAAAGTCCTTCAGGAGACACGATCGGATCCGGCTGGGCTCTTTATTTTTTTCTGGAGAAAAAAGGAATCGAAGCTTCCCTGGCTTTTTGCGATGAGTTCAATGAAGCTGAAAAATTTAATTTCCTTTCCAGGCCGAAAAATATTTCCAATAACATTCCTGAAGCCAAAGAGTTTATCCTGGTTTTTAACACCAGATACAATAAGATACGCAACGTAAAACCCGAACTGGGAGAGGATGAGCTGAAGATTTTTATTACTCCGGAAAAAGGATCAATCGATCCCCGTGACTTTTCTTTTATTCCGGCTAAATCAAAATACGACTTGGTAGTTATCTTTAACAGTCCTGACAAAGAAAGTCTGGGAAAAATTTTTGAAGAGAATCCGGATATTTTTTATGAAGTTCCGATTATCAATATCGATCATCATCCTAACAATGAAAACTTCGGACAAGTTAATCTGGTCGACATTACCGCTTCCTCTACCTCGGAAATGCTGACTGAAATTTTGGAAAAGATTGATGGAGAAAGTATCGATGAAAATATTGCCAACTGCCTGCTTGCCGGGATAATCAGTGATACGGAAAGTTTTCAAAGAAAAAACACCACGCCCAAATCGCTTCAGATTGCAGCCAAGCTTATGGACAAAGGAGCTAAGCAGCAGGAAATTATTCGCTGGCTTTACAAGACCCAGCCTTTCAACATGCTGAAACTCTGGGGACGGGTAATGGCACGGCTCAACTGGGATGAAGAGAAAAAACTGGCTTGGTCGCTGGTTACCATTGAAGATTTTGTCCAAAGCCGAAGCAATCCCAAAGACATTCCTTTTATTTTGGAAAAAGTCAGGGACAATTATTCAGCCGGAGATATCTTTATGGTTCTCTACAATGAAAAAATGGATGTGGTGGTCGGGATGATCAAGTGTGCTACCGAAGAAATGGCCAAGAAGATTTCTGACATTCTCGGAGGAGAGCTTAAAAGGGACGTAGTGATCTTGAAAAATCAGGGAAAAAATATTCTGGAAGTGGAAAAAGAGACTTTGGAAAAATTAAAGTCATCCAGTTTTTAACGGAAGCATATTATATTTTTGCAGATTCAAATCAACCTCGAATATTCAAGGTTGATTTTTTGCTATTCCAACTGAAATGGGATAAAATATAATAAGAAAAACAAAAAATTATGCCCAAAGTAGTAAAGGGAAAAACTAAAATCAATTTAGACAAAGAAATAAAAACTCAGAATGTCCTGAGCCGGCTTAGTAAGGTCGAAGAAGAGGAACAAGCGGCGAAACTTTCCAGAGAACTCGGTCTTCCTTATGTTGACCTTAATATTTTTCCGGTCCACGGAGATGATATAAGGACGATTTCTGAAAATGATTCGAGAAAATTTGAAATGGGAGTATTTCAAAAGAAAGGAAAGAATGTCCATTTTGCTTTAGCAAATCCGAAAAGCAAAGAAGCATTGGAACATATCAATTTTTTAGTCGGAGAAAATGGATGGACAGCTCATTTGTATGTTGTTTCTCATTCATCGATTCAAAGGATCTGGAACAAATACAAGGAGATTCCGCTTCTGGAAAATATCGATATGCTCCGAATGATGCTTTCCGGAAGGGATTTGGAAGAATTTGAAAAGCAATTCGGAGACCTTTTGGAGCTCAAGAAGAGGATGAATGAAATTCCTACCACTCAGATGATTAATATGGTTATGGCAGGAGGAGTTAAGATGAAAGCCAGTGATATTCATTTTGAACCCCAGGAAAAAGAAGTGAGACTCAGATACAGGATTGACGGAGTCCTCCAGGATATCGGAAATTTTCCCCATGAAATATATCGTTCTGTTCTTTCCAGGATAAAAATGATGGGAAAGATGAAAATTAACATCCGGGATATCGCCCAGGATGGCCATTTTGTCATAGACCTTGAGAAAAACGGGAGGATTGATGTCAGAGTCAGTATAATTCCCGGAAATCACGGAGAGAGCATCGTAATGAGGCTTCTCAATCAATCGGACGTGCTTCTCCGGGTGGAGGAGTTGGGACTCCGTGGCCTTGCATACGAAGCTGTTCAGCTGCAGATGGAAAAGACAAACGGAATGATACTTACTACCGGACCGACTGGATCGGGAAAGACGACTACTCTTTATGCTCTTATCAATAAATTGAACACCCCGGACATAAAAATTATTACCGTAGAAGATCCGGTAGAATATGAAATCAAGGGAATCTCGCAAACCCAAGTAAACAAAAGCAAGGGATACACTTTCGTTAACGGACTTCGGGCTATTGTTCGCCAGGATCCAGATGTGATTTTGGTCGGTGAAATCCGTGATGAAGAGACGGCTGATATTGGAGTAAACGCAGCGCTTACCGGACATCTTGTGCTTTCCACTCTCCATACCAATAACGCATCTGCTTCAATTCCCCGAATGATCGAGTTGGGAGTAAAACCCAACCTTATTGCTCCGGCAGTCAATGCTTTTATGGCCCAAAGATTGGTACGCAGACTTTGCTCATATTGCAAGGAGCAATATATGCCAGCCAAGGAAACCATTGAGTCGCTTAAAAGAATTCTGGCAATCATTTCTCCGAAAGCTAAAGTGGAAATTCCGAAGGATGTTAAATTTCTTTATCGTCCGAAAGGATGTCCCAAATGCAACAACTTGGGATACAAGGGAAGAGTGGGAGTTTATGAAGTGTTGACCATCAATGATGATATTGAAAAATTAATTCTTGAGATGGCAAGCGAAGGCGATATTACCAAGGCTGCACTCGAAAACGGAATGATTACTATGGCTCAGGATGGAATCCTTAAGGCTGTGGAAGGAATAACTTCGCTTGAAGAAGTCTGGAGAGCTACGGGACAAACAGAGTTTTTGGAAGAAATTTATGAAAAATTAATGTCTCAGGTTCTAGCGCGGTCTATTGCCGTTTCTGAAGCTGAACTTGAAAGAACTTCGAAAAATATTTCTTCCTTTGAAGCATTAGGAAAATTTATCAAAGAATCCAATCAAAAAGAAGTACTCAAGGTTGTTTTTGCCAGTGCCCTTCTGCTTGAAGCTGGAGACATCCATATTGAACCGGAAGAAAATGACGTCAAGATTCGCCTTCGAATTGACGGAATACTTCAAACAGCCGGAACGATTCCTCTTAATGAGTATCCATCTTTTCTTGGGGAAATCAAAGTTCTCTGCGGACTCAAGTCGGAAGTTCGAGAAGGAGTAAAAGACAGTCGCTTCTCAATTGTTTTGGATAAGCCTTTCGGGACAGTCAGGGACACCAAGGTTGATATCCGTGTTTCCATAATTTTGGGAGGCTTCGGGGAGACAGTGGTGATGAGGCTTCTCAATAAGTCGGCAGTAGCGCTTGACGTTGAAAAACTGGGGATCAGAAAGCAGAATCTTGAAAAGATTATGCATGAAGTAAAAAAACCCAACGGAGTATTTCTCAATACTGGTCCGACTGGAAGCGGAAAATCAACAACACTGTACAGCATTCTCAAAGTTCTTAATAGGTCGGAGGTAAAAATTATTACCGTGGAAGATCCGATTGAATATCAGCTTCCCGGAATTTTGCAAACCCAGGTAAATGAATCTGGAGGATACACTTTTCCGACGGCTCTTCGTTCTCTGATGCGTCAAAATCCTGACATTATGATGGTCGGCGAAATCCGCGACGAAGAAACAGCCAAAGTTGCCGTTCAATCGGCACTTACCGGCCACCTTGTTCTGTCAACGCTTCACACCAATGATGCTACCGGATCTATCCAGAGGCTTATTAATATGGGAGTTAGAGCAGATGATCTAGCGACATCTTCCAATGCTTTTATGGCTCAGCGCCTTGTCCGAAAACTTTGTGATTGCAAGGAAAAAGTGAGCGCTAATTCGGAAGAGAAAGCAAGAATAGAAAAAGTGATCAAATTAATTTCAAAAAATGCAGGAGTAGAAATCCCTT
>ERZ795055.2224-NODE-2224-length-14858-cov-8.503074_pt1 | contig 14858 bp, 15 predicted proteins | sample MGYA00375139_ERZ795055 | MGnify/ENA primary metagenome ERZ795055 (study PRJEB30184, sample SAMN05720283) | anaerobic digester metagenome | isolation source: active sludge of municipal wastewater-treating anaerobic digesters | place: USA | collected 2015-01-23 ...
AGCTGATCCCATGGAGATCCAGCCCGAGGTCCTGCGGACTCATTCCCTGTGCCAGCCCGAGAAGTTCAGCAAAGTGAAGTACCGGTATACTGTGTTTGACACCGAACTTCTCCTGGATCTCGATCTGGCCACGGTCGAACTGGAGCTGGCAGAACGGGCAGATGTCGGTGAGGGCATCAACCTTCTCTTCCTCCAGGTTGAGCAGTTTCTCGTTGGTTATGTCAAGCGAGTGTACAATATCGTACCCGCGGACACCGCCCCCGGCACCGCAACACTGCATCTTGTTGCGGTATTCCACCGGAGTCGCACCAATTGCCGCAACCAGCTCTTCCATCCAGGTCGGGTGTTCGGTGTTGAGCATGACATCATCCTCAAACTCCCGGTCCTTGTGGGGTTTGGTGAGGTGGCAGCCGTAGTGGACAGCAATCCGTGCACCGGTCAGCGGGTTGGTCACGCTGTCGCGCACCTTGTCGACGCCAATGAACTTAGGGTTGTAGAGGAGCTCGGCAGTGTGGTACACGTTGATGGTGCCCTTGTATTCCATGTCGATCTCCTTGAGTACTTCATTGACACCGTCCCGGAGATCCTTGTTGTGCTTGAGCTTGTGGTTGACTTCCCAGATCGACTTGTAACATCCGTTACAGACCAGTGCAATGTCCATCTTCATCTGCTCGGCAAGCACGAGATTCCGTGCTGCCATGGCATACCAGACATTGAGATCGATCGAACCGAATGCACCGGGGGCGGGGCAGCAGCTTGCGCCCTTGAGGGGGACCAGCTCCACGCCGAGTTTCTTCATTGCCTTGATGGAGGCAGATTCAACTCCCGGGTAACGGTTGGGGGCGATGCATCCAAGGTAGAACGCGAACTTGAATTTTGCTTCAGACATGGACGTTATCCCTCCCTTTCCTTGACAATTCTGTCAGCATTGGCCTTCAGCTTGTAGTGGTCGATGATCTTCTGGATGCCCGGGATGAATTCCTTATACGTATGGGTAGTCGGCGGGTCGCGGGGCAGGCCGAGCTTCTCGCGGGCTGCCCGGTTGACGTCATTGTTCGGCACCCCGTGGCCGGAGCTGTAAATTGCCTGGACGGTCTTTAAGAAGTTGACCGGTATGATATCCCTCTTGAAAGCGAGGTTCCTCATGGCCATGATGACATCAGTGGGTGCAATATCCCGCGGGCACCGGTCCGTGCAGCTGTAACAGGTGGTGCACAGCCACAGGTCGGGGTCGGTCAGTGCTTCGTTCTCGAGCCCGAGCACCGCTCTCCGCATGAAATTACGGATCCGGTACGAGCTGCGGGGCGCAGACGGACAGGAGCCGGTGCAGGTACCGCACTGGTAGCACATGTGGGCGATAGTGCGGGAGATAGCCTTTACGTTCTTGGTGAAATCCGGGTTTGCGTCTTCCCGGTAGAATCTCTGGTCGTGGAGTTTCTTCTCCAGCGCTTCAGGGTAACCTTTTGTTCGTGCCATGGTACTCACGCCTTCTCCATTACCTTGATGTTGACCTGGCCGGAGACGTCCTCTTTCACTTTCGAGGTCCTCCTGGTGAAGAGTTTCTCCTTGATCTTCTTGAAGAGGTCCGTCTCGGTCCCCTTCACACGGACGCCGGTTCTCTGCATAACAATGATATCCTCACCAGGGCAGGCGTTGACACAGGCACCGCAGAGAATACAGTAATCCTTGTTGACGGCAATCGTTGCTTCCCTGCTGTCGAGCTTCATATCAGCTGCGGGAATCGCAGACGGGAGATAAATTGCATTGGCCGGGCAGATGTCTGCACAGGTGGAACAGCCGCCGGGGCATTTCTCTGCATGGAACTCGATATCGCCCTCAAAAATCTTCTCGACCGTGATTGCCTCGGGGGGGCAGTTCCGCGAGCACCACTGGCAGGTGCAGCAGTTATCCTTGTTGATGCTGACCTTGCCGTCAACCTTGTCGGAAACGACCTCGCGTTCAACGACAATGCATTCCTCAGGACATGCCTCCACACACACCTTGCAGGCATCGCACCTGGTTTCGTCCCAGATGACATCTCCTTCGACCTTGCCGGTTTCAGCGGAGAATTTCTTGTGTTTCACGACAATAGCGGGGCAGAGTGCACCGCAGAGGCCGCAGAGGGAGCATTTCTCCTTGTCTACGGTGAATGTCGTCTTGGTTTTTATTGCGGTCTGGCGTTCCTTTGCGCCGGCAACCGGTCCCTTGTATGTGCCTTCAAATGCCGGGACATTGCGGTCGATTGCATCACGCGGGCAGACCTCTTCACAGATCGTGCACTTGACGCATTTCTCGTCATCGATCTCCGCTTTCATGTCGTACTGCGGGAATCCTTCTTTCTCGATGATCGGGAGTCTCTCCTGTCCATCCACCTTGAGTGTCAATGCATTGAACGGGCACATGATGACGCAGACACCGCAGTATGAACACTTGGTCTCGTCGACATCGATCGGAGCTGCGTAATTGATCGCACCCCTTCTCGATGCACCGACAAGCCCGAGGACAATAGCCTCCTCGGGGCAAGCATCAACGCATATGCCACATCCCGTGCAGGTCTCTGCATTGAGTATCAGGTTGTTTACGTTCTGGAGGAGCTTCTGCTCCATTACAACGTTAACACCATCTTTCTTCTTTGAAAACTTGGGATACAATGCCATGAATTAACCCTCACGCTGTTTCTCGAGTGCATTTCTGCCACTATTGCTATACCAGATATATACTCGTATATACATCCGGCATAGCAACAGGAAATGCAACCACACAATTATTACAGCCAGTACAATGTTTGATCTGTTTGTGCACTGCAAATGCCATTTTGTTTTCCACGCACCAGCTATGATCGATTCTTAAAATCGACTATCAGAAGGTGGTAGAAGAATATAGATAAATGTTCTGAAATTATGCCACAGACCGGGTGGTTTGGCCCCGTTTTTTTTTCAGTTCCTTTAAATAGTCGCGGGGAAAGTTAATGTGAGAAACAGCTATATTAAATGAATGATGTTAACTTTTTTTGGTTTTTTGGGGATTTTTCAGATGCGCTCTGATAATTCATCTCCCTCATCAAATCAAATTAGAAAATTTATTCAACCACTATCATAGTACCTTTGTAGTACCGGAGGTAAAACTATGGAAATCAACGGTGTTACAATTGACAATACCTATGCAGAGGCATTCCCGACCTGGGTCTGCCGGATCATCATCACTGCGGTGACCTGGGAATGGGCAAAGAAAGCAGCAGTTGAGGCAACGGGTTTTGCAACCTCGGCGATTGGCTGCCCCTGCGAGGCAGGTATCGAGGGGTACCTTCCCGGAAGCGCGACTCCTGACGGGCGGCCGGGTGTTGCCATCCTCATCTGCGCCAGCAAGAAGAAACTGAAAGAGCAGGTTGTCGAGCGGCTTGCGGAGTGTGTCCTGACGGCACCGACAACGGCAGTCTTCAACGGCATCACCAATGCCGAGGAGAAGATCCCGGTCAAGCTCCACTTCTTTGGTGACGGGTACGAGTACCAGAAGGAAGTCGGCGGCCGGAAGTGCTGGGTCATCCCGATCATGAACGGCGAATATGTTGGCGAGGAAGAGTTCGGCATTGTCAAGGGTGTTGCCGGCGGGAACTTCTTTGTCATGGGCGAGAACCAGATGGCAGCCCTCATGGGGGCAAAGGCAGCGTCCGATGCGATCGCTGATGTCAAGGGTGTCATAACCAGCTTCCCCGGGGGTGTTGTTGCAAGCGGCTCCAAGGTCGGCAGCAACAAGTACAAATTCATGGTGGCATCGACAAACGAGAAGTACTGCCCCACGCTCCGAGAGAAAGTTGCGGACAGCAAGGTCCCCGCGGGCATCAAAGCAGTGTACGAGATCGTCATTGATGGTGTGGATGAGAAGTCGGTTGCAGCAGCGATGGCAGCAGGTGTCAGGGCAGCAGCAATGGTGCCCGGTGTAAAATTTATTTCAGCCGGCAATTTTGGCGGTACCCTCGGACCTTACAAGATCGAGCTCCACAAAATCCTCTGACTTTTTTTTTAAATTCCTGCTTTGAAGTGATCCTCTTTTCACGGATATAGTGCTCCCTTGCACCAGCCTTCCACTGCCGGGAAGCGGGAGCGTTTTCGATACCTCTTCATTATTACAATTTTGAACTGTCTGTATTGCATCAGCCAGCCGGGGCACCACAGCGGCAGGGAGAAGCCTGGGTACTGGAAGAAAGAATTCTCCGGAACAACAATAAACCCTGTACATATCGATCCCTATAAATAGGGTTATTGCCGATAATCCTGTTAACGAAAAAATCGGCGATAACATGATCACGTTAAATCCTGGAGAGGTAAAACAGCGGTACGGGCAGCTTTTCGCACAGAAATTCCTGGTAATGGTGGATGAACGGGCAGGCACGGCCGAGATCCATGAGCAATGCCGGGTCCGCGGAACGATCGAATGGGATGCAATGAACCGGCAGCGTGCCGGTGGTGCAGTGAACCGGTGCGATGTCGAAGGTACCTCCATGACGATCCACGCGCGGCTGGGAAAACACCCGGTGAATTTTGGCTCGGCTGCAGGAGATATCGGCGGCCAGGCACTGGAAGGTGTCGAGGTATCCGGGGATGAGGTCATCACGACCTGGGCAGGGATAGCCGGCGCCGGTGTCGGAGTTGCAGCCTGTCTCCCGCAGGCACCGGGTGTCACCCGTGCCGAATACCCTTCGGAAGAGGATCTGAAGGTTGGTGGAGCACGCACAAACCACGTGCGGATTATCTCCCCCCGTTACGAGAAGGTGTGCATCGGCATCGATGACACGGACACCAAAACGGAAGGAGCAACCTGGGTGATGGCCCTGAAATGTGCGGAAGCCTGCAGGATGGAGGGTGTCGAGTTCCTGAACATGCGGCTCGTCCAGCTTAACCCGGCTGTACCACACAAGACCACCAACTGCGTCAGTTCTGCCCTGAACTTCGCGGTCAGGCCGGGGAAGATCCCCCTGCTCCTGGAAGCTGCCCGGGTGTTTATTGAAAAAAATACCTTTTCCCGAGATACCGGCATCGCCTGTTATTACGGGATAGCAGATTTTGCAAATACCCCGTTTGCCAAGCAGGTCAAGACAGAGATCCTCACTATCGGGCAGGCTGCACAGGAGGCAGAGGCTCTCGGCATTGAGTTCCTTGACCGGAACAACGGGAAAGGAAGGGTCGGAGCCCTTGGTGCCGTGGTATGGGGCAACCAGGGAACCGAAGCGGCAGGTCTGTATGGAGAACATCTCTGAACCCTACGTGATCCATTATCCCCGCATTGTTGCGGTTGCTGACGAATCCGGTGGCCGGGTGGAACTCATCGAGTTCTTTGACTGCATCGGCGGTGCCATGTGGTCGAAGGAACATTATGTCAAGAGCCCAATCGTGGTAGAAGTGCGGTGCATTGGAGGGACCATGCGCTATGTACTGAAACCCGGAAGTGTCAATCTTGCACTCGAAGGATCCCGGTTCCCGGCCGGCATCTCATCCTGCACTGTTGATGATCAGGAGATCGCTGTCACGTATATCGGTATGGGCGGTGGAGGTGTTGGTGCAGCAGCCTGCCGCTCCGATGCAGCGGGAGTCCTGAGGAGCAGGAGCGATCCTGCCGGCGGTGGAAAAGTGGCTGGTGCCACTATCTGGCTTTCCCGGATGCAGCGTGTGCTTATCGGTGTGGACGATACTGACACTCCTGAAGAGGGAGCAACATGGACGCTCGTCCACAACATCGCCCGGGCGGTTGAGGATCAGCATTCCGTGTACCTGTCGCATACCATTGTCCAGCTCTTCCCGGTCCCGTTCCGGACCAAAAACTGTGTGGGGTTGGTAGCGGAGTTCGCGACCAGCGATGCTGAAACCCTTGTCTCACGGTTCCGCCAGCTGCTCGAACAGTATACCCTCTCTCAAAAGACCGGTATGGCAGTCTATTATGGCTTTGAACCATCGGAAGAACTGCTTGCCTATGGCAGGAAGGTCAAGCGGGGAGAGGTCGCGGCCGGCCTGCCGGGATCAATCCAGGACCCGCATCTGCGGATCATCATGAACGGGCGGGGGATTGTCGGGGCGATTGCAGCCATTCCATTCTTCACGAAGTACAGCGAGGCACTGGAGTTATGCAGTGGAAAGACCTGAAAGCCCGGCTGCTGGAGGCCCAGGGTGTCAGCCTGCGTGGTGAACCCGCAGAAGAGTTCATCGCCCGCTCTGCAGCGGGACCGGGAGCCGGAGGAGCCGGGGCAGTCTTTTTTGCCATGGGACGCCACCGCGTCAAGATCGCACTGGATCCGCTGAGCCGGTTCGAGATCGTTCACCGCGGCAATGGTGTCGCTGACCTCTGTTTTGAGGGAAACCTCATAGCCGGCAGGCTGCTGGAACCCGGTTTTCACTGCCCTGACCAGGCATTCGTAACGGTTACCGGCAGTTGTGTGTTCCGGTGCAGATACTGCTGTGTACCGAAGATCGGAGGCAGGCGTAAGTCCGTGGACGAGATCATGGCAATGGTGGAATCGGTAAGACACCGGATACATGCCATCTCGGTCACGAGCGGGGTACTGGAGAGCATTGAAGAGGAAGAAGCCTATGTGCTGGACGTAGTAAAACACCTCCGCTCCTTTAACCTGCCCATCGGAGTTTCCATCTATCCAACGGAAAAAACCCCCGGGCTTCTAAAAGAACTCGGGGTTGCCGAAGTGAAGTTCAACCTTGAGGCTGCAACACCGGAGCTCTTTGAGAAGATGTGTCCGGGACTGGACTATGCCCGGCTCTGGCAGGTGCTTGACTGCTCGGTCGGGCTCTTCGGGAAGAACCGCGTCTTCTCGAACGTTATTATCGGGCTCGGGGAAACAGATGCGGAGCTGGAAACCTGTGTCAGGAAGCTGACCGCATACGGGGTGATTCCGGTCCTCCGCCCCCTCAATCCGGTTGCCGAGCTTACCGGTATGCCACGGCCAACCGCAGAACGGTTGAAAAAAGTCTTCGCAATGCACGAGCAGGCCCTCAAAGATTCGGGGCTCGATACCCGCATGGCACTGACGATGTGCACGAGCTGCACCGGCTGCGATCTCGTCCCGGGGAGGGATGAATGAAGGGTGCCGAGGCAGCAGCCGATGCCCTGCTCCGGTATACTGACCGGCAATATACCGTTCCCGGGTTTCCGATCACCCGTCTCGGGGCGCTCACCCGCGCCGAACTCGTGATCAATGAGAAGACTGCACTGGAATACGCTCTTGGCGATTCCCTGACGGGCCGGAGGTCTGCCGTCATTGTCAAGAATGTAGGTGTCAATGCCTGTGCGGACCCGCTGTTGCAGGCTGCGGCACAGGGTCTTATCGGAGGTGTTGTACTCGTGGCCGGAGATGACCCGGAGGCATGTGGCTCGCAGATTGCCCAGGACTCGCGGTTTTACGGGGAGCTTGCCGAGATACCGGTCATAGAGCCGGATGCCTCAACATGTTATGCCGGTGTTGAGGCTGCGCTGGAGGCATCGGAACAGTTCTCCCGTATTGCAATGGTCCGCCTGACGCCGCAGGTGCTGGACGCGGAGGCAGCAGAGACTCCTGTGTTACGGAGGGAGAGGAAAGGGAGGCTTGCTGACCGTACCTGGACCATGAACGGGCGGGTCAACGCTGCAGGGGAACTGTATCGCTCCCTGTTCTCGTGGTCTTCAGCGTCCTCCCTGAACCGCTGGGAGGGTGAGCCCGCGGGAGTCGGTCCGGCTCCCGGCAGGACCCGGATCGTGACTGTGAATCCCCTGCCGGAACAGGCAGCGGGAATCCGGGAGATCCGGGAATGCGGCCGGGCTTTTGTCCGCGATCACCGGGGTGTCCTGCCGCCAAAACCGCAGGGGCCTCCCCGATCGATGGAAGACCGGGGCTTCTCCCGCTCGTTCTGTACCAACTGCCCCTTTGTTGCCCTGATGGACCTCTTAAAAAAGCGGAATATGCCGTTGATCTGCGATGCCGGCTGTTCGATACTGGTTATGAACCGCCCGTACGAACTGGGAGTGGCAAGTTATGGCATGGGTGCGAGTATCGCCGTTGCCGCACGCAGCACGAAGACCGCCCTGATCGGGGATTATGCCCTGCTCCACTCGGGTCTGAACGCCCTTATTGACGTGTACGAGAAGGGGCTGGGGCTTCTCTGCATCGTGATGAAGAATGACTGCACGGCAATGACGGGAAAACAACCCGCGTATGACCCGATCCCCTACCTGCAGTGGGCGGACCCGGTGGTCTGCAGGGCAGATGATGGATTAACACTGGAACGCGAGCTCGTGGTCACGGACAGGCCGCGGACGCTTGTAGTTGAAGGGATCTGTCCGGAGGGAAGCAGCCATGAAACCATTGCATATTGAGATCTGTGATGTAACCTTACGGGACGGGGAGCAGACACCCGGCGTCTCGTTCTCCTGCCAGGAGAAGACCGTAATTGCGACCATGCTGGACGAGATCGGGATCGAGGTCATCGAGGCCGGTTTCCCTGCCGTGTCCGCAAACGAGAAGCAGTGCGTGAAGACGATAGCGAACCTCGGTCTCGACGCCCGCATCTGCGGGTTCTGCCGGGCCCGTGAGGGGGATATCCGGACCGCCATTGAATGCAATGTCGACATGGTCAGCATCTTCATCCCCACATCAGATCTTCATGTGAGGGTCAAGTTCAGGAAACCCCGGGAACAGGTGCTTGAGGATTCCTTATCCATGATCGATTATGCCCGCGACCATGGCGTTCAGGTCAGGTTTGCCGCTGAGGACGCGTCCCGTACTGACCTTCCGTTCCTGAAGGAGGTTTACCGTCGTGCCGCGGAGCACGGGGCTGTCCTGCTCTCTTTTGCCGATACCGTAGGCTGCCTCATTCCCTCTGAAATGGAGCGGATTATGACCGAACTTGTCTCGTCCATTGACCGCCCGCTCTGCGCCCACTGCCACAACGATATGGGTTGTGCTGTTGCCAACACGATCACTGCTGCCGAAGCCGGTGCCTTCCAGCTGCACACCACGGTCAACGGAATCGGCGAGCGGGCCGGAAATGCGTCCCTTGAGGAACTCCTCGTTGCCCTGCGGATGAAGAAGGGTATCGACCGGTACGACCTCTCGCGCCTGACAGAGCTTTCGCACACGGTTGAGAAGTATTCCGGCATCACTCTTCCCCGGAACAAGCCGGTGACCGGCGAACTCGCGTTCTCGCACGAGAGTGGCATTCACATCGCAGCTATCCTTGATGACCCTTCCACGTACGAGTATTTCACACCACAACTGGTGGGGAGCGAACGGCACTTCATCCTCGGGAAGCATACCGGGAAAAAAGCGCTTGAGTACGTGGTGACATCCATGGGATGCGAACTTTCGGAAAAACAGGTCTGCCGGGTGCTCGACCTTGTCAAGGATCATTCGGAGCAGAAGTGTAATATCACGCCGGAAGTACTGCGGAAACTAATCCGAAAGGTAAAGGAGTCCCCCGCATGAGCACGTTGTCCGAACGGATCCTTGGTGCACCGGCCGGGGAATACGTTGACCGGAAGGTTGACCGGGCCTATGTCCATGATGGTACTGGCGTGCTGACGCTCGAAACCTGGAAGCAGATGGGCGCGGAACGGCTCAGTGACATCCCACAACTCTACATCCTCTTCGATCATATAGTCCCTGCGAACAATTCGACCACGGCAACCCTCCAGCACGAACTCCGGGAGTTTGCCTGCGGATCGTTCCTGAACTTTTCTGAAATCGGCGGGGGCATCTGTCACCAGCTGATGAGTGAAGGCATTGTCCTTCCCGGTGAAGTGGTAGTGGGGGCAGACTCGCACAGCTGCACCCCCGGCGCATTCGGTGCGTTTGCTACCGGTGTTGGTGCAACGGATATGGCTGCGATCTGGCTGACCGGTGAGATCTGGTTCCGGGTGCCGGACTCGATAGGGATCCATCTTTTAGGGTCCCTGCAGGGTGCAGCGGAGGCAAAGGACCTTGCCCTCTCCTACGTGAACAGGCTCGGGATGGATGGGGGCACCTATTGTGCCCTCGAGTTTATCGGTGACGGCATAAAGACCCTTGGGATGGAGGACCGTCTTACCCTCTGCAACCTTTCGGTGGAGACCGGTGCAAAGACCGGGATGTGCTATGCCGATGCGGTCACCGTGCGCTATCTGGCTGCACAAGGACAGAAAGCCGCACCACAGGTGCCGGAACCCTGTGTCTACAGCCGGGAACTGGAGTTCGACCTTGCCGATCTCGTCCCGCTGGTGGCAGTCCCCCCGCGGGTAGATACGACAAAACCCGTGCAGGACCTCGCCGGGCTCTCCCTCGATCAGGTCTTTATCGGCACCTGCACGAACGGGCGCTCTTCTGATCTTGCCCGACTTGCGAAGATTATAAAGGGCAGAAAAGTCGCCGTGCGGACGATTGTTGTCCCGGCATCCCGGGCTGTCCTTGCAGAAGCAATACGGACCGGCGTACTTGCGGACCTTGTCGCGGCTGGCTGTACGATTGGCACACCCGGTTGCGGGCCCTGTCTCGGCGCCCATATGGGGGTCCTCGGGGAGGGAGAGGTCTGTCTCTCAACCGCGAACCGGAATTTCAAAAACCGGATGGGTGTTGGCGGCGAGATCTACCTCTCTTCGGTAGCAACCGCTGCTGCAAGCGCCCTTACCGGCGAGATCACCGAACCGGAGGCGGACTAAAAAATGCAGTCCGCAGGTCATGCAGTCTGTCTTGGACCGGATATCGACACGGACCTTATCATTGCCGGGAGGTATCTACGGACCAGGGACCATGGCGTCTGGGTCTCCCATGTCTTTGAGGATCTCGACTCCGCTCTTGCCGGGCGGTTGAACGGCGCTGTCATTGTTGCAGGGAAGAATTTTGGCTGCGGGTCATCGCGGGAACAGGCTGCTCTGGCGCTTCTGGAGGCCGGGGTTGTTGCAGTCATCGCACCGTCTTTTGCCCGGATCTTCTTCCGGAATGCCATCAATATCGGCCTCCCCGCCATTGAATGCAGTGTCCCCTGCACTGAAGGAGAGAACGTGCGGTTCGACCTTGCCGCGGGCTGGGTTGAAGCGGGTGGCAGCCAGTACCCCATCCGGCCGCTTTCCCCTCGGATGCGGGAGATCCTTGCCGCGGGCGGGCTGGTGAACTACTGGAGGACACACCAATGATCTTTCCAGAACACTGCAAACATGTGGGGCATGCCTCGACAAAGCCCTGTGACGAGAGGGTCTACTTCTTAAGCCGCTGGCTCCTGCGGGATACGCCCGGGGGACACGAAGTGCTGGAAGTGACACTGGACCAGACCCGGAAAGGTATGATGCGTCCAGTCCTCTCATCACGGGTGCTCGCAACGGAAAGCGAGGTGTACCACTATCCTGAAAAGGTGAACCTCCACAACCGCACCAGGCTCGTGGAGCTGGCCCTCGATTCGGGCTGCCGGTGTACGGTCTTCACATCTCATGACGAGCACCAGACCTTCGTTCTTGACCCCGACCTATCGGGATTTTTGAAAATCCATGTTTATGACGTAAGCCCGCCACGGCCCAGTCTCTCCTCCTGTATCCATGAGCTCGAAAATGCCGGACTCTTCGGGCTCCTGACCGTGCAGTTCTGCCACCATATAAGGGATATCACAGAAGTGTCCGCAGACGTGTACCCCTGCCGGGCAGCAGGATTTGAAAAAACGCTTGACGAAGATACCATGCAGGGCGGCGAGAAAGTTGCCGGCTGCCTGACAGCAGCCCAGTTCTATACAGAGTGTTACGGAAAGGACTTCCATCTTGTCAATATCTGCCCTCTCGAATGCGTCCGGGAGGAGCCCTTCATTGCCCGCTGCTGCCGGGGAGAACGGGAAGGTCCGGGTTCGTGGAACGGGAAGAGCGGTGCCGTAGTTCACTGGGGAGCAGACCCGGGGAATATCTATGCAGCGGTCAGGGATCTGGTCTCCAGATGGAGAGAAAAATGACCAGGATAGCTGTTGTGGAAGGCGACGGGATAGGTCATGAGGTGATCCCGGTTGCCCGCAGCGTGCTCGAACATTTGCATGACGAGTACGAGTACTTTGATGTCGATGTTGGTTACGGCAGGTGGGAACGGACGGGATGTCCCTGCACGGACCCGGATATTGCGAAACTGAAAACAGCAGATGCAATCCTGTTCGGTGCTATCACGACACCTCCCATGAAGGATTACCAGAGTGTGGTCCTGCGTATCCGTAAAGCCCTTGATCTCTATGCAAATATCCGCCCTGTCCGGGGTGATGGATTTGATATAACGATCGTCCGGGAAAACACCGAAGGGCTCTACTCGGGGATAGAAGACGTCACATCCGACCGTGCCACAACGCTCCGGCTTGTCAGCAGGAAAGGTACGGAGCGCATTGTCCGCAAAGCGATCGATCTTGCACGGCAGAGGAACGGACAGCTGACCATTGGTCACAAGGCAAACGTCATCAAGTCGGATGTCTTTTTCCGGGACATCTGCATTACCGAGGCAAAGGCGGCAAAGATCGCGTTCAATGATAAATTCATCGATGCACTTGCTCTCGATCTGCTCCAGCACCCGAAAAACTACAATGTTATTGTGACCACGAACATGTTCGGGGACATCCTTTCCGATGTTGCCGCGTACCTTGTGGGAGGCCTAGGCCTTGTCCCGAGTGCCAATATTGGTGACCGGTATGCCCTCTTCGAGCCGGTCCATGGCAGCGCTCCGGACATTGCGGGAAAGAATATCGCAAATCCGATTGCAGCCATACGGAGCGCGGCAATGATGCTGGATTACCTGGGAGACCATGAAGGGTCCCGGCGCATAAATAAGGCTGTCGGTCAGGTTGTCTCAGCAGGGATCTGCACGAGGGATCTGTGCGGTACTGCAGGCACCAGGGAATTTGGCGTTGCTGTCCTCTCCTGTCTTAAGAATCCGGAGCAATATCCTTTGGTCTGAATCCGTTTCCTGTATCCGGTTCCCCTGTTTACCTTATGCTATGGTATCCGGCCCGTCTGAATACGTTTTCAACGTATGCTTCCCAGTGCTCTTCATCCAGAATCATCCTATCCCGGATCTCATGCCGCCAGTAATCGAAGAGTAACGGATCCCCCGTAGTCAATGAGCGCGATCCGGCCGGCACTCTCCCGGCTATTGATCCATCCGGATTGAGGATGAGGATACGATAACACGAATACCCGCGGCAGAGTTCAGGCCGGCTGGCGTGCACCGTGCAAATGCGCTCCCAAGGCCCTTTTACCCGGAGGAAGGGACAGGCTGCCGATAATTTCCCTGAAGATTTATGAGAGCAGAAGAGTTCCCGCTTGTCAGGGTCTACAGTCACAACGCGCTCCTCGCCATTGGTATACCCTATCCGGAATTCGCAGGGACCGACCTGCTCCCGGATGCGTATGATCTCTCCCATGGTGCTACAGCAGTCACCACAGCGCTGGCATACAAAGGTCATGGCATCGTCCCCGTTTTTTTTCATTTGGTTGTCCGGACGGGATAATCATAGTGGTTAAGCCGCAGTTTCCTTCTATGCACCATTATCGGGAACATTCCGCAAGGTATTCAATATCCCGGTACGATTATTCCGGCTGGAGGTGGAAAACTGTTCAGCGCTGGTATTATCGGGGTTGCAGCAGCTACCCCCCTGCTTATTCTTGTAGCCCGGATCATTGAGACAAGTCTCGAGACTATCAGGACTATTTACATTGCGCGGGGGCATGCCGATCTCGCTGCCTGCATCGGTATTGCAAAAACGGGTATCTGGCTCCTTTCTACCGGTCTTGTCCTCGCAAATCTTTCAGATTACTGGAACCTGTTTGCGTATCTTGCCGGTTACGGACTGGGAACACTCCTTGGCATGGAGATCGAGAAGATGATCTCGCTGGGACATGTGATCGTAAGGTTGATCACTACCGAGGATCCCCACACGCTTATTGCCCACCTCTCAGGTCTTGGCTACGGTACGACAAGGATCGAAGGCTCCGGAAGCTTCTCAAATACCGTGACAATCATCTTCATGATTGTCCCGCGACCTGAACTGGGGCGCCTCATGGAGATACTCTCAAAGGAATATCCCGCCATTCTATACACCGTAGAAGATGTCCGGAATATCAGGGAAGGAGCAAAAATATTCCACCATGATACCAAAAGCAGGATACTGGGTTTCTTCGGGCTCTGACTATTTTTTTGTTGGCACGATCGCAAACATCATGCTCCGCGATGTCCATCACTTGAAGGAGAACCTATGACAATCCACGGAGAGGAAAGACCGAAGGATCCCCGTATTCCTATTTTCAGTGCACGGACAAGTACTGTTGAGAACATTGCACCTGTTGCGAAAACTGATGAGGAATGGCGCGAACTCCTCACTCCGGAGCAGTTCAACGTGGCCCGGAACAAAGGAACAGAATATGCCTTTTCAGGAAAATACCATGCGACAAAAGAACCCGGCATCTACCGGTGTGTCTGCTGCGGTACGGATCTCTTTGATGCAGTCACCAAGTTTGAGTCAGGAACCGGGTGGCCGAGTTTTTATGCACCGGTCTCAAGGGTTAATATCCGGCTCGAACCTGACAGATCCGCGGGCATGAGCCGGACTGAAGTACTGTGCGCACGCTGTGGAGCTCATCTGGGTCATGTATTTGATGACGGACCGCTCCCCACCAACAAGCGTTACTGCATGAACTCGGCCTCGCTGGATTTTCTGAGGATCTCTTAAATACGCCTATGCCCGGTCAGCAATGTCAGATACCTGGTGATCCCATTCCTGGAAGGCACCCGTGATTGACTACCGGGGCATGAGATGTCAAAATCCTTCCCTATGCAGCTACCCTTACAGAATACCTGTTTTGATAAACGGCATGAAAACCGTGTCGTGGTGATGGAA
>ERZ795055.2230-NODE-2230-length-14843-cov-17.337774_pt1 | contig 14843 bp, 8 predicted proteins | sample MGYA00375139_ERZ795055 | MGnify/ENA primary metagenome ERZ795055 (study PRJEB30184, sample SAMN05720283) | anaerobic digester metagenome | isolation source: active sludge of municipal wastewater-treating anaerobic digesters | place: USA | collected 2015-01-23 ...
ACCCTTGCCTTTACTAATTCTTTTCGCTTAGTGTCTGGTAATGCCTTTAATAGTTTCTTAGTATAACCTTGGCTAGCCCGCTCCGCCAAGTCAATATTAACATTATCTATTTTAAGGTGCCGGGCTGCGAGCATATCTCCAACTTCTTTAGCATCCCATGGGCTGTTAGCAATTAATTCCCGTAAAGGTAATAAGTACGTTTGTCGGCTCTTCTCTATGCGAGCGCCTTTCTTGGCCCGCTGTAGAATGTAAGTGTCGTAAACGTCTTTGGACTTCTTTTCCATCTCGCCAAAATAGTCTACAAAGTCAGCACGAAGCTTTTGTAATAGGCCAGGCTTATTAACTATCTCTAATCTTGAGTCGGTTGGATCGTTCCAAAGCTGCTCCCGAAACTCTTTAATGCCCATGCTGTACAAAGGGTCAACATTCTCTAATGCCCCAAGTACTTTCCCCAGCCGGGCGCTTGCCGGCATGTTCGCAGCCTGCTTTTCAATTCTTGCTCTTACTCTTGCAGCCTGCTTTGCCTCTTGCAGACTCATATTCAACCCCATCTTGGCCCATTCAACAGCCATCGCGTCTGTTAACTCAAACCCTAAGCCAAGCTCCTTCATTCGCTGGCCGAGTTGGGTTTGTGCAAACCATGCCTTTATTGCATTTATTAACCGGCGTAAGAACCCTGCGCCGCCCTGGGCGTCGGTTCCGTACTGCACAAAATACGCAAGCTCTTCCTCGGCCAGTAATCCCGGCCGGCGGGCTTCAATAATTGCACGCAGGTTTTCAAAGTCGGCCCTGTTCCCGCCATTTGATAAATTGTGTTTAATCCCAAGCGTGTCTGCAGCTGCAAGCACGGCATGAGATATTGCGTCGCGCGCTACCTTGTTTCCATTATCAGCAAGTACGTGTAAATCTTTTACGTACTCTTGTAGGCTGTCCCCTAAAACATCAGCAAACGTAGCGTGTTTACCCTCGTGTAGCAGTACCCCGGCCGGCGAACCACCCTTGGGCATACTACCAGTATAAAGGCGAATCTTCCCTCCAGCCCAAGAACCCGATTCCCCGTTCGGCCCCGGACCCTCAATTACTTCTACTAAACCTAAATCAATAGCCTGCTGTAACCACCCCTCACCCATTACAGAGTTAATGTTAGCGTGGAAGTCTTGTAAAGGAGCAGTAGTGGTACCAGGTTGCTGCGGGACAGTCTTTTGTTTTCCTGTTTGTTGGGAAAACAACGGCTGCCCCTGCATCACCGAGTCCCGCATGGCCGGGGTTATCTCAACACTATGTACACTCGCGTTTTCATCCCCAAATTTCATTTGGGTTTGATTGACTTTGGCTCCCCACTTTTTAACGTACTTGTTAATCTCGTTGGGAAGGAGGCGGTCGTAAAAACCCTTCATCCCTTCGCCGCCAATTACTTTATCCTCTGCAAGCTCTACAGCACGCTCACCTTCTTTAACAGGTGCAGTAAATAATTCATTAGTTAATTCTTTTCCAATATAATTTGGAACCTCACTTTCATTCATCCGCGAGGACATAACAACCCACCCGTTGCGGTCATAGGCTTGAAAGTAACCATCAGAAGTATATACTACCTTAGATACACTCTGTGCCAGGTTATATCTCTTCGCCTGCTGTTCTCCCGTCGTCCACGCAACCTTATCATACCCGTTTTCTACTGCATACCTCAGCATCCGTTTAAACGCAAGGCCGGCCCAGCCAGAAAGAGTCTGTCCTGAGCCTGCGATGGTTTGCTTGAAGGGGGCATTAGGAACACCAGCTGTGGTAGAAGGAATATCTCTTCCCTCATACTTATATTGAATATCTCTTATTTTCTGTTTTAATTCAGATGCTTTTACGTTTTGCTGTTCTACAAAATTTGAAACTTCTTTATATTTGTCGGCAATAGCTTGCTTTTCTGCATCAAACCCTTGTTCGGGAAACTGACCTAGCTCGTTTAGTATGTCTATAGGATAGCCTTTTTCAGCAAGAAATTTATCAAGAACTTCTTGTTCTTGAATTAACTGTGCTGATAATTCATCAAATAATTTAACATCAGGGTTTTCTTGCTTATATCCTTCCTCCCTTCCCTCCTGGTGCCGCTTGCTTTGAATCTCCTCAACAAACAGCGTCTTTTTCCCGTCTTCATCAGTGCGGTCATTAAAACGTACCCATGCCACAGCCTTACCGCCCCCTACGTCTCCGTAGTGAGTAGTATCGTCGGTGTTAAAGGGCTCAATGGAAGGGGCGGTTAAGACTAGCTCACGCTGGTTTTCGCCACCGGGCAGAGTCCATTTGGTATTTCTAGGCGGATTTTCCTCGTTTAAAAAATTAACAGCTTTTGTTATAGCATAATCTCTACTATCAGCAGTAACTAATGCGTCATTAGGGTCATTTGCAGGGCGCACAAGCCATTTTGTTCTGCCAAAAGTATCATAACTTTCTACCACATAATTAGGATCATTTTCTAAATCTTCCTTCGTATAAGTCTTTAATTCTGTTTCCTGCACCTCCAGCGTATTATCCTTAACATGCTGCAAAAGTGCCTCCTTCGTAACCGGCCCTTTTTGTTCTTGCAGCCATTCCTTTGTGCCACTCCAATCCAATTCTTCCTGCTTAATAAGTCCCTTTTTAACCATGTTATCTAACGAGCTTTCCCACTGTACCGCCGGGGCTTTTTCCTGCTTAACCTCCTGTACAGTACGTTCTAGCGCAGAGTAAAAAGTTGGAGCAGGTTTTTGCACCGGCTTGGAAAACCGCATGTCTGGCCCCGCCGTGGGGTTTTTATTGCTCGTTAGTTTTATTTGATTCTTCTGAAAAGCAATCACATACGGTTTCGCGCCGGGCGCTGTTACCACCGCTCCGTCATAACCACGTTTAATTAACTTTTCTCTTAATGCCGTAGCATCAGCAAGGGTTTCAATACTGGTTAGGTCAGCGTCTGTTAACGTGTATGGGTTGTTAATTTTTGCGTGAAGTTCAAGTAAATTACTTCCATACCTGGCCGCCGAACCCTTATCAGCAGTCATGAAAAATCCCAACCCACTAGTAGGGTGCCCGCTTGCTTCCGACGCACGAGTAGAATCCCACTCGTAAAAGTCTGGGTTATTAGTGCCGTGGTATAGCGTTATTGGCTCGCCCTCTGGGGTCGCAGTTACTCCAGGCGTGCCTTTCCCAAACCACTGCTTAACGGGGGTATTGGATTGTTTTTCCTGGAACTGTTTTCTAACAGCCTCAAACTCCTCCATCGTTGCATCGGTGACTTCAATAGACTCTTGCAGTGGGCGTGAGTAAAGAGGCGTAGCATTAGGCTTTACCTTGACTTCGGTTTCGGGTGGCACTATTACTTCTGGAGTTATTACCTCTGGCGTCTTTACTTCTTGGGGCATTACTTTCGGCAATCGTTGCTGCGCTATGGCCGGCGGAATTTTATCCCAAGTATCCCACTCTACTGCTTTGCGAGTAGAAAAGTCCTCAGAATGTCCACTGTCCTTAAGCCATTGCGTGCGCGCTTCTGGACTTGCCCCTTCCCAAGTAGACGCAAGTGAAGGGGCAATTATATTACTAGGCTCTTGGACTGGTACCTCTGTCAGCGGGGCTTCGGTTTGGGCTTGCACTTGGCCATTTGCCACCTCCTCCTCAGTTGGTTTTACAATTTCCAATGCTGGAACATCTGCTTCTACAGCAGGCGCTACTTCACTAACAGGTGCTTCCTTGGCAGGTTCCTGTACAAGTTCCCCTTCCGGTGCAGGTTTTTCTGGAACTGGTGCAGGAATTACCTCTTGGGTTTTGTTAATTGCAAGGTCGTATATGCCTTTAATCGCTTGCAATTCTTCCGCTTTCTTTGTATCCCCTGCTTTTATAGTTTCGTTAATTTGCTCGACTAGTTTAGCTTGGTTTGCTTTTAATGCATCAAACTTTGACTGTGCAGGCACAGTAACTTTAGTTTGTACTTTAGTTTGTTCTGTTTGCGGGCCGGATACTGTAGCCCCTGCACCACTAAGCCCTCCGCCAATAAATGCGCCACCTGCAGCGGAGTTTTTAATTTGGCTCCAATCTTCGTCCGTTAAGTCAGTAAACAATGGACTATTTTTAGCCCACCGCTCACCCGCGATAGAGGTTAATTCTTGTAAGCCTTCGGTAATGCCTTCTACTGCTGCACCCTGCGCGAATCCTTTTACACCGCGGGCACCTAATTCTTTTGCAGTTGCAAGTGCTATAGCCTTTTTAGATAAACCGGCATCATTAGAAATAATATCTGCAATACTTTTTTTCGCGTATTCACCTAGTCCCATTTTCTTAGCAACAACAAATGGAGCCAATAGCTCTAGCGCACCGTTTATTCCACCAACGGCTATGGCACTTTTTACGGCATCTTCAGGCCTTGCGCCTTCTTGTACACTTCCACCAAAGGACTGCCCACCCTCTAACCCGGCGGTTCCTGCAAAACCCGTAATTGCAGCACCCTTAAGGGTCGTATCGAGCAATGCTTTAGAAGCTGCTTTACGCATGGTATCTGTAACTAATTGTCCCTCAACAGCCTTTAATGCTCCCTGTTCCACACCCTTTTTAACAGCAGTCCCAACAGCAGCCCCAGCTATATCCTTAACCGCAGCGTTCGCACCCAGCCGGGCAACAGCCCCACCAATACCACCAGTTAGCAATAAAGACCCCGCCAAGGGTAGCTGTTCCCCTAACAGTCCTGCTCCCCACTCTAGCGCGTCTGAGGGGGTTTTGATGTCTTCTACTTTTGCCACCTTGGGCGCGTATATTGCGCCCGGCTGGCTTTTAGCCGTAGTCTCATTATACCCTTCAAGTCCCCAATCTGTAATCCCTTGAGTTACCGGATTTTCCCCGATAACATTTTGTACTCCTTGTGAGGCAAGCGCAGCTAATCCATACCCTGTGCCCTTCATTTGTTCCTTAAACCGGCCAACTCCCCTTTCAAAAGAGGACAGTTTGTTCTCTAGCTCTAACGGGGTCTCAAGGGCACGAAGGTCACGAGTTTTCCAAATTTGCTCGTATGGGTTTACAGAATTAGGGTCAGCCATTTTAGTTCCTACGTATGTACATAATTGTTGGATTGTTTCGTATTTACATTACCGTTTTAACTGCAATTCTCTTAACGGTAAAGTTTTAGGAACAATGCCTTTTTTAGTCCTGTCTATTGCCTGTCCTTTAGCTATGGCTGACGTGTTAATGACCTCCGCCATCATTCGCCCGTCGCCACCAGTCGGCCACTTTTGCTGCTTATTTGCCTTGTCTACTAAAGCACGTAATTGTTCATGCGGAGTCATAATATATTTCCTTACTTGTTTTCGGCAGCGGCTAAAGCTACTGCTTTTTCATAAAGTTGTTTGAGGTCTTTGGGTGGTGCATTTTTCCAGTCAACATTGTTTGCCGTAGCAACCCGCTGCAAATATGTATTCATAATATCAGGAGACAGTCCAGTTGCCTTTGACATAGCTAAAATACCAGATTTTAATTCATCGCCTGGCGCACCTTCAGGAGCTATATAATTGTTCATAAATTCTTTTTGCTGGGTATCAGCGTATTTTTGTCGGGCTAAAGCCGTACTTTCCTGTTTATTCTGCAGAGCACCTGCTTCCATATTAAGACGTGCTTTATCCATGTTTCGCTGCTGTGCAAACTTTTGCTGATCGACAAGAAATCTATTCATATCTGCAGCATTCGCCGCATTTATTTGATTATTTTTAACTCCTGTTTCCAATTCACTTTGCTGCAGTGCTTTATCAGCAAGATAGCTTTTACCTATTACCTCAGCGATTAACCTGCCCGTTTTACCTCCGCCAAATCCACCAAATCTACGAGCATCTTGTACAGCATCTTGCATTCGACTCGCAACTACGCTGGCAGGCGTATCCCGGTTAATAACTCGTCCACTAGCTACATCCAGTGCGTCTGGTCCGCCGCCAATAGAACTCGCACCAAAACTAAACTTTGGAGATTGTGCCTCGCGCAAGCTTCGCATGGCATCTGTAGCTCGATTTAGCCGTGCAACTTCTGCTTGAGTAGCTTGATCTTGAGAAGCTCGGTCTTGAATGTTACGGGCAGCTTCAGCGTCGGTACGTGCCCCAACCCATATCCTTCCTGCCGGCAAACTGGTTACATCAGTCCCATAAGGATTCTCTGTAGAACTCCTATCAATAGCTCCGGCTATATATTCTTTAGCCTTTGTTTGTGGGGACTGCCCAATTAGTTCTTTAAAGTTTCCACTTTCAGGCATTGCTACTCCTGTTCCAGGCTGAATAGTGGCAGTGCCTTCGGGACGGATTACTGTATTAGCCATATTAGCCATTGGCATTTTTTGCCTGCGTGCAGTTTCTTCTGCAGGAGATGGAATAATAGAATTATCTTTTGACTCTACAGGAGCAGTCCCAAACAAAAATTTATTTAAAGGAGCAACTACATCTTCCTGTAAAGGTTTAAAAGTATCAATAGCAGCTTCTTTAATTCGCCTGCCTGCATAAGGAATAGCACCCTCACCAGGCAAGGCATTAGCTTTTGGGTCAAGTTTAAGACCGCCAAGAGTACTTCTAATTCTTTCTTCCCACGTTGCCATTTTAATCTCCAATTATTTTAAAGGTCATCAAGTATCTGTTTACGCTTAGCCGCTGCACCACGAATAATATCCCGGCCCGGAATCTTAAGCATATCCGCAGCTTGATTAGCCTTTTCTTTATTCGTCGGCGGCACTGCTTTAATGGGCATCTCTGTTTTTACCCGGCCTGGTACTGGAATTTCTGGATCACGTTTTGCACCATTATACGCATTTTTAGCTTTCACGCCAAGTTCAATAAGTGTACCGATTGCCATTGTATTTCCTTTATGCTGATTCAGTAATGATAGTATGTGCAATGCCATTAGCGACGCTCATTGCACTAAGCGCCATATTAGCCATAATGCTAGCACCGGACTCATTAACTGTAGCGATAGCTTCCGTGCGGTCCAATTCGGTTTTCATGAGTTCTAATGCACGTTCTTGTGAGAATTTAAATGATTCACGAATAGCATCCTGCTTATGGATCGCAAACTGCAACCGTGCTCTTGCGTTCTTCTCTGCTATCCGCGCATCACTAAGTACGTCATCTGCCAGTACTTCGTACTTCTGAAGTTCGTACTGATCGGTCATGGCGGTTTGGGTAAGCGGGGCAATAACACCCTTCACCCGCGCCTCGAACTCGGCAATTACCGCATCGTTACGACTGGCTTGCGCCTGACTAATTTGCGACTTGGCCGCAATCGTTTTCTCGAAGGCTTCTGCCCGTGCTTCAAATTCCTTGACCGCAAGCAGTTTCCCTTGCAGCTTGGCGGTGTCCCCTTCAATTTCCGCCGCCCGGCATTCAACCTGTGCTTGATGAGCACCAATGCGCGCATCAAACGCTTGTACTTGAGCCTTAAACAGATCACTTGGTAGTTTAATAGCTTCCAGTTCAGCCCGAATCGCCGTGACTTGGGTCGCGTATAAACTGGCATCCAATTCCGCCTTGCGCGCTTCGGCCCTCAAAACGGCGATGGCGATGTCGTCGCGTTCCAACTTGGCGGATTCGACTTCCAGATTCACCTTGGCGATCTCGAACGCTACCAGAGCCACCGTCAGTTGTTGCTCCACTACCAGCAGCTTCGCTTCCGCAATTTCGGTATTTAGTTGCTGGATTTGGACGTAGTACAGATCGTGGAATTTCAGCAACGAGGCGACCGTTTGTTTAGCGGCGGCCAAGGATTGCGCATGGGCTTCCAACAACAAGCCGATAGCTTTCTCGTAGAGCGACGCGATGCCGCTGGATAACCCCGCCAGCGCAGAACCGAACACCTCAAATTCAGCCAGAGCGAGTTCGATGGTTTTGGTGTAAAACCCTGCTTGTATGATCTGGGCACGGGTCCGGCGAATCTGATCCAGCGTGGCGGCCATAGCTTGCCGAACCGCAGCAGGCAAGTCCCACCCGGAGCGATCTTCCGATACCAGAGCATCGACCCGCGCCCGTTCAGCTTCCAGCCGTTCGTTCAGCCGGGCCACTAAATCCGCGTGCGCCTGACTGGCCAAGACCGTCATGGTCGGCGTCGTCAGCCGGGTCAGCAACGCGGTCAACGCCGCGTTCAACATGCCGTCCAGTACCGCATTACACCAGGAAGAGGACGATGCCAGCGCAGCGTTCATCGAACCCTCAATCACCCCACGAAACTGTGCCAGCGCGTCATCATATAGGGTCGTGTAGTCGCTGGCGTTCACCATAGTCGTAACCGGCAACAGCGTCGGATCAGTCAATATTATCGCAGCGGGGTCGTTGATCTCTGCTGCGTCCAGCAACCTCATTTCGTAGGGAACTTCCGTGTCCGGCGCTTCTGGCACGTCAACCGTGGTGCTAATGACCGGAGATGATTTCGTGAATGCAGCCAGTTCCCCGATGTTGCGATACCCAGAAAAACTTGGTAGCGATAAATCAGGGAACTCGACTTCGATTTCATCCGATACCGTATCAATTTCTTGCGTGGTCGGCGCAGTGGCAAATGCCAAGATCGGCCAAGCCGGAAAGGCAGTCGGAGGATCAACAGGAATCTCGAAGCTGGGTACGCCAGACTTGCCGTAATCGACACTCGGATTCCACGTTGGTATCTCGACGGTTTTATCCAGCGCAGCCACTGCTGAGTTCACTAAAGCATCAGACTGTGAGGCAAGCGAGCTAGCACTCAATGTTGCGTAACTTAATAAAGTAGCGACTTCAGTATCAGCACTCATTATGCTTCCTCGACTAATTCAGTAACTGCAACACTGTTCAACCCCTGGAACGCGGCCGAAGCGATTCCACCCAAGGTAGACGCCCCACCGTTAATCACCTTGCTTTGCGCGGCCAGTTGCCCAAGCGTCACCTGATGAGCACGTAACTGAGTGGTCAATTCGATTTGTTCGACACGAAGTTCATCAAGCGCATCACTTAACACCTCCTGATCCTCCACTTCCTGATCAGAGACTGTTAATTCCTGCTCAGCGGTCTCAGCCGCGAACCCCTTCACAATCGCCGTCATTGCCGTCTTGACGTTGCCCTCAATCAGCCGTAAATACTGTAATTGAGCGTCAAGTGTGGTCGTGTACTCGTTTAGCACGCTCTTGGCTTGTGCGGCCTGTGCAGCAGCGGTCGCAGACTTGGCTTTGGCATTGACAAGTTCGCCGGCCAGTTCTGCCTCAAACAACTTCACCTTAGCCCATTCCGCTTCGGCCAGCGCCGTATCGCCAGCGATGGTCGCTTTGACCGCTGTATGATCGGCCAGCCGAGCCTTAGCGTTTGCCTGATACGCAGCTACTTCGGATTCGTAGACTTCCAGCGCCAGCTTGCGATACGTCACGTCCAGATTCAGATAGTCGATTCGCGCGCTGTAAATCTTGATTCGGCTATCTAGAAACGCAATCGCCGCTTCATAGACGGCAATCTGATTTTCGTCGTACTTCTGAATCAGCTTGTTGTTAGCAACTTCTAGCCGGAACGCTTCAACTTTCGTCAACTCGGCCTGCTTCTGGACCTCGAACCGCTTGATCTGTGTCTTATTGTAACGGGTTACAAGTTCCAGTTCCTTACGCTTGAAATCTAGCGCTTTGACGGCAATATCCAGCGTGGCCTCAGCTCCGTCCAGCGCCAACAGCAGCATTTTCATGGTCCAACTTGCGCCCTGGGCCTTGATATTCAACGCAGCATCCGCCAATTTCAGCGCCAACTCCATTGCCCATTGGATATGTTTGGCCTCTTGCTCGTGGCGCACATCAGCGGTTTTTCCCGCAGCTTCCGCCAGCGCGGTCAGTGTTTTCAATTCCGTGCGTAGCCGGGCGGCAACCGTAACGCCAGATGGTAAGCCGGTTTGACTGCTCGCCTGGGCATCCATCCCTTCCAGCGCAGCATAGCGTTCGGCCATGACAGTCTGCTGTGCCTGCTCATAGGTACGTTGCTCCCAGCCGTCCGGCCAGAATCCCGCGCGGGATAGTGCTGTGCGTAATTGTTCAGCCAACAGGGTTTCGGCGGGAAGCAACTGGGTGCGCAATCCATTTAGGTACGTGAGCCATTCTTCTACGTCAGCACCGGCTGTAGCCATATTTTCAGCATAGCGATTAAAGATGCTTTCAGTAAATTCAGGAATAGTGGTAGGGACTGGAACATTAGGAACGGTTACATTTACTGGGTCTAGAACTACGACCGCAGTAGGTTCGGTCAATTCAGGCCATTCCTCCGGCATTGCATCTGCTGGAACATTTGGCTCAACTGGCATTGAGCTTAACGAGGGGGCATTGGTGGTAAACTCTGGTGCATCCGACAAGTTCCCATACTCGAACGTTGGCAATCTAGATAGAGTAGGTACCCCGTCGGTAAATTGATCCGTAATTTGAGAAACATTTTGAAGCGCCGTTATGACCGGTAACTCTAACTCACCGATACCCTGCACGGTCGGCGGACGAGGTACGCGCGTTAAATCTGGATCCGGGCGGGTTACGTCGAACGTAACACCGGACATCTTTGGCGTTTCTAGGTCTGCCAGCCGGTCATCCGCCGACTGGACCAATGCCCGCGCCTCGCTGCGATAGGAGGCGGATAGCGTTTGCAGTTTACTCAACAAACTAGCAACAGCAGATTCAGCACTCATTTCGGTTTCCTAGAAAGTGAATAAACTGGCAACTCTAATCCACCAATATCAAGTTTTCCACCGTTACGATTTTGCACGATTAACCCTAAACTATGAAATGTAATGTTTCGCCCGACCCGAATTGGGTGAGTTCCCATAGCAGGTGCAGTATCCGTATTAGTCTGATAACTCCAAGAAACTGTTTCATCTTCCACTACAGTTAACGTAACACCGTCATTTTCACGGGTATTTAAGTAAACCTTCCCATCCAGTCTCTTTACTGCGTGAGTACCAAACTGTTGAGGAGCAAAACGAATTGTAACAGGAATAGTCGCTGTATCATCCAGGTCTCCGTCTAACCGAACTAGCGCACCACTTTGTAATCCGTAAAGTCGACCGTGAGCAGTAACCAGCTTGTCAAATGCCCCCATCAACAATTGAGTTACTGCCCCAGTCGAAAGATTTACCGCATAAGTAGTCTCGGTAACAATTCCACTACCCGCTAACGTTATGGTAAGAGTCCTGATTGGCCACACAAGAGCAGCAGTTCCAACTCCTCCGGTTAAACCAGTAGCTGTCAATACTCGCGTGGGCCACGTTAATGATACGGTTCCTACTCCGCCGATCAGTCCCGTCGCAGTTAGCGTTTGAGCGGGCCAGGTTAGTGCCGCAGTCCCGATAATTTCCAGTGTACCCTCGACTGTCAGGGTACGAACCGGCCAATTAAGCGTTGCCGAACCACCCCCATACGCAGCCAACGAATGAGCAGGCCAAGTCAGTTCCGCAACGCCTACTCCGCCTGTCACCCCTTCAGCAGACAGCACTCTAACCGGCCACGTTAGCTCTGCTGTACCGATGGACTCGACGGTTCCAGCAGCGGTCAACACTCGTACCGGCCACGTCAACGCAGCAGTTCCACCGCTGTAGGCGATTAAGGAACGAGTGGGCCACGTCAGTGCGATGGTAGCGTTGCTGGATTCCCCGCTAGCTGAAAGCGTCCAAAGCGGCCATTCAGCAGCGAGCGCCGAATCAATAAAATATGTCGCTAACCAACCACTCGCAGTAACCGATACTGATGCCGGATTACTTGGGAATTTAGCAGCTAAAATACCACTCGCAGTAACAGATACGGTCGCAATAGTCGCGGGAAACGACGCTGCCTCATCGGCCTCACCAGTCGCACCTAATGGGCTACTACCTAATGGGGATTCGCCTAGCATGGCAGTATCACGCAAATGTCACAGTGATTGCACCGATAGCAAAACCTGGGGCTCCCGCCCCAGAGTTAACTGTCACCGAGGTGGCAAAAGCCTTTGAAATATATAAAGTTCCACCGGATACTGCGGAGAATAGCCCATACCCTAAGATTGTCCCCCAATTACCTGAAGGTGCTGGAAATGTAATTACATCGGTATTAGAATAAACACCATCCCCGGCGTTAGGCCCGGTCCAATATGCGTCACCTGGGCCACACTGAATCCGCGCATAACCTCCACCAGTAACTTCAGTTCCCCCTGTCCCATCTTCGCCCGGCATAACAGTAAATAATCCGATAAAGATAGTAGCTGGTTTCGACCATGTTGCCGTTCTTAGCAAATGACCGCCAATCAATTCTTCAAGAGCATTGGTTGCATTAGACATGATAATCTCCTAATTAAGCAGCATACGCTAATTCAACGGACCTTACATACGCGGCCCATCGAATAGACTTATTAGCTTCTCCGGTCACGCGAATTGGATAGGCGTTAGTAAAATCTAATGCACAAGCCCATGCGGATGCTGCTGCATCGGCTTCGATTACCGAAAAGGCAGTAGTACCCACTCTAGTTGGGGTTCCTGCGGCATAATAAGCGAGGGCTTTTAACGACCACGCCTTTGTAGTCCCTACCGATCCGCTGGTACCACCATATTGCATAGCGACTACCATAATATCGTAAACCATTGCTGCACTGGCATAAGCCGCAGGGGCCAACGATCCATTATCACCGTAAGACGCATTCCCTAACGACGTTTGCGTAGCATTAGTCGTATTTGCCTTACATATTACATGGTGCGCTTGTGTGTCGCCATGCGAGTCTTGATACCCGGTAGCAAGTAAAATCTCGTTAATCCTAGTAAGCTTATTCCCTGCTCCATTGCCAAAAGCAAACATGTAGTAGGAGTTGCTCTCTGTTAACGCATGATTATATCCTATAGCAGTGTCACCATACCCCGCTGCTTTACAGGTATATCCAATAGCGGTTGCAGACCCACCAGTAGCATACCCTCCGTCCCCAATACAGATAGCATAAGTCCCTGGTGTATTAGATGGCGTGGGTGCGTCCCAACAACCACTATTATATTGAAAGTAGTTTAGCATCGTATACGGAAATATGCAAAATATATCTTTACTTCCTGCACCCCAATCAAACGCAAGCCAGGAACCGCCTGGGTGTGACGATTTCAATATATAACTACGCTCCAATGTTGTTCCCGCCGCAGTGTAAGTGCCGGCACCAATTTCCCAGTTAGTACCATCCGTGCAACAATAGCATGTAGAGTTTCCATTTCCTATAGCAGCAAACGTGCGGTATCCCGTGACAGTACCGGCTAACGTATAGTCGCCAGTTCCGGTTGTCGTCGTGGTTTCTTTCACTCTTGGTTCATATTTAAATGGCATATTTATTCCTCGCTGATACTTAGTTATTTCGAGAAAAACATCGAGCCATTATAGCGCGGCTCGTAGAAAGTCGGGGTCGAGTCGAACAAATTTTTTACCTTTGTTCCTGTTTCATAAGTAATGGTTTGTTTTGGCGTATACACAAAATTAGTAACAGATATGGATACAACAGGATTCGGTATACTTAATTCTTTTTCATATACCCGCTCGTATAATATCGCGTGACTTGTTGACTTTGTAATATCGGCATGACTTATAATATCAATAGGGAGGAACGTATAATCTGCTGCGCTTGGCGCGTTATTATATGAAAATGTTCCATCAGCTATTGTGACGTGTTGAAGTGGAACATTAACGGTTTGACTGTGTGCATAGTTATATGGCCAAGTGTTAAAATGTGGTTCATTTGGAAGATCGTAATAAATGGCGGCAGACGAATCATAAACATACGTCGCAAATAACGACGCATCAGGAACTTGATTTATAATAGCTGGAACACACGCCGCGCCTGCATAATATCCTTCTGGGCTAACGGCCAAACTAAAATTAGCATCTAGTTCTATTGCTTGGTTCCATTCTCTCATCATCCATTCTGCACCTATCGGATAATCGTAAACGCGCAGATTCGGGTGATTCAACGAGTTATTGTCTAAATCGGTACGGTAAAATTCTTCTGTACTCCAGATAAAGCTGCAATCTCTAGTCATCCACGGAATCGGGATAAAGTTGTAATGAGGAGATGTCGTACTAAAGTTTGTGCCAAGAGGTAATGTTAGAATATACTCTTCTATTTCCTCAATAGTAGGGAACACAGCGCAATTATTACAATCTAAATAACCAGAAGAACTATTTGCAAACGTTAAATTATTTTGGTCTGCATATACCCTATAAATACCCCACCAGCTTCTAAAGCTTGGGTGTTCATAGAAAGTAACCCAACTGACGCTAGGAGGGGTATCACTTGAAGTGCCGTGCGCATAAGAATATAAATTAGCTTTGGAGGTAAGCGTACAACGAGCTAAAAACTCCTGATACGTCTCTGCTAACCAGGGAACAAGTATATCAGCAACATAAGTATGATCTATTAAAGAGCAACCACTAGATAACGTATAGGCAAAATCAGTCTCCATACTGCTATACGATCCATCTATCGTACCATCCCCAGTTCCAACTGTGCCTGGAATAGAATAAGCATCTTTTGTTACGCCAGAATTATCGGTCAACGGTGCGCAATACCGAAGAAGCATATCCCCTATATTAGTTGACTGTACTATTCCTGTAGGTTCATTAAGGTCTACATAATTAAAATATGGGAACCTCCCCCAAAGCCCATAACACGGCTCATAATCAATATGCTGCAAAAGCCAATGCCTTTCAGCTACAGCATTACCTCCAACGATAGAGCGAGAATACGGCCACTTTGTTCCCGTTGTTAGTGGCGAAAACTGAATGAGTCCTTCGCCTAATGTGGTAACGTCTACAGTATCCCATGCTGAAAGTGACGCGCCTTCCGTAAACTCTTGTACTTTTTTCCCGTATACGTAGTATCTAACTCCAACTT